>Ga0187844_10001308_pt1 | contig 19088 bp, 22 predicted proteins | sample SpaLakP09_SKY_50_FD_134517 | JGI IMG/M metagenome (GOLD analysis project Ga0187844, IMG submission 134517) | Oligotrophic lake water microbial communities from Sparkling Lake, Wisconsin, USA - SP09_SKY_50 | ecosystem: Environmental > Aquatic > Freshwater > Lake | place: USA: Sparkling Lake...
AGAAAGAAAGTGAAATGACAAAAATGGCAACTATAACAATGCATTATTGCAGTACTGATAAAGAAGGGTACTTTTTTCCATTTCTTACGGTCAATCAACTGTGTGAAAATAAAACCACCGACATTGATTTTGAATTGATGGTTTACAAAAATGAACTTTTGTGGGCTCAAAAGTCTGAAAGAATTATTACTAGTTTGGAGCCCGAGTGCGGTGAAAAACTGCTACAAATCTTGAATGATGCTTACTGCGTAAATGCAGTTAAAATTTTAAATAAAATAGGAAATGCTTTGCACCCGAGAAAAGATAAATTTGATTAGTAATAGGGTGCATTGTCGTCTGGTTTCTCTCGAAGCTTTCCTTTCAGGATATGATTTCCGTAATAATAAAAGAAAAATCCCATAAACGCACCAATTGTACTTCCTACAAGAACTTGCTGGAATGTGTGGTTTTTGTAAGCTATTCTTTGGTAACAAGTGATGAGAGAAATTAGTAAATAGGTTGCGCCTATCCACTTGTTTTTAAGCGTCAAGAATATAAAGGCTGTCGAGTAAAACACGCCTTCCGCGTGTCCCGATGGCATTCCATATCTATCAAAACCTATCCGCTTTTTGTTTAGAATTTCTAGATTAAATAAGCGTTTGTCTTCTGTTGGCCTTGGTTCCTGAATAAGCGACTTTAAAATAATATTTAATAAAATATTCAACAGGAAACCAATAAAATATACAGAAAGATATGTGAATTTTGTTTTAAAAAGAAGGTAAATGGATGAAAAAAATAACAGTTGTGGACCTAAATAACCGATAGTGTCTATTGATTTTATTAGTGCATTTTTAATAAAATCCATACTATAATAATGGTATAATATAATTTTTTAGCAGGGAACTTGTGCCAAGGACACAAGTTCCGCCCTGCTCCTTTAGTATTGATACAAGTTTTCACTTATTAATGTGACCGACCAGTCCGCACCATTCATATTAACAATGTTTCCCTTGTCATCCATTAGTTTAACGCGCATTCTCTCAATATTCACAGGTCCAAAATAAATGCGCTTGTTGTCTTGCAATGAACCACCGAATTCGACATACACATCTCCTGTAGTATATCCGCCGTGTTTTATCGGTATCAACGCAAAAGTGTCCGAGCTCGAAGGTGCCTTTGTCCTATAATTTGTGTTGCGTTCATTGTTCTTTATAATTTCATTAATAGAGTAAATCTGGGCCTGCGTCAAAGTGCGGGGGGCGCTCGGCAACACCTGAGGCACTTGTTTATAACTCAGGTTCAGCTTTTCGGCCAATAATAACCCATTTCCATTGCTCGTCTGGTTTGTGTTTGTGCTTGTATCACCCAGTTCAGCCAAATCTGCCGCTAGGTTGCTGCTCCCAGGAGTTAACCCGGTTGATATGCAGGTATATGGAATGCTTGGATTATAATAATTCGGTAATTTTAAACTTTTTGATAATTCTGTTATGGTTACCAAGCCATTATTAATATGATTTTGATTGAAATCGTCGATTGCCAATATCAAATACTTGGGACCATACAAGTCTAAAAGTGCCGGTGCATAATTGCCCGACGGTTCTACGAATATATACGGCATGCGATAACCCATAATCCACCCCAGTGTTTGATTAATTGCATTTGTTTGTGTGCAATATGCGTTCTCGCATGTTAACCTCGCATTTACATCATAAAAAAATATTTGAGTAGTGTTGTCGATGGTGTATGTTACATTATTTATAGTGCAACTCGCGTCGTATAAGTTCATATAGATTTTTCCATTATTGGCGTTGTAACTTACTGGGTAATTGGCTGTTACTGGCAAAGGAAATGCAAAGTTATTACTAAAGTCGGTTGCAATAGTTGCATTGAAATTGCTCGAACCATTGAGTCCTTTATTCAATTGCTCAACAAACTGCGCTGGATTATAATTACCCGGTTCCACAGTTATTGGAACATTTATTGCGGTGTCGTCATTGAAAACGATCCAGAAACAGGTGTTGCCATACGCAGAATCAATGGTATACCAAGCGTAGGGATTTGAACAGAATAAAGACGGAGAGAAAGGACATTGTGCAGCGGTTCAGACAAGTCCAAGGTGTAATCTGTGGAACTGTATTCTATTCCGCTTGACGCTTGACGAAATTGACTATCTAAATTGATAAAACGCGAAGTTATGTTTTCTAAATTAGGGTTCAAAACATCTTGCGCTACTTTGACATCAAATGTATTATTTACACCTAGTTGCTCTTTCTTCATAGGCACATGAGGATTATTGAAAACATCAATTTTCTGTTTTCGATCTGTTATTTTGTCATTTTGAACCGGATTGTCTTTTTGTTTTAAAGCCTCGTTTTGCCACCAGTTTTTTTGTTGAGCTGCGGCGGGTTCCAATTCAGCGGTTTCATCGGTGGACAACTCATTCGAATATTGCAGTAACCTTTCTTGAATATTTATAAAAAAATTAACCATTTCTTCATTACCTTCATCTTCGAATTTTTCAATATAACTATTTGTTTTTTGAATTATTTCTTCTTGGTCGGGCGAATCTATATCTAAAATAATAAGTAATTCGGCTACAGTATAATTGTCTACATCTGTGTCAACATCATTTTTATTTATATTATTTAAAAAATCCATAATGATATATATAACTCTATATTATAGAGAAGGTGATTTTTCTATATAAAAATTCTGGTAATTTTTTAACTGCAACTCTTTTTCGGAGATTCGTTTTCTGGGTATAAGTTTGCGCGTGGATCTGTTATATTTTTTATAAATTGCCGCTTGAAGATTGCAGCGAGTTCCAGTTTTATTTGTTGTTCTGTGTAATTATATTGTTCTAATATTTTATGGTGTTTATAGAGTTTTTCGGGGATTCTTGTAAAACCAGCGCCGCGTTTTAAATGCGTTTTTCCTGTAAAAACGAGCTTCTCTAGAATCAGGAGAATTTGGGGACAAACAAATTCGATTGTGCATCGGTCAAGCCGGTAATTGCCCTGGTAAGTGTACCTATTATAATTTCCAGTTTGATAAACGCGCATTCTTTTTTCGGGGTGAAGCATATTGCGAACAAGACCGATGCCTTCAATTTTGTTGGTTGTATTATTCATTTCCACGACAAACACTAAGGAATTTAGGGGTATTTTTTCTGTCATTCGTTGAGGAGATCCATAAATGCACGCGACATCTTGGTTTTTTTCCCGAAAACAGCAGTTTTCTTCCCAAGTGGAGTTATTAAATCGGCTTGTAACAATATTGGTCATACTAAGGTGCTTTTTATTTTAATGAATACTTTGGTTCAATTTTAAAAATAAGTGTTGAATTCAAATTTTTATTTTATTATTATATTGAATATGAGCCAAGAAGAAGAATTATTTATTGAAAATGTAAATATTTTAATTGAAGAACCAAATAATAACGAAGTTGACGACAAAAAATGTAAAAATGAAGCAATTTTTCAAGATGAAATTTTTGATAGTGGCGATGTTTATCAAAATGATAATATTAATGAAGAAAAAAATATTGAAATACATGCAAATCTATCTAGTGATAATCAAGGTAATCCAATTTCAAGAACTTATGGTTTTATTATTTCAAGACATGTGAATTCAGAAAAAACAAATAGATATTGGAATAGATGTGTAAAATTGATTCAAATGTTATATCCTTATAGATTAATTGTCATTGTTGATGATAATAGCAATCCGGGTTTTTTAAAAGCTGATCGCAATTACAAAAATCTTATTATAGTTCAAGGAGAATATCCCGGCAGAGGAGAGTTATTGCCTTATATTTATTATGCCAGAAACAAATGGTTTGATCGAGCTATTATTATTCATGATAGCGTATTTTTTCATAAACGAATACCATTTGAAAGTATAAATATTCCGGCTATATCTTTGTGGCATTTTAATAAGTTGCACAATAGAACACACTTTGACGCTAGCATTGCATCAACATTAAATTACAGCAATGCAATAATTAAATGTTTAAATAACTATGATTGGGTGGGTTGTTTTGGCGTTCAAAGTTTTATAAAGCATTCATTTTTAATTCATATTATGAATAAATATAAACTTGAAAATCTTATTAATGTAGTAAGAAACAGACCAAATCGTTGTTGTTTGGAACGATTATTTGCAATAATATTTTTCTTAGAATTGAGAAAAGTGAATACTTCCCTATTTGGTGATATGGAGAGAGGTGGAAAATTTGGTCAAACCTATGATGAATATATTTATCAATTAAAAAATAATAATAGAGTAAATTCCAAAGTTGTGAAAGTATTTACAGGAAGATAAAATTATATATGTAATATATACTAAACTATATATGCATTATTTATCAGTTTTGGCTATATTTAAAAATGAAACTATGAATTTAAAAATTTGGTTAGACCATTATTTGTGGCAAGGAGCGACTCATTTTTTTTTAATAGACAATGGTAGCACCGATGAACCATTAGGCATTCTACAAGAATACATTGACACGGGAATTGTCACTTATTCGTATCAACCAAAACCAAGTGCTCAAGAGGAGCATTATAGAAATATGTATGTAAATGAGGATGTGCGAAATAAAACATATTGGTTAGCTGTTTGCGATTTGGATGAATTTTTTTATGGCGTTAATAGAAAACTAACAAATAAATTAAGGGGTTTAGAGTCCTATTATGATTATATAATATGCAATTGGTTAATGTTCGGAAGCGATAATAATATTGAACATCCCCGAGATATTAGAACGGCAAATTTGCATAGAGAACAAAATTTGCATATTTTGAAAAAATATATTTTTAAAACGCAGTTAATAGATAATAATAATGTTTCAAAAATTTATGTTCATTCGCTAGATGAAACTATTGTTAAAAAAAATAGAAAGCGCGTTGCAAATCAACTGATAAGACTTAATCATTATCCCATTCAATCATTGGAGTTTTTTCAAAAAGTAAAAATGACAAGAGGAGATGCCATGTGGAGTGATAAACAAAATATTAGGGATATGAATTATTTCAATGCATATAATAAAAATGCAATATTTTTTGATGAAACATTGAAAAATTTATTGTTGTGTTCACCAGAAAATTATTTAGATAATTCAAATTTGAATGGTTGAAAAAATTATTATTATATAAAAACTAATATAATAATAATGATTTGTCAAGAAACACGCGAGTTAATTACTTATAAAATGGCTGCAATGAAAGCTAACAATTATTCTCCAGAGTTACACAAGGATAAAAAATATTTAACTATTATTGCGTGTCATATAGATAGAAAATTAAAAGAATATACAATTTTAAATAATTTAAAATATTTAGATTTTGCAAATAATGACATAGTTATTATTAATAGCAAAAATACAGCATTTAATAGAAATAAAATTACAAACAGAATTTTAGATTATATTGAAGTTGCAAATAATCCCAGTACACTTGATTTTGGGAAATATATGTTTGTTATTCAAAATTGTAATTATAGTATCTATGATTATGTTATTTTTATAAATGATTCGATTATTATTAATAAACCAATAAATCATTTTTATAATATTATGATGAAGAAAGATGTTGAATTATATGGATATAATAGCAGTTCTGAAGGTAAATATCATTATCAATCTTATCTTTTTGGAGTAAAATCGTTGTCCATTTCAAAATTAATTAATTTTTACAATAAAAATCTGGGACTACTTTCGGGGTGGCAAAGTGTTGTTAATATAATTGAATTGAATTTATTTGATATTTTTGATTCAAAAGACTGTTTTTTAGACCTAGCAAAAGTATTTGAAAACAAAGGAAAGAATATTAGTTATAACGATGGTTTATTTGAAGTTTTTTTTAAAACGCATCTTTTTCCTATAATAAAAGTAAAAAGAATAAAAAATATTTATTGATACTATTTATGCGTGATTATTTTTATTTTTTGGATGCCTAGAAGAACTCCTTTACCTTGTCTTCCAAGCACTGGTACCTAGGCTTGTTCATCGACTCCATAAGGACCGACCAGGGTGTGCAGTTTGCAAAGGCCTCGACGCCCTTGTCACAGAACATGTTGAGCAGAGCCGGACTGAACCCCGACATCATCGACACATTCTTCTGCGACGAAAGCGTTGGGAACCCGCCAGTGCTTCGCAAGTTCCAGAAGAGGATGTGCGGTGGCTTAAAGGGTGCACCGTGAAGTCTGTTGCCAGCCTCGGCGTACATTGCCTCCACGGTCTGATACAGGGTGTCCATGTTTGGTGCGGGTCGGCCTGACGCGGTTTCGGCCTGGTCGATTTGCATATCCGAGAAGATGGCCAAGACGAGGCCCGAAACCTGATCAGGAGTAAGCTTCTTATCAATAATTGCGTCGAGAATCACCTTGAGTGCCTTGTAGAATTGTGTCGAATAGCCAACCTCGCCTTGCTGCAACACTTCCACTTTGTCAATAAAAGTTGCCGCACCATCCAGATTGTGCCATGTCGGGTTCTCAGAGAAAGACAATACACGGTTCCCGAGCTTTGACTTCTCCGCAACGCGAATGCCTAGTGCAAAACAGGTGTTAAGAGGATCTCCATTCATTGAACCCGAGAAATCGCACATTGGAATCATCTCACACAATGCGCCAGTTTGAGTCGCATTGTTTAGCCACTGGGAGTTTAGAAGGTCCATTTCAGCTTGCAAATCTTCGGGAATGGTTCTCATCTTGTAGACCTGCTTCCGGCGAATAATGTCAAATGCCTGCACGACAAAGTCGTTCAGACCGACGCGCTTACCTTTTATCTCCACTTCGCCTGCTGCGGCCTTCTTGATGCGAGCCTTGAAGTTCTCTGCGCACTGGATGCGATCTGGGTCCTCGGTTCGCTGAGTTCCGTCCTTCTTCACATTCAAGAAAGCTTGCTTCTGCTTCGAAATGGTGATTGAAGTCGTCTTGGCGTGGTCTATTTCGGCCCAACGCTTGTCGCACTGGTAAACTTGGGTAGTGCCGAGCTGCTTGTTGAGGCCACTGCACAGCTTGCGGAAGTCCATCTTGCATTTCTTCTGTGCCTTTTTTAGGCCCTCGGGGTTCTTCGCCGTCGCCAAGTAGTGCTCAAAGTAAGAATACGCGAGCTGTTCAAAAATCCAACCGAAGCGCTTGCATTTCTCGCGCGCCGCCCACTTGGCAGCTAGAGTCTTGCTGTTGCTGTTGCTGTTGCCGTTGCTGTTGCCGTTGCTGTTGCTGTTGCCGTTGCTTGAATCTCTTAAAATTTGTGCGTTCAAAAGGCTGAAGGCGTATTGCATAAGAGGATGCTCAACGGACACCCCCTTTACCTTGCAGTAGTTGCAAAAGTACTTGATGTCCTTCCACGAACCATAAGGATGCGCGTCGTTCTCAAAGGTGACAAACTTTTCCAAGGCAAAGAGAGCCAAGACAGGATGAAACTCGTACCAGACAAGGAGTTGCATGTAGGCGTGAGCGTATTCACCCTTACCATCTATGATGTCACGCGTGTGACCAATAATTTTGTATGCTGTAATTAGAAGCTCTTGGTGTTCGCCAGGACACAAAGTACCGGTTTTTAACCCTCCCTGCAAATCGCGCAGAATTTGGCGCAGAATCTGGGCCAACTTTTCCACGCCATCTGCAGTTGTGCGAGTGGTCTGGAAGCTGAACTGCAGAATTCTCTCGCGGACGCTGTTGGACCACGCATATTCGGCGTGGCCTTTCTCGCTAGATTGAATGGGGGTGCTGGAGTCAAGAGCGCTTACAAGTGCTGCCATTGCTTATTGTAAAATGGTGATGTCTCTTTAAATTGTTTTCAATTTTTTTTTCAATGTCTTGTTGTGACTATTTAAATAACTATTTGCATTAAAATAGATGCGCTTCGTTTTTGTTGCATCTGTTTTTTGTTGTTGCATTTTGATTTTTTCATTTTCATAAAATATAATAAATAAGTTATTTAAATCTTGGAACATTGAAATTGTTCTGTTCCATACAATTTCGTCAACATCTTTTACTACAGACAAGCAATCGGGGTAGTCATTATTTAATAAAAAATTTCTTACATCTGTGGGTTCTAAATCAAAATTATATTTTAACATTGTCATAATGGTAAATGTTTTGTTGTCTTTTATATTATTTCTTTTAAGTATTCCAATTATTTCTTCCCTTGAAATTTTGTTGGGTTTCTGTAACAATAATTTCTCTTCTTTTATTTTTTCTAATTCATTATTGTTATTAATATAAATAATTGTTACCTTGACATAACTCAAATCTTCCAAATAAAAACTAGCGTAGTCCTTGTCCACTTTTTCAAATTCATTAATCCAATCTGCGTCAAAGTCGTTTTCGTCGTTTTTGTCATTTTCAAAATCATTTATACTCTCTTCATCTTCTGTCAAACTTAACATTGGTTTATATTTCTATTAGTTTTATTTTTTACATTTAAAACTAATAACCCAAATTTTCGTCACCTACATCGATTTCGTAGTCTATAGAAATATATGGTGGGTAATATCTGTCATACTCGTCTTCACCACATAATTCTCTGTAATCATCCTTGTATTGATTCCATCGTTCTTTCATCATTTCTATAGAAGAATTTGCGTCGTCATTTAATGAGTTTTTCGTTTGGTTGGAAGTTGATTTTCCATATTCGTAAATGCATCCTTTATAAGGATCAAAACTAATATTTACCCATCCAGGCTGCACTTTTTCTGCGGTGTTAACTTGTTGATTTGTTTTATTAAGTGCTGAAATGAAATCTTGGTTGGTTTGGTTGGTTTGGTTGGTTTGGTTGGTTTGGTTGGTTTGGTTGGTTTGGTTGGTTTGGTTGGTTTGGTTGGTTTGGTTGGTTTGGTTGGTTTGGTTGGTTTGGTTATCTGTTTTTATTGTCAATTCGGGAAAATTTTCCATGTCTAATTTCAGGTCTTTTTTCTTCTCTTCCTTCTTTTTTAGACCAAATACATTTTCATTTCTACTTTCTTCTGGTCTGCGATTTCGAAAGGAATCTCTATCCTTAGACTCATTTTTTGACTCGTTCTTGAATAAATTGTTTTTCATAATGGACTTTTTGTTGTTACTACTACTAGTTAGCTATAAATTATATACATTTATATCTTTAAATGTTGTGCAATTATATTAATTAAGTATTGTATAGCATTGTATAGTATTTGGCAGCAATTACAATTTAAAGGTACAACAAGGTATATATTTGTCTCTTAACAGCAATTTGCCAGATTTTCAAAATTCCTTGTCGCAAGTACAAAACCCCGCGTTATATATGTATACAAGAGACAGCACCCAACCACCCTGTATATGTGTATATAATTACGATTTTTTATCGTAATTATATTATTGCGCAACAAATATAAAAAAAACAATGCAAATGTATAATATATTATGGCTAATTTGAACGAAGATTTAATTGATAATTTGTTTTACAATATTATGATGAATATAGAGGATAACATAATTGCGTTTCAAGAAAACAATCAAAATCAATTGACTAATAATTCGATAATCAATCAAAGTTTGTATGAGTCGAATCCCATTAAAATGGTTATTTCTGAAGAAGAAAAAGGAAAACTTGCAATAATTAAATATAAAGATGCAATAAATAAAGAGCAAAATACTGCGTGTTTTATAACACAAGACGATTTTCAACAAAACGATGACATTATTCAGTTACCATGCAATCACTGTTTTATGCCGGATTCTATTATGCATTGGCTAGCAGAAGAATGCGCGGAATGCCCAGTTTGCAGATACAAATTTGACTCGGTAGAAAAAAGGGTTGAAATAAATAATAATGAAGAATGGGATGATTATCTACCCGAATTGGCTCCAAACTCTTTTACAACTGACAATATTTTTTTAAATAATTTTTTTAATTCTTTGTCGGATGAATTATATGTTAATTATAATAATAATTATAATAATGACAACAACAACAATAACAACAATATAGATTAAATGTCGTCCACATCAATCTCGTCTTCGTCGGAATGGATCTCCGGCATATCGTTTTGCGGAGTAACCTGCAATTTAATATTTTCCCCCTCTGATTTCTTGAGAAGCTCCTCGTAATCACTTTGATGCGTCGCAGATGAAAACACAATCCCATCTGAGTCGTGTGGCTTTCCTGTAAGAACATCATTCAATTCAATTGAATCCCAATGTATGCCACGAATCTTTCTCAATTCTTGTTTGTCCATATCACTGTAGACTTCCAACAAGTCGCATTTCCTGGATTCACTGTCAGTTGCTGATTCTGTGGACCATTCGCGAATTCCTACTAAGACCCATGTTCCGCGGGTTAACATATTGCCTCTTTTTCCGCGACCGCCGCGGAATTTTCCTCGAATAATGCACATCCTGATTTCGCCGTCAACGCATTTAACTGCGCAATTTGCACCGCCTAGCAAACTTGTAACGCATGCATAAATTTCCATTTTATCTTCGGAGAATCGCGTGCGTTTTGAACTTGATTCATTTGTATATTTGCGGGCTTGGCCTTTGTGACCACTTCCACCTTTAACGTTCTTGACCATCTTTGCTTCTACTATTGTAATTTACATTTAATAAGTATTTTCTGGTTCAATTTTTTTCCTAATTTATTTCTATTTCTTGTTAAACTGGAATTTGCGTCTTTCCCGTGTATAAATCAATAATATCTTTTTTCCATTGTTCATTTGCATCGTCCAAGGTTGGAATGTGCTTTTTCATAATGCGTAATTCAAAACCCAACCAAACATAAGGCAATGTTAATGCATAGGAGTCTCTGTAAGCCAGGTCGTTTTTAATATAATTCATAATATCATTTTTAAAATCTTTTTGATCTTCTGGAATAAGTTGCGCTATATGACAAACAACAACCAAGAGGTTTCTTGGCTCTTTGTTTAGACTGGATTCACTTTGTGCTTGTATCTCCATTCTTAGTTTGGTTTATTTAATTAAATGTTAGATTATTTTATTCAATTTTTTCTGTAAATTCACAAAAAAATTGATCCGAATTTTAATTTATTGTGCTACTACAAATCAATATACTTAGTTTTTGCAAGAATGAATACCAAAGTTGAAGTTGTCTATTTTCCACAATTGAAGCAAAATGTTGCCTTTGTTATCGGGAAAAACGCAAAAGGCAATAATGAAGCTATCAGTGATGCGGATCCTGAGGATGTTTGGTTCCATTTAGATGGCCAGTCCTCGTGCCATGTGATTGCGAAAATGCCGGAAGATTTGGGAAGGAAAGAGCGCGGCTATATTTTGCGAAAGGGTGCCGAACTATGCAAGCAGAACTCGAGAGAAAAATCGGGGAAAGGTGTTGAAGTGATCTACGCAAAAATAAAAAATATTACGAAAACGGATGTTCAGGGTAGAGTGATGGTCAATGAGAGTAGCGTTATTAGAATATAAAATATAATATGTAAATAGCATTCGGTGTTTAGTGAGCAACAAATTTTATTTCTTTCAACAGCGTTTGTTCTGGTTTGAACAGACCATTTTTTCCATGTTCAATGAAGAATTGTTCCCATGTTCTGTGTTTTTCAATTTTTCGAATGCTTTTTTCCTGGATTTCCCTCTTTTGTTCGTCGGGTTCATAACCAAAGTTGGAGTAAAACTCTTCAGGCCAGTCAATTTCCTCGTCCTCGGGAAATTCGATTCGTTTTTTTTCGTGATTGTGTTTACCCTTGCACTTTTGAATTCGTTCCAACCAAACAGGAGAGAAGGAAGCGTAATATTCCCAGTTGTACCAGTATATCTTTTGTAATCCATCGGGGTCATCCATAAGAATTTTGGTTCTCTCCAATTGAAACAGGCTCAAATAGTTGTCTTCGTCGATTGAATAAAGATACGCAAATGGTAGAATTTTATAGGCGCGATAGTTGGTCGCTTCACTTTTGTAAATTGTTTCATAAATAACAATGTCATGTTGCTCAACGCTAATATATAATTTTTTACCCATTTTTATATCAGCAAGTTGAGAGAAATTGTGCATAATAAATGCAAGAACTTGAACGGGCTCATCTATTTGAAGAAGTCCCGCGGTCTTTTTCCACCTTTTTATAATTTTTTCCTCATCCATTTTAATACCCTTTTTTAAAAAGTATGCAAGAGACTCCTTCATATTTTGCTGGCTTTGGTGTCGATTTCTTTCCAAAATAAACTCTGCAATGCGCAAATAGTTTTTGGTTTCAAGAACTTCTGCAAGTGAAGTTGGTGCTTCAAAATCTTCTTTTGAGTATTTAACTGCTTGTCTCAGCATAAATACATCCAAGTTATGTGGACGAATAAGCAAATCACCAATAATAAGAGCAATAATTTTCTCTCTCGTTTTAGCGCCACCAGTTTTCAACCATTCCTTGTACTTTTTAATAAAATATTCTTGAAAGCTAGGATTGAGCGTGTAATAGAAATCGTAGTAAATTTTCCACAAGTGCTCAAACAAATTTTCTTCGAACCCAGAATAATACAATTCAAAAGCCCAATAAAGGGCTTCGTCTTTCTTATTCAAGAGAGAAACCAAGAGCGACAATTCCACTTCGTCCTTTAAATATAAATAACGAGTAAATACTATTTTTGATTTTGTATTTAAAGAAGCGTGAATAGACATTTTCGAATTAGATTGGCAATTTCCCATTTGTTGCTATAACTATTCTTTCATTTAAGTAGTTCAATTTTATTTTATGATGGGTGTAGTTTAGTGCGTTTTCCAATTCTTTTCTTCACACAATATATAAAATGTCTGAATCCTGGATGCAATTAGTGCAGCGCGTTTACCGAAGCGGTAAATCGAAAAACTCTTCCTACAAGTTCAAGCAAGCAATGGTTGATGCAAAGAAAATGTACAAGCATCCTGCTGCTGCGACACCCTCTTCCATGGAAATGGGCAAAAAGAAGTCTAGAAAGCACCATCGCAAGTCGAAGAAGCACCACAAACATGGTAAGAAGACCAGAAGACACCGTTAAAACATGAAAAAAAATATTTATTTGATTATATAGTTATTGTAATATTCTATATAATCAAATTTTAATAATTAGTGAATCTAATAACAGATATATTTAGACTATCTTCGGGTAATTTATTTTTTATTCTATATAATAACAAATATGAAAAACTGGATTCAAATAGACAAATATATGTATTATTACATGATTCGCCCACAAGACAATCACATATAGCCGAAATATCTCTGTGTTTTGACCAAATTGGTGTTGTTAAATAATTATAGTTATTTTCTTTCAAAAATTTAATTACATTATTATCATAACTATGCGCTAATATTATGGTTAATTCTTCCTTTTTAATATATTTTATTATTTCATTCAAATATTTGTTTTCAACCATGGTCTTAAAAATTGATTTTTCAAAACCAGTTTCTTTCGACCATTGTTCAATGGCATCATCTTCCAATCGCAAATGAATACAATTTATTTTTTTATTAGTGTTGGCGCCGTTTTGAATATGTTGGGTTATATATTCGTTTACCTTTTCTGCAAATATTTTATTAAAAGCAATGTTCTTTTTAACATGATAAAAATTGTCGTCATGATTTGTGCAAATATTAATAACATTCAATTGACATTCATTTAAATCTATTTTTATTGTTTCTTTTAAACCCCCATTGCAAATTTCATATTTTTTATTTAAAATTGTATTATTTATTTTATAGTCAATTGTCAAAACGAATTTATTTTTATCTATTTGAATAAAATATTTATTATATGCGTCTTTTATTAATGTCTCGCAAAATGGTGCAAAATTAAAAGTATTTGTTAAAAGAAATTTGTTATCTTTTAAAAAGCCAGAAATAATATTTGTTATATCCAATAAAAAATTATTATTTACTATTTGCGCTTTAATAATGGTTACATTAAACAAATTATAATCTTCTATATAAGGTGCATTTATTTTTTGCAATATATTATTTGTCTCTTTTATGTCTATGATCTCGGACATGTTGCAATATTCATTTGTATGAATTTCTTTCAAAAAACTAGTGAATAATATTAAATCGTAACTACAAATCTTATTTTCAATGCAATTTTGAACTGACTGTGCAATGGTATATATTTGATTGCCTAAACCACTATGATTTTCTGGTGCCAAAATGACACTTAATATTTTCATAATATAAATACTCGCATTTTATATTTAATTGTTTTACTCATATATTTTTATTTTATTTTGCTTATATTTCGCTTGTATTTTTGCTTATATTTACTTAAAAAAAAGCACTCCATTCATTTTGAGAAATAGAATAAACTAAATCATCGAAAGTTTCTAGCGTTTTATCCAGGGCTTCTCTCTTTGCTGAGTCACCAGAAATGTTTTGCAAGAGAATGTGAATAAATCCATTTAAAAATTTATGATTTCTGGATTTTTTGTCGAGAGAAGAGAGAAGGTATAAAAAGGCTATCGACAAACTATAGTTGTTCCATGTGCAAGAAAAAGAAAGAATCTCCCGTTTTATCCACTTTTTCGGTTTATTTATTAGACCCCTTTGAGAGAAAATAGATGCGGCTTTAAACTCTTCGGTTATATATTTACCAAAAGGGCTTAAAGACGCCGCGACAAACCAGTCGTTTACAACGGATTCTATGTTGCCTGCAGATAGGCTCTCAAGATTTTTGGCGTTCATAAAACATAGCAGGTGAACTTCGATGGGCAAGTGGATTTTTCTTGGGTTGTACTCAAAAAAAAGCACTGTTTCCAGCTCTTCAATGCTTTTTCTCTCGTCTTGTTCTTTTGAGAAGGTTATACATTGATCAAAATTAATTAGGTATGGGGTTTCATCGCGTTTGAAAAGGATATTGTTTGGAACTAGATTCGTGTTTACAAGGTTTCTCTCGTTCATCTTGTTTATTAGTTGCAACAAGTTTTTGAAAGAGTGGATTATTTTTGTTATTTTCTGTTTTTTTGTTGTTGTTGTGGTTGTTGTTGTTCTTGGTTTTGTTGAAGATTTCAAAAAAAAACTACCAAAATCTTGCATTTTCTCTCGATTTTCGTATTGAAAAAGAAAATATTCGTTGTTCAGCATTCTACACCTTTCAAACTTCTCGTCATCTATTTCCGCTAATTTAAAGTCTCTGTAATTTAAAATTGGACCAAAATTCAGGAAAAAAAGAGGAATCTGTCTTATTATTTCACTTATTTGGATTTCGTTTTTTGATAAGATGTTTGACCTTTTTACTGAGTTGGTCTTTTTTGTTTTGGGTTCTAGATCTTTTGGATCTTTTTGATTTTGATTTTCATTTTCAAAATATAATTTATCATTTTTGCAAGTTACTATGTGCATTATCTATCTACTATTTACTATATTTCACTAGCTTTTTTATAAAGTTGGAACGAAGCTTGACTTAATTTGTTATTTGTGCAAGGTTAGAATCGCGCTCTCGTAGAATAAAATATCTATTCTTATATGTCTTCTTGATCTTGTCCTTTATGATGGTCGCATCACTTATCTGGTATTCTAAAACTAGCCTTGTAACCTCCTCTTTCAACAAATCTAGTTGATTGCTGCAGAAATCTGTAAAGCCATCCGCTGGCTTGTAATCCGGGTTGCTTTTCTTCTTCAAGATATGCTGGTCCATAGCGTCCAGCAATTCCTTTTGAACGCTCAAATACTGGCGCCTTTTTTTCGGCTCGGGCTTCAAAGTTCCCTTCTTTTTGAAATAATAGCGGGCGCTCTTGAACATCTTGTCTAAAATGTCGCCATCATAATCCAGGTTTTCCAGTCTTTGTATTTCGTCTTGAACTAAATCGCCGTTATCCTCAAGCCAAACATTCCACGCGTCTTTGAATGTCTTTCGGTCATCGTATTGATGAACTTTCGAAAACTTGTGCAGTTCGTCCATAAAATCCTGCGTAAATTTGTAACGATAAATGTTTGCGTTTGAAGAACCCGGTTTTTCATGAGAATTGGTACGATTGTTTGCCAAAGACTGTTCTCTTCTATTTTCGTCATTGTATAAAGAGGCTTTTGCTAACATTCTCTTTGTCTATAGGTGATAATTTCTTTTTTATCACTTTAAGTTCTTCAATTTTTTCTTTGTTGTTCAAAATTTATTCTTGTTGTATTTATTATTTGTGCATATCTCATTATTAAGCATTTACTATTAGTGGAAAAATTGATTTAATAATATTGTGGATAATCAATATTATCAATATTATTAAACAGAATGTTGTCCGTCGATTGGTCTTCTCTTGCTGTTCCTGTTCCTGAAAATATTGGAACTTATTCTGTAGAAACACAGAAATTAATTTTCGAATATTTGTCTCAACTTGAAACTATACAACAGCGCGCTTATTTGATTGCCAAAGACCATTTGGGCACATCGTTTGACATTTTGCGTAGTACTGGTTACAGCGAATGGATAAAAAGTAAATCTAAGTCCTAGATTTTTGATTTCTTCGTCTTCTTTGTGTTTTTCTTGGTTTTCTATGTTTATTTGTTTTATAAAATGCTTTTTTGGATTTTTCTATTCGTCTTAAAATCGCACTCGAATTTTTTCTATTGGAACCACCCATTGCTATTGGTGATGGTGAAGATAAATTTTGCATTTCTATACCCATTTCATCAGTTTTAGGCAAGAAGGCTTGAACTTTTTTTGTACTATCAGTTAGTACTTCTCTTGCTTCGCGGTACACAGATTTTGCTGCTAAAAAATCTTGCCCAATAAATGGTATAAATCCTAACGCAGAAGTGACAAGAGCCCATTTTTTTTCATTCAAAGACTGCCAAAATGCGCGTTGTAGTATTGCTGGGTCGGCTTTTCCTAGTGCTTCTAATTGCTCGTCATTTAAACCAAATGCCTTTTTTAAAAGACCAGTAACAGACATTTGTGGAATTAAGCTCTTAACTTGTCCTTGTAATCCAGAAAATTGTTTTCCAGCTTGTTCTTGCAATCCAGAAAACTGCTTTCCGGCTTGTTCTTGCAATCCAGAAAACTGACTTCCGGCTTGTTCTTGTAATCCAGCAAAGTTCTGATTAGCGGTATTTTGTAACCCAGCCAAATTTGCTGTATTGATCAAACCCCCCTTTTTATTTCTTTTTTTTGTTGTGGTCATTATTGTCTATTATAATAACGCTAGCTTTTATTTTGTTCCAGTTGCATCTTTTTAAATTCGGCAAAACTTAGCGCATAATTCTTATCCACCGTCTTGCGGTCCACCTTCTTTAAAAACGAAAAATTTGCCACTTTGCCTTGATAAGAATATCGATTGGCCTTTTCCTTCAATATCATATTCTCGTCTTGTTTCGTATTTACTGAACTGTTCTTGGGAATATTTGTTTGTGGCTTCTTCGAGTCTAATGCCACTGTCGCCGACTTTATACTATTATCTCTATTGTAACTCTTGAGCTTGGCGAATACGCTTTTCTTGGGTTGTTCGACTACTTGTTTAGAGTTCGACTCTTGTTGTTTGTTTTGTTTTTGTTTTTCCTCATCTTCTTCTTTTTGTTTCTTCTTATCTTCCAATTTTTTTTTGGCCGCAACAATTTCATCATCCATATTTATAAACAACTTTCTGCAATCATTCGTTAATACATACTTTCTTCCTACCACCTCTAAATATCGATAAGGAATCAAATGATCGGCGTAATAAGAAAATGTCTCGCGCTTATTATCCCAAAACATCACTACATTTCCCTGTGGAGTATTCTCCATAATAAAACTGTTTGCAAGACTGTCCATCTTTTCTGATGACAAATCTTTTTCTTCGGTTGCTATAAACCTGTCCAAATACTTGTCTTCAAATTTTGTAATAGATTTTTCTTTTTTTTTTTGTTCTTCCTTTTGTTCTTCTTTTGATTTGTCGTTGTCGTTGTCGTTTGTGTCGTCACTATCTTCTTCTTTTAAAAACAACTGTTTAACCCTTTGCATTGCAATAAGCGTTAAAAAACTCTTGTCTCCGGAAAAAATTAAATACATAAAAATTGAAAAAATGAAAATATTTGGCATACTTAGTATTGTCATTTTGGTTATAATAGTTTAGGTTGCTACTTTATATTTAAATGTTTTCGTTATTAAGTTGTTTTTGCAGTTCTTGTTTTCGAAGTTCAAATAAATCGTGGATTTCGTTTGATAAATCGGCGCACTTGATCAGGTCATATGTTTTTCGCGGATTGTTTGGATGAAGCCTGACTAGGTATAAATCGGTAATTTTTTTTTGGTATTTGGCTTGTAAAATTGCCTTGTAAGTGTTGAGTTGGAGAGAATAGTGCCAGAAATTGGTATGTGGTAAGTGATTGACACATTCCGTAGTTGCGGATTCCCTGAATCCATTCACTTTTGATATGTCCTTTGCCCTTTTCCAATCATAAATTGCTAGGGTTCCGTCGGGGTTTTCGTAGATCATATCAATGGACCCGGCGAGTTTCAACTCCTCGTGATAAATCATCCATTCTGTTCTATACGGTTTTAGATGCGGGAAAGCGCGAGCAAATTGCAAGAAATACTGCCATTCTTCGGACAAGTTGGGTGGTGGTTTGCCTTGGTTTTGCTCGTCGTCGTATATATCAAGGAGGTCTTGGTGTGTGTAAGGATGTGGTTGGTCGTCTTCGTCGACCAAGTCTTGGTTCATAAAACATTCAATGTCGAAATGCATGTCTGTACCGGCGCCGCTTACTGCAGAGCTGTTGTCCGCCCATTGCTGTTTGATTTGTTCTTTGGTGAGACCCCAGTATTTGTTTTCAGGGTTCCAGTTCTTACCTTTCATCATTTTTTGGATGATTTTATCTGCATCAAAGTGTGGAAAATGACTGTGATTCCATGTTGTTACACTGGTATATTTTGAATCTGGATCTATGGTAATAGTGTACTTGTGAGACGGTTCATCGAAAACGAGATTCTTGTCTCTTGGATGTGTGTGTCTTTTTGCTAGGATGGGTTGTAAAACGGATTGTGATTTCATTTTTAGGTTTTAGGTTTTGTATCTAAAATAACTTGTTTTTAATTTAAACAAGTTATTTTTATTCAATTTTTTATTCAATTTTTTATTTTTATGTTTTATTGTGGGACTTGCCACCATATTATTGCCAATCCTGGGCCACCTCGTCCGCCATTGCCCGCGCCATAAGGAGGAGCATTATCTTGAGCGCCACCACCTCCGCCACCGCCTCC
>Ga0187844_10001312_pt1 | contig 19077 bp, 16 predicted proteins | sample SpaLakP09_SKY_50_FD_134517 | JGI IMG/M metagenome (GOLD analysis project Ga0187844, IMG submission 134517) | Oligotrophic lake water microbial communities from Sparkling Lake, Wisconsin, USA - SP09_SKY_50 | ecosystem: Environmental > Aquatic > Freshwater > Lake | place: USA: Sparkling Lake...
CCTCACAAGCCTCCATCCACAGAAAAGAAACCCAGGAATACTCATGCAAAGAATCCACGGGAAAAGTTCCATAAAGATGGCGGGATGAACCGCCGTGGCTAACAAGATCACCCTCCAGAGCATCACCGTACACGCCAGAACGATCGCCAGTCCGCAATCGTTCGCGAGCGAGGGTTCCGACCGGCTTTGTCGGCTCATCGCCATGGTTGTCGCCGTGCTCGAGGCAACACCCCCAAGAACCCCAGTTAATGCCATCCCCATGCTCTGGCCAAAAAACCGCACAGCCACATAACCTCCAAACGAGGCCCCGGAAACAAGAACTACCATCATCCAGATCGAATGCGGGTTCAAAGCCTCAAACGGTCCCCAGTTTTCATTCGGTACCAAGGGCAAGATTACCCCAGTAATCGCGGCAAACTGTAACGCCATTCGGACATCTTCTCTGCTGAACTTCCGAGACATTTGATGCACATAAGGCTTAAGCGCTAAGAGGATCACCACTGTCATCGTCAGCACCAAGGCCACCTTCTCCTGATGCCATGCCACCAAACCGCCAATCAGATACGTCAAGAGCCCGACTGCACCTGTTGTGTAACCATGGCCGTCGTGCTTTTTCTGCTTAAAGAAAAGAAAAAGACTGATCCAAATCCCCATGGCGATAAATCCCGCCAAAAAGAAAAGCGGGTGAACAGTCTGGGTGAAATATCCGCAAAGGTTTCCCAGTAGGGCCCAGAAAGTGAAGGTTCTTAAACCAGCCAAAAGATGAGTCTTTGGATGCCAGTTCTCCTCATCCCACTGACGCTCCAGACCGATTAGCGCCCCTAAGCAAAGGCTAACCAACAGGGATTTAAGTAGTTCAAGACCCAGCACGTCTCAATTTACCCACCTCCATCCTTAGGGCCAACTTTATGAATTAAATATGCAGTTCCATTTGATATGTCCCATATAGGATGTATTTATAGATTGCCATAGATCAGCGTAAAGGTGCCATAAAACATCGAGCCGAAAAAAAGAACCCTATCTGCTGTAAAAATGTATTCCTATCCCCCTCGCAAGGGATGATGCCAGAACTCCTCCGCATCTTTTTCCTGAAACATTTTGGATTAAAAGCAAAGGCGCATGCCGCGAAGAGTCGCGCCTATTGAGGAGGAGACTTCATTATGCATAACGGCGATTACCCGCTGCCAAAACTCAAGGGCAAAAACTACTGCCTTGGAATCTACAAGTCAGACTGGAACACGACTAAAATTACTTTTTGGAAGCGAGCTGGTGCTATTAGTTTCTTCGACCTAAATGACCCCCTTGAACCATGGGCTGTTCTGCTCGAGGAGATGGCGGGTGAAAAATCTCCATTTGGAACCATTAGTTTAAAGAAAAACATATAGTCACCTTCAGCTAGATTCGGTTTGAGATGCTGCCCCCCCCTAGACGGCTCTACTTACCTTCTCGCCTATTATCCCTAAGGGCATAAAGTGCAGGAACTATGGCCGTACCTCGGATTTTTCTCTCTCCCAACTGGGGCATTGCAACGGAGCTGGTTCGCAACTACCTGCAGTATCTAGCTCTTGCACCGGTCTTTTTCCTTAACGGACTCAAACCCCCACCCGAAAAAAAAGATCTCGTTCTCCATAATGGAAAGTCGGAACTGGATCACACGCTCGACGCTGAAGTAATCCTTATCGTGTATCAAGAGGGCTGGCACGTCCTCGAAATGGTTTTTTGGAAGAACCGTGGAGCCTGTGGTTGGGTAGATCTCCAGGATGACCCCAAGGACTTTGAAGTCGTCCTGAAGAAGGCTCTCAACGGCCATACCCCCGTCGCGACACGCAGTACCGAACCCTATGTGCCGAAACTGAATGGTTTTCTTGATCGTAAAATCGGTCGCCATCTAACCTCGCGCGAACTCGATATTGGAACTCGGCTCACCCGTGGCTCTTCCGACAAGGAAATTGGCAAACAACTCAAGATCACCTGGGGCACGGTTCACAACCACCGTAAATCGATCTACAGAAAACTCGGGGTTCACTCAGTCCCCCAGATGATTCACAAGCTGCAGGGCCTTGATAAAAAGGCCTGATTCTTAGATTTTCCAGTTCAGCCCTTATGCCCTAACGAGTCCGGGCTGGTTCCTTGGCTGGATGACTCCGCAAGGATCCACCACCATCGGCACTGATTTCCTCAGTAAATCGTAGTCCAGCACGCGGTGCCCCGTCGCAATAATCGCCGCATCGTGCCCAGCCAAACTCCCCGGTTCCCAGGGGATCGACTGGCACCCTACCCATCGGCTGGATTGAGGATGACGGGGAATCGTCCGAATCCAAGGATCATAATAGCTAACAAAAACCCCATGATCCGCCAAAAGGTTCATGATTTCATAAGAAGGAGATTCACGGTCATCATCAATGTCTGGCTTGTAACCCAATCCCACCACCAGCACCCGCAAACCCTTGAGAGCTTTTCCTTCTCGGTTGAGGGCTTCAGTAAGCTGTTGGATCACATAAGCAGGCATCGCGGCGTTGATCTCCGCTGCCAAATCGATAAAGCGAGTGTCCATCCCATGCTCCCTGGCCTTCCAAGTCAGATAGAAGGGATCAATGGGAATGCAGTGACCTCCGACGCCAGGACTTGGATAAAAAGGCATGTAACCAAACGGCTTTGTCTTGGCCGCATTGACTACCTACCAGATATCGATCCCCATTTTTCCAAAAATGCGCTTCAACTCATTCGCCAGCGCAATATTCACAAACCGAAAGATATTCTCCGAAAGTTTGACCGCCTCAGCTGTTCGACAATCCTCCACTTCCACGATCTGATCGATGATTCTTCCATAAAGCTCCACCGCTCTGGCTCGGCACGCTTTTGTCAGGCCACCTACCACTCTCGGGACATTCTTCAAATCGCTTTTTGGATTTCCCGGGTCCTCACGCTCAGGGGCAAAAGCGAGGGCAAAGTCCCGCCCGGCTGTTAGCCCGGAAAGCTTTTCAAGCATCTGACGCAACTCTCCCTCCGTTGTCCCCGGGTAGGTGCTCGATTCCAAACAGACGAGCATCCCTTTACGCACATTAGGTCCGAGTAACTGTGCGGCAGAAGTGATATTGGAAAGATCCGGCTCGCGATGCTCTTTCAGCGGGGTTGGCACACAAATCAAAACCGCTCGTGCTTTCGCAAGTTTTGCTGGATCGATCGTCACCGACAGTCCGTGTTTTTCCCTCGCTCTTTGAACCCGATCAGAAGGCAAATGAGCCAGATAGCTTTTCCCGTCTTCCAGTTGAGTGATCTTTGTCCAATCCGCCTCAAACCCAAGAACCGTTAACCCCGCCTCTGCAAATTTCAATGCCAGCGGCAGCCCGACATAACCCAATCCCACGACCGCCACATCGTAATGAAAGGGTTCCTCCTTGTCGCTCAATCCTGAATCCTCCGTAAAAGCAGAAAAGCCTCGGCAAAGTTCCTGCCAATCTCCATCCCTCGGTACTCCGCCTGAACAAAGATCCCCTTGTGCGACCGAGGATGTGGCCATGCATTTTTTTCCCCCGCATAAACATCCAAGGCCTTTGCCTTCTTCATGAGTTGAGACTGGGTAAGAATCTCATAATGGTTAGGACGAAAAGATGGATCAGTAGGGATCCGTTGAGATGTGCTACTGGGAATCTCCCCTAAAAGAATCTGCTTCACCTTGGGAAGTTTTAGAACCCGGGTGGCCATCCGCACCGCCCGAAACGTTCCCGCATGATCTTGGTGGATATCCCCCAGAAACGTTGTGTAGACAACTGTTGGTGAGAGCTCCCCAATGACTGTCTCGACCTTCCGAAGGGTATGGGGGCCCATCACGCCCAACTCCTCCTCCTTGACCCCTAAATAGATCGATCGATCGTATCCTAATATCTTTTGGGCTTTCGGGGCGACCGAGTCCTGCTTCCGAGTTCTTGCATTGTGGGACTGTCGTAGAAATAGAACGGTGACATGATCCCCCCTCAGTTTATGTTTCTGGATCGCTCCCCCAAACCCCAGAACCTCGTCGTCACAGTGAGGAACGACCACCAGAACCCCCTCACCACGGACTCTTCCGGATTGAGTCGGTTTTGAACTACGACGCATTTTTCAAATGCCCACTAGCGCGACCGGGCTCGGTAAGCCGTCGATGTATTACGGCTTCGGGTCAATGAACGCGCGCTACGCCCCTCATTTCGTATCTTACTGCTTTTTGTTTTACCCCGCAACAGACCCCGCAACCTCCTCGCCGTATGAACTCTAGGCTTAGAACTTTCTCGCTTGAGATGCTTGCCTTTGCTCATGCTTTTCCATTCCTTAAAGATTCTATCTTCTGCTGTTCCTCACGAATAGCATTCCGCATTTCCGATATACTGATGGGTTTTCGGAAGATCCGGACACTGCCAAGGCCCTTCATGACTTCAGGATCGATCCTCACATCCACACCCTCATCCTCAAGAAGAAAGATGGGGACCTTCAGCCCCGCCGAATGTATCATCTCCACTAGTTTTGTTCGGCTTGTAACATCAAGCCCTTCTTTGGCGGCTGTGCTGTCACAAACAATTAGATCCATGGCTTTTTCATTAACCACGCTCCCAAGGTCATCCGATCTTAGCTCCACGACGAACGGTTCCCATCCGGACTGTTTAGCCAGCTGTCCAACTACGCTTCCAAGAGATCCGTGATGATCCACAATTAACATCTTTAGAGGTTCTGTCATATTGGAGAATTAATTGCTCTTAAGTCGAAGCAGTGTCAAGGCAAGAATTTTCAGATCGCCCAGCCAAGTCCAGTTCTGAATGTAGTACATATCATAATCGACTCTTTCCTGTAGAGAGGTGTTTCCACGAAGTCCATGAATTGCCGCCCACCCTGTCATTCCTGGTTTCATACGAAAACGAAGTCCGTAGGAATGAACCGATTCACAGAATTTCGCCACCAGTTCCGCCATTTCGGGGCGTGGCCCCACCAAGCTCATATCCCCTTTCAGCACGCACCAGAACTGAGGAAGTTCATCCAGACTGAATTTTCGTATCCACTTCCCTAGTCGTGTGCAACGAGGGTCATTATTAGCGGCCCAAGAATGTGGATCCTCCTCCACCCCAGCTTTCATGGAACGCAGTTTATAGATCCAGAAGCTTCGTCCTTCGAGTCCGGCCCGTTTTTGGCGAATCCACACGGGTCCTTTCGATTCCAACCGGATCAACAAGGCAAGAAGGAGGATGATGGGAGTAGAAATAGTTAGCCCCACCAAAGACCCCACAATGTCTGTCGCTCTCTTCATGAACCGATGTGATCCAAGATGGTAGCTCGAGTTGGCAATCCCCAGAACAGGCAACCCCGAGACCATGCGGTCATGACTTCGCCCCACCCAGAAACCAATCGAATCAGGAATGAGGCGGACGATAACACCATTCAGAACGCACTCCTTGGTAATCCGATTTAGGGCTTTATGATCCAAGCACGTCTGATCGATGACCAAACGAGACATCTGGTAGTTAGAGAGACCTGCTTCCAGATCAGTTAGACTTCCCAAGTGCGCATACCCTTGTTTCTGATGGGAAGGGCTTTCGTCACCAAAATAGCCCACCACCTCCTGCACTTTTCCCATTTTTCTGGAGGAATCTTTTAGTAAAAGCCGCATCCGTTGCGTATTTCCTACAAATACCAAAGGCTCATGCGCTGGGATTTTGAAAACATCCAGAATCAACCAGGGCAAAACGGAGCGAAATAGCACGACAAGGGCAAGGAAAACAATGCTTTGCAAAAGAAGACAAGGAAGAAAAGCAGCGGGATCTAAACCTAAGCCCCACCTGAGAACAATGATGAATCCCCCTCCCCCCGCAAAGATCACAAGAAAAGCACGCCCTGCAATAGAGCGAAATGAACCCCAACAGGGCCAATCATATCCTCCAAAACGATCCATTAAAACTATCGGTACGACTCCGTACAGGATCCAGAGATGGGGAGGAATACTTTCCCAACTTATGGTTCCAAATCCATCGGAGTGTATCACAAGGAAAAGGGAGATTGCGACGGCCAACCCGTCCACCACACGAAGGCCTAAAGCCCACTCAAATTTACTTTGAGGCCGATTCTTTAAGATCTTCTCAAACGACAGATTCATTCGCACAAAACCTCCTGATACAAGTCAAGGTACTGGAGAGCCACGACTCCCCAGCAGAAAAGGCGGGCCCGATCCCTCCCTTTCTGGATCAGTTTCTCTTTGGCCCGTGGATCGAGATGGAGAGCGGTCCGTAGCCCCAAAGCCATGTCGTCGACATTGCGGGGATCTACAAAGATGGCGGCATCTCCAGCCGTTTCAGGCATACAAGAGGCGTCGGAAGTCACCACCACGACTCCTACGCTCATAGCCTCAAGAATCGGAAGACCAAAACCCTCTTCCAGGGAAGGAAAACAAAAGACCGAAGCTCCCCGATAATTAGCAGACAGCTGTTCCGGCGTGAGGTATCCCAACCGCTCAACACCAGGAGTTTCAAGAAGCGGATCCAGTTCGCGGTCCTGTTGAAAACGCTTCTCCGGCAATCCTGCGATCTTTAGCTTCAAAACTGGATTTTCCACCCGCAACTTCTTAAAAGCTTGGATGAGACGGGCCAGATTCTTGTGCGGCTGATACGAGCCGACACAAAAGATATAGGGCGATAGACACATCACTGGCTCTGCTTTAGGTAAAGGCGGCAAACCGTCGGGAATCATCCTCAATATCGGTTCACCGATACTCAGATGCCGTTTCACCTGGTCCCGAATGTACTGAGAGATGACCACGACCCGGGAGGCACGATGAAGCCCAGGCAGTGCAACCCATCGGTAGGCAAGACGGAAAAGCGTACGGTACCATTCGGGGTGGAGCAGAAAGTTTAGGTCATGCAGGGTGACGATACTTTTGACCTCTCCTGGAATCGCTGGCGACGTGTTCATGGGATGATGTCCCAGTCGGCATCCCGAATGAAGCGCAGCATCGCTAAAGAAAAGCTGTTCCCAGATTTGACATCGGGTACGTGTCCACCCTCGAAAAGGAGTGGCCACCAATTGCGTTCTAGGCAGATCCGCCCATTCCCGCACTCCTGGATACCCAGGATCCGCAAAGACCACCAGATCCACGTCCCTCGGTTTCCGAAGAATGGCGTCAAACAGATGGAAGGATGCGATCTGTGTCCCTGTGGGATGGTGAGCTCGCGAAAAACGGCCATTCAGCGCGACTTTAGGTTTCATGCCGGCACCTCGCGCGGCGACCATTTTCGCGCCTGCCTCTCTACGGCAAGCCAGAGTGCAATGAGAAAGATCAAAAGGGTCCAGAAGGTGAAAGCATCACTGGTATTGGTCAGCGGATTACACATCTGCATCAAAATCACTAGGCTCAGGTTCCTTGTTAGACAGGTCCGATCGCCACGTGCCACAAGGTGGGCGGCTCGGAGAAGAGTTCCCCAGAGGGTCCCCATGATCGTCGCCATTCCTACAACTCCGGTCCATCCAAAGTTTAGAAACGCCTCCCCAAAGAAAGTCACCCGCAGTCCGAAATGGGACTGGTCGTCCATCCCGACGATCCGCACACCGGTCAACCCCATGTGCCAATCATGCTTTTTTGGAAAAAGCCCGCTTGGGGCCATCGCCACAAGTCCCCCCAGATAGGTTTTCCCAAGAAGAGGGTCGAAATCCCAAGAGCCCAGAACCCATGCTCCATCCCGCAAATCGATGACATTATTTCCCAGATAAACTTCCCCCAGGCTCGTAATGAAAGGATCCCCCTCCTTGAGTCGATCTCGATCGGTTCGTATCAGGGAACTCAATCCGCCCAAAAGCATAAAGGTGGTAAGGAAAACGACATAAAGTGAAGGGATCGACCAACGGGGCATCCGGAACTGCAGGGTCATCAATGTTGCCCCCATGAACATGGCAATCGCCAAAGGAAGCCGATTTCCACTCACCACCTGCAAACCAGTCAGGATTAAAAACAGAATAAGATCATGGATTGGAAGATGCCTCAACCGGCGAAGGATCGATACTCCCAAAGCTGCAGCAACAACGGGCACAAGAGCGGTGCCAAAATGATAAAAAGGTCGGGCGCCCGCGGAAGAAAGCATAGCATACCGAGCATCCACTCCTTCCCCCCCCGTCAGCATAGGTATTGAGCCCGTCGCGACCATCGGTAGAACGATCAGAATACAAAGAAAGACGGAGACCATTCGCAAAAAGGAAAGCAAGCGACGATCCTGATCCTCCGCAGGGGCACACAAGGGTTGAAGAGCGTAACCCTGCTTCCGATTCCACGCGTAGACACATCCCATGACGATCAGAAGAAGGAAAAAGCCGATCAGGTTAATGAGAACAATCCAAGGCAACCCTTCTAAAACGGCCTGGGATGCAGCCCCGCCCAGACTGGCTGCGGTTGTCTCAATGAAGAAAAAGCCAATCAAGATAAGGGCCTGATGGGCCAAAGTCAGACCAATGAGATCCATAAAACGAGTTATCGTCATCCACGCAACTGGCAGAAAAAGCAAAAGTACGATCATCAAACAGACGAAAAAGGTGAGCCACGGGTCATTCCAACTGGGTTGAAATTGGGATATTTCATTTGGGTCATACCACCCAGCCCAAAAAGAGAGTGGAACCAGGACTCCGAGAAAAGACACAATTAGGCAAAAAGGACGAAACCAAGAAAGGATTCGATGAGAATCCCGAGCTGATTCAACATCCTGTTCATGACAATTAGCATTCATAGGAAAAGAACCGAGAGGCATGGACAAACCCCAAGTTCTGTATGAATTATTGTAGCAGTATTTTGGAAATAGTTAAGCTAATTAGATATTCTCGCTCTCGTTCCTAAATACGTAAGAAAGGGCTCCGGCTAGAGTGACACCGAGAAAACCATAAAGAATATCGGTCCACTGAATCCAACGTTCAGGAAGCATGTTTTGAGCCGCCTCCACCCCCACGACAAGACATCCACACAAAAACAGAATCAGCCACCGAGGCCGGCGAAAGGCGAAGAGCACAGAAAAGGTAAACAGGAAGTAGGCTCCTGTATTTCTCCAGGCATCAGGATCTTCCCCGCCCTGAACCAGCCAGCGAGGTAACCAGTCTAATTCCCAAAGGCTTGCGCTGGTCCGAAGCCCAAAGAAAAGGATAAAACCCAAAAGCAAAAGAAACGGAATGAAACGTAGAACTCTCATGCAAATGGATAATGGCATAGAATTCCTATCCAGGCGATGTTGGAGGGCAAGTATTCCTGCCCACCACCAATCTTCATCCATGACGGTTCCCAAGGCAGCGCTGATCTTCTTCATGCACATAAATGATCGTCATTCCTTTTATTTGGAATTAATGTGAGTTCTTGTTCGCTCGCCCTTATTCCCTCGAACTCCTTCGAAATCAGCTCTGGCAAACCGGGAACTTCTTCGCCAAAGCCCTGTTTCTTGCCGTTTTCACACCGTGGATGATCCGGCTTTGGGGAGCCGAAAAGTACGGCCTCTTTGCCCTTTCCAGTTCGCTCTTTGTCTCCCTGGCTCTCCTAGATGGTGGAGTCAGATCTTTAACACGCGTCCGTCTTGCCCCGCTACTAGCAGAAGGCAAGACCGAGGATGGTATGCGCATCCTAATCCATGGTCTCCTTGCCTTTATGATCGTTTGCGGTTTCGCCCTTCTTATCGCCCTCGGACTTTGTGCGAATGACTTTCTCTCCCATATCCTCCATCTTCCCCCAGGCGGTCAAACCGTCCTTCTAATTAGCGGTATTCTGACCTCCATCTGGATGACCAGTGTCCTGGCCCTCGAACTTTTGGCCGCTGATGGTCGATTGTCCGATGTGAAAGCCGCCAACACGCAAGGCATCCTCCTTGCCCTACCCGCCTGTTCTGCCTGCCTGTTCTTTGGGGCCGGCCCACTCATCACGATGGTAGCGATGATCCTTTGTCTTATTGTCCCTAACCTGCTTCTTCTTTTTCGAAATCTACCTAGGAAGTCGCTCGATCTGTGGGGTAAGTCTGTCCCCATTCGTGAGGCTGTCGGCACCTTGGCTCACGGCTTCCCCTACTATTTGACAACGATCGCCCTGATCGGAAAAACCCACGGACTCACTTTCCTTATTTCCGCTATGGCCGGACCTGCCGAAGCGGGAATCTTTTACATCCTCCTCCGTCTTTCGGAGTCATTGAGTAACGTTGCCTCCACCTCCAGCGAAACATCCGTGGCCACTCTCGCTTTTGACACTACTCGTTCCCAACGAATTCTCCTTTTCCGCCAATCGTGGACCTGGGTCCTTCTTTTCTCTCTTCACGGGGCTTTGGCACTTACCTTAATCGCACCCACGTTATGGAACTGGTGGCTTCCCTCATTCTCCTCGCTTCCTTCCATAGTCTGGCCGGCTTTGGCTCTTTTTGGCTGGATGGGCGGATGGAGCCAAATGAACACCAATTCCTCCATGGGACTCGGTCTTATTCAAAGCGCTGCTGTTGTTTGTTTGACGGAAGCAGTTCTCACCATCGTTTTGGCATACTTAGGGTTCCTCCACGGAGGATTTGCCGGACTCTTTTTTGGGGGTGCCATGGCGGGTCTGGTCACGGGATTCCAAAGCGTTCGGATTACCAAAAGCCTTCAAGAGCCTTTTCTCCGACTCTGGCTTCACCCTCTGCGCGGACTCATGCCGGGCCTTCTCCTCTCGGGGTTGATTCTTTTAGGAGCCTCCTTAGTTCAAACCCCATGGGTATGTATTCTTACTCTGCTCATTCCAGCCGCTCTGGTCCTGTGGCAGATGAAACAACTATCCAAAGCACCATGACCCAACTCAGAAAGCTACGCATCCTTTTGGTCAGTGAACCCGGATGGACAGGCGTCTTCCGACATGTGGAGGGCTTGGCCGATTTTCTTCATACGGCCGGACAACAAGTCGCCCTCGCCTATTCCGATGTCCGCGGAAGCGAGGGTCTCACCAAGTTGGTGGAGCGGGTTATTTCTCGGGGAGGACCTGTCCGCAACCTCCGCATCTCTCACGCACCACAGTTGGGTGACCTTCGTGCCTGGACTCGCCTCCATTTGCTCATTCAGGAATTCCAACCCGACGTCATCCACGCCCACAGTTCCAAGGCTGGAGCCCTCACCCGACTTCCCGGACTTCTTCACCTGATCAAGACCCCTCTTTTCTACACTCCCAATGCCTACTACGGGATGGCTCGCCAAGGCGGCATCGCCGATTTCGTCTTCACTTCCATCGAGCGACTTCTCGCCAATGTCGGCTACACCATCAATATTTCCAAAGACGAGTCGACTTTTGCGCGGAATATTCTAGGCCTACGCCCAGAACACCAGTTCATCATTCATAATCCCGTGCAGATCGACTTTTTTAAACCAGCATCCCAAGAGCAGAGACTTCAAGCCCGGAAGAAACTCGGCATTCCGGAAGATTCAATTCTTTTAGGAACGGCGGGGCGTCTTTGTTTCGAAAAGGATCCCGAAACTCTCTATCAGGCGCTTCAACCCGTTTTTCGCAAAAATCCGAAAATAAGACTCCTTCACATGATCTCAGGCGATGCAGATCCCCGACTTGAGGCCTTGGCAAAACGATTAGGAATCCTGGAGCAGATTCACCTTATTGCTTACCAAGAGGATTTGCGGCCCGCCTATCACGCCCTCAACGGGTTTCTCATGACCTCCCGTTATGAGGCAGGTTGGCCGATTGTCATTCTTGAGGCCCTAGCATGCCGACTTCCCCTTGTTTCAAGCACAGGCCCAGGCATGAGCGATATCGGACAAGGCGGACTCAGCCACTGCTGGACCGCTGCCGTTGGAGATGTGAAGGGCTTCACCCATGCCATCTCTGCACTGGTAACCGACCTGACTCAAGGTCGCCCCAATAATCATCGCGAGATTGCCGAGACTCGATTCAGCCCCAAGCGTTGCTACGGGGCAATTCTGAAAGCCTATCAAGGCCAACTCATCAGCTAACCTTCGTTCCCCCCACCTCGTTTCCTTCTCCCTTGCGGAGAATTTCTTAAAAGCATTCCATGGATAGCCCATTCGTTTTGATAGGCAATATGGATTGCTTTTTTGGACTCGCTGATCGTGGTTTTTCCGTACTCCGCCACAAAAATTACCTTTCGACTGCTTGGGAGTACTAACGGAAGTTCATTTAGTGCAGTAAGCTCGGGGGAGTTAATTAGAATGTAATCCCACGCCGTTCCTTCCTTCAGGAGAGCGTCATCTAGAGCTCTTCGAGCTACGAGATTCTCCAAACTTTTTGAATCTTTTCCGGGCGATAGTAATGCCAGCTCTCGAACCACCGAGAACGCAACACAATCATTCAACGCTTTTTCGCCAATAAGCCATCCATACAGACCCCCGCTCGGTCCAACAGGTATACCTAACAAACTGGAAAGTCTTGGTTGTGAAAAGTCCAAATCGATGATCAAAACCTTTTTTTCCCCCTCGGCAAGGAGGACTCCTAGATCGGCTGTTATAAAGTGGGCCGTATTCTTCAATCCAGAAGGAACGAGGGCAAAGATATAGGGTGGTTCATGGTGTTTCCGAATTTGAATTACGGAGGCACGAAGGACCCCCATTTCGGTCGAGCACCCGGGATGCTTGTATAGCTGTGAACACATATCTAAATTCGTGATGGAGGATTCCGGTGGGAAATACCCTAAGAATCTGATCCCTAGCTGTTCACGAATTTGGCGCCCCCTCCGCAACCGAATAGTTGAGGCAGTGATTAAAATTGGCAGAAGTAGTCCAATGGAAATACCGAAGACCCCGCCTGCAATCAGATTCAGCCACAAAATGGGCCGAACAGGCCGGTGATTGGCGTGGGCGTAGTCCAGTACGACGAGAACATTGCTACTAAACCCTTTGCTCGTCTCTGAGCGCGTTGTTACATGAGTTTCAGCTGGGTTCGCCAACGCATCAAGGATTTTTGCCCCCTTTCGATCAGCCTGATCCATATTCTTTCGCATCTCCTCCAAATCCCTGGCCATCTGCTGACACCGGATCTCCAAACTCTCACCTCGGGATCGCAGGGACGTCTCAAGTTTTTTCGAGTGTCCTGCGATCTGGGACTTCAAGCCATCCACCTCAGCCGCCTTGCCTTGGAGGCGGGGACCCCGGGTACTCTGGGTCGCAATCCTGTCGTACTCCGATTGAACGAGCATCAACTGGGTCTTGAGATTGTTCAGCGTTGGATCTGCCTCGAACGAGGGGAAGTACTCACAAGGCTTCCCCGCCCCTAAGTACTGCTTTAACAAATCGATCTGCTCCCGAAATTTGGCTGCCTCGACTTGGAGATCGGCATACTGCCTGTTCAGTACATCGAGCTGATCTTTCATCATCGCCTGGATGCGCTGGTGCTCGAGCATTTGAGTCCCAATCACGTTTAAAATCTGCCCCTCAGCAAGAACGGCGTTGGCCACGCTACTCGCGAAATCGGGACTTTGCGACTGGACACGGATTAACCCCATCCGAGTATTTCGAATCGAGGAGACCCGGACATTTGCGCGAGCTTCAGAGGAATAAAGCGACACCGCCTTTTCAATATCCCGGAAAGCGATCCGGTCTTCCGGAATGCCCAGCTTCCGAACCACACCTTGCTTCACCTTGTCAGAGGAAAGACTCAGGATTAGAGTTTGGACAATTTGACGTTGGGTTTCGGCGTCGATCGCTCCCTTCTCAACATCGAAGGGGAGTTGATTGATGGTGAGCTTGGCATCGGCCTGGTAGACGGGATGGGCGAGAAACTGAACAAGTAAACCGAAGAGCAATCCCGTCGCCAATCCACCCAGAATAAAAAACACATTTCTTCGCAAATAAATAAAGACATCGTCCAAACTGGCCTCATGAGGCTTCGTTTGGGGCGACCCAACTATATCCTGCGAGAACGGCGGAAGAGGCATATTGGTTTAGAGGAAATTCCTCGGCACGGTGATGACATCGCCAGGTCGAAGTAGAAGATTTTGCTTCATCCCCTCCCCCTTCATCATCTGGCGGAGATCCAGTTCATACACCTCCACCCTTCCCGCGTTTTGCCGTACTAATTTGACCCGGCGCTGATTTGCCAAGGGAGTGAAGCCGTTGGCGGCCGCAATAGCGTCCATCACCCGCATCGGGCCGTCTGCCAACTCCGAATTCAACTGATGAAAAACCTCGCCTAGCACAGAGATTCGATTGGGTCGAAACTCTTCCAGGTAGATTTTTTTTGCCCCCGGATAACGTTTTTTTGCCAAAGCTAGGAAGTCATCTCGGCTCATTCCCTTTACGGTTGTTTTTTCACCTTCGAGATCAATGACACCCTCTTGGCTCACCTGAAACACCTTGATGGCCCCGTCAGGCAAAGTCAGATGAAGGCGATCCAGCAGCGCCACCTGATAAGCGAGAGTGGAAACCTCGCACGGTAGATCGGCACTCTCAACATCCACCTCGGTTGGTGGGGGAGACTTCATTTCTGCAGCAAGGCCAACACTCAGCGTGCCGACGAGCAGCAGGAAACAGGCTGTTTCTTTGATCATGTCCATATTGGAATGTCTTTGTCTTTGATGAATCAACTTATTCATAGAGTACTCCTTTTAATTCAGAATTTCCACTCAAAACCCGCGGCCACGCGGATCCCGCTGATGGAAGGTCCTGTTCCTTCGGTTATGTCGAAGCCTTGATAGCCAAATTTCATAAAAGCACGGGGTTGGCTGCTCTTGCTGCTGCTGGGCAGAGCATAAGCCACCTCAATTTCAGGTCTTATCTGGAAGGCGTATTGGCTCCCCAGTTCATACTCAAAGAAGCAGAAGGCGCAGTAGGGAGTCACATACCAGTTGGTTCCTAGAAAGGTCTCCGCCCGAAGTTGGATCAAGGTGGCAGTGTAGTTGTCGTTGATCCCGAATTCCGTAAAAACGTAATCTCGGTCATATTTCAGGGTTGGCCGAAATCGTGGACTCCAATCAAACGTCGTGTACCCGTTAAAACGAAAGCCGGAGAGATCCTTACGACCCTGGAGGGCTTCATTCTGAAGGAGGAAATCATAACCAAACCGCATTTCGGTATAGATGCGGGGATCTGGCCTTCCCCGCCACCCTGTACCGAAAATGATTTCCGACGCGCCGATCCCCTGGGAAGGATCCGAATACCGGTACTCACCCCAAGCGAGGACTTTAAGATCGTGAAGGATAAAATAGTTTAACTCTTGGCGGGTGTCGTAGGACTGAAGATTAATGAAACCGTTGCCGTCGGGATGTTGGTAGGAGAAAAAGCTGAACGATTGATTCATGCCCGTCAGCTGGGTGAACTGATAATCCCCGATGATGCCGGGAAGAATTCGGAGTCGGCGTGTTCGGTTGGTCTGCTCGTCGAGCAACAGATTGCTCCCCGTAAGATCCGAGGCAGCCAGATAGGGTCTCCAGATAAAATCGTCTCGGCCAACTCGGACGGCCAAATCAAGCTTCTGATTAAAAGCATTGAGATTGGGGTTTTCATAAAACATGTCTTCATAAGCCTCGTAGGCGACTTGAAATCCGAGAATGGTGTCGGGGGTTCCGACGGACACCTCGATGCCTCCCCGTGGGGTGAAAAAGAAATCAGCAATCGGATTGGTGGCGGTTAGCTGAACGTTCGAATCGTAGGACTGGGCAACCCCCGCCCATAGATAGACCTCCACCAGACCAGGTTTTCGACCCCTCGGGTAAAGACCCAGCGGGGGTTCAGCTACTTGCACTGGGCGAAAAGTCGTCGGATCCAAGGTCGGCTGATAAAGCGGCCGCCTATCGGCAAAGATGTTGTCATAATAGGGACGAATCAGGCGATAGAGTGCGCCCCCAGGATTCTCGGGATCCTCGTCCTCGTTTCTTCCCATCGGAATCGCCCTATTCGACAGGTTTGGCTCATCCTTGGAGGAGTAGTTGTGGGCCGGAGAGATCCCCTCCCCGAATGCCGGAACTAACACGTCCGACTGAAGGGCATCGGCCTGAGCGGGTCCTCTAGAGGAAATCTGTGCATTTAAGGGATCGGCACAGTAAAAGGAAAAAAACAGCGGAAATACAAACAGATATAGAAGCCGCCAAGTGACACTAAATATCGACCGATTGGGTATGGCATTGCCTAAAAGGAGCAACCGCATGTGTTAACGCTATTCTTTGTTAGTAACTTGTCAATATATTGTATAGGTTATTATCCTAATACAAGTAATATATAACGTAAGGCGTTGTTGCGATAACAAAAAAAATTAGATAGGGAATAAAGAAATCAGAGACCAAAAAAACAAAAAAGTTTCGATGAAAGAAACAGAGGCGATTAGAAACTTACCAAACCCGCATTCATGAAGTGCAACTGATTAAATGAAGCGAATATTACTGCCCTTTTTTAAATAACTTCTTTTCCGGGTTTCGTTTAGCAGTCGAACTCTTGGCATCGTGACGTCGTTCGTTTTTTATGGGATTTGATAAAATATTTCTTGATCCATTAAGGACCACCTCCTGAACGAGGCGCTCATACATGGTGGCCGAGAGTTCCCCAATCTCATGCTCATGGAGTTCTTCCGCTGTAACATCCCACTCGACCGAGATAAAACCAATCAAATGCCCATTGATGTTGTGAATCGGTTCTAAATGAAGTTCCACCCAATAGGGCTTTCCGCTTTTGGTATAATTGACCATGCGGACTCGTACGGGGACTTGACGCTCGATGGCATCATTGAGAAGTTCCCTAGGTCTTTTTTCTGATAGCGCGCCACACAGAATATGCCCCGGTCGTCTGCCAAGCAGTTCGTCCGAATTATATCCACACATCCGGGTAAAGGCAGCATTGACCCAAACAACAAACCCACCGGCATTGGCGATCACGACCGATAAATCGGTATGAGCTGCCCAACGTTCGAGCACCAAGCCAAGGGGGTGGCTCTCCACATCCTGCTGCTCAAGGCACTTCATCTTGATTGTTTCAATAATCAAAAAATTACCCTACTTTGTATGTATACTCCCTTTCGTATAATTAGCAAATTATTATTTGCATTTATTTTTGTTATTAACGCAGGCACTTTAACGACCCTATTTTGAGTAATCTGCGCCCGTTGTGTTATATGCTTCAGAAGCGCAAAATCTCCGAAGGCTGGTAGCAAAAGGGCTAACCGGCCAGAGAAGAGATTAGTTCACCGACTGAGAAAAACGCAGAATCCCCTTCTCCGCATCGTAATTGAGAATTCTCGTCTTCCCCGTCTTTTTATTCGTCACACTGATCATCGCTGTATTGCCACTTTGATTCACCGAGGAAACCTCCTCATCGTCTCTTCCGATGCTCGAGGTCCATCGGGTGATTCCATTCGTACTTAAGCCAGCAATATGATGATTATCTTTTTTCACCACAATCGTCAGTCCCTTATCCGCTGCCATCCCCAGAGCAACTCCCAACAGAAGTACGCTTAAAAAAGTTAATCCAGGAGCCAACCGAGACCGAAACAAAATCATCTCTTCAGGAGGACCAGAGCTGCCACCACAAAGATATTTAAGAAAGACAATGGAATGAACACCTTCCAGCCCAGGTTCATCAGTTGATCATATTTAAAGCGGGGAAGCGTCCAGCGGATGACGATAAAGAATCCGATAAAAACAAGTATCTTCCCTAAGAAGACTCCGATCGAAATGAATCCAAACCACCAAGGCAAAGCGAGTCCAGCGAGTAACGAAGGCAGGGCAACCCCGTAGAGGGAGTCGGGCATAGGCAAACCATTGAACCACGGAAACGGAAGACTCCACCCTCCAAGAAACAGGGTAACCATAATGGCAGAGGCGGACACCATCGCCGCGTACTCTCCGAGAAAGAATAAAGCAAAGCGCATGCCCGAATACTCAGTGTGGTATCCACCCACCAACTCAGTTTCCGCTTCTGGCATGTCAAAAGGCAAACGATTCGTCTCTGCAAATGATGCCACTAAAAACACCACAAAAGAAAAAGACAAGGCCAGGCCGGTTAAAATGCCTATCCATCCACCCGCAAGATGAGGCAACGCTAACCAACCATGCGCTACCTGATACTCCACAATTTTTCCAAGATTAAGCTGCTGCGTAACCAGGAAGATCGGCACCACCGACGCCCCCATGGCGATCTCATAGGAAATAATCTGCGCTGAGGAGCGTATTCCACCCAGAAAAGGATATTTGGAGTTAGAGGACCACCCCGCCAGGACAATTCCGTACACGCTCAGGGAAATGATCGCGAAAACAAAGAGGAGTCCGATGTCCAGATCCGCAACCACCCCGCTAATCCGGAACGCCTGAATCGTAGCCACATCCAAATGCAAAGGCGTGGCCAACCATGTGGCAATCGGTCGAAGATCAAACCCGGGCGCAAAAGGAATTACTGATACCGTCACTAAGGCCGGAACCATCGCGAGGATAGGAGCCAGGTTGAAATACAACTTGTTTACCGAAGCCGGCACGAACTGCTCCTTCAGTAGAAACTTCATCGCATCGGCTAACCCCTGCCCTAGCCCAAAGATTCGAATATTGGTAAAAGGAATGCCTACTCGGTTGGGCCCACGGCGATCCTGCATCCAGGCACTTAACCGTCGCTCTGCCGTGACACTTCCAGGAACCATAACCAGAACCACCCCTGCGACCGCCATCGCCTTCAATAGTGAAGTCAGAACAAAAACTACGTCAGGGCCATTAAAAATCACCACGTTAATCTATCTCCCCCCTTGCCCTCGCCAAGTCCAGTTTCTCCCTTTCGTTCCATGGGTAACGAAAAAAGCCATTTTGTCCCCTGACCTATTCGGAATCTGTCCGCACTTTTAATCTCGAGGCCAGACCCGCCGCTACCAGAAGCAGTACACTCGCAGTCATAAAAGAAGACGTGAAAGTACCAGACGAGGCTTTCAGCATCTGCTGAACTCGGCTTAAGACAAAACCACCCACCCCCCAGGCGGTAAACAGTATGCCGTAATTCACCCCGAAGTTCTTTAAGCCGTAAAGATCCTTCGTAAAAGCTGGGAAAAGAGCAAGATTCGCCCCGTAGTTAAACCCAATAGCCGTTGCCAAAAAGACAATCAGCATGGGAAAGTTGCCACTCTCCGTCACAGGCACAGCCAGAGCCATACAAGCCGCCTGC
>Ga0187844_10001317_pt1 | contig 19022 bp, 14 predicted proteins | sample SpaLakP09_SKY_50_FD_134517 | JGI IMG/M metagenome (GOLD analysis project Ga0187844, IMG submission 134517) | Oligotrophic lake water microbial communities from Sparkling Lake, Wisconsin, USA - SP09_SKY_50 | ecosystem: Environmental > Aquatic > Freshwater > Lake | place: USA: Sparkling Lake...
ACAGCGGCCACTGCATCGATTTTAGTTTCTGCAGCCTGACTACTCATCATGATGCAAGTGGTCAGGGCAACACTGAACAACTTTTGTAACTTCATAAAATTCCAGTTTAATTATTTAATAAATAGGGTCGACGATAGCCGAAAACCCCACTCGATAACATGTCAGAAACATCGAATCCGGCAGAGTCGCCGAATCCTTTTAACACAAATTGCAAGGCAATGCCGCTATCTAGTTCAACCGGTTGGTCGATATTATCAATTGGCGCATCAAAATTGGTTTCAACCTGGCGCCTTGCAACTAAGCGAACAGCCCAACAACAAGATTCATATTGCAAGCCGAGATTGGCTTCAACCATCCGATCGTTTTCAAGATCACGATAGTAACTTGTGACCAACTGCCATTGGTTAGCAATTGGCATAGTGCCTAACGCACCGACCTGGGTAATCACATTGTTTGAGACATTGCGACTGTAGCGATGGTTCAATTGGAACAGTTTTTTGTCATCGGCCCGATAATCTAAAGTGACATTACTTTTAATCATGCGATTCGTATCAGCGTCAAACTGTAATCCTGTGGTCAAAAACCATCGTTTTTGCCAATGCACTAAGGCATCTGCTGCAAAAATAGATTCAGTGGCGGCAACATCCTCTCGGTTGTTTGCATCGATGCCTTTAGGGTCGGTTAAAAATAAGATCTGGCCAAGACTGAAGCGAAAGCGCTCGGTGTCCTGCGCATCATACATCCTAGTCGTCGCACCTAGGGTGATTTGATTGGCATCATTAATCCGGTCTAAACCAGAAAAGCGATTTTGACGGAATAGGCCGTAGTAGTCGTCTTGTAAGCGCGCAGTATCATAGAAATTAATGTTGGTCTGATCGCGATAAGGGATATAGACATATTGCACTTGCGGCTCAAGGGTTTGTAACGCTTGCTGACCGAACCAACTAGTTTCCCGTTCAAAATTTAACTTACCGTTGGCTTGAACCACAGGCAAAGACCGTTGGACGTTTTTGTCTAAGTAGCTCACTTGGTCAGGGGCCAAATTCGTATTGATTTTTTGTTGATAGTAGGTAGTCAACATACTGGTTTCAAACAGTAAATCAAGAGCAGGTGAACTATATGGCAGACTTAGCGTCGGGGCAAAGTGTAACCGATCTGCTTGGAGCACTTTGGCAGAATTATGTTCAAAATGCGCATATTGGCCATGCCAAGAGAATTCTAAATCGCCAAGTACTGGGGTAGGTTTTGCTGATTGTAAATCCCATTGTGGCAACGCCTGATAGGATTCTAAGTGATCGCCTAGAATTTCAAACCCTTGGAGTTGAATACTCGATTCAACGACATCACCATAATAATTTAAAGCAAATTTGCGATAAAGCTGCGTATCGCTTTGGTTGGCATAATCGGAGCCTAAATCTGATATATAGCTATCGTCGCTCACATCGGTAAAATCAACTTGAGCGCGCCACTTGTCGGTAAAGTCAGATTGATGAGTGAGATGAGACAGATAACGACTACCAAAACCAGTGGGTTTCTCTTGGTCATTGGACAGGTATTCAACTTGCAACTTGCCTTGATGCTGCTCCGTTAAATAACGAACCTCATTTTTAAGTTGCGAGCCGCGTTGACTCATTAAACGGGGCGTCACTGTCGCATCGAAATTCTCTGCAATATTAAAATAGTACGGCAGTTGCACATCAACACCGAGCTTTTTCGAACTGCCTATTTTGGGTACTAACAAGCCACTTTTGCGTTTATCGCTGACTGGGAATGTCATGTATGGCACATACAAAACCGGCACGTCTTTAATTTTAACCACCGAGTGCCATGCTTCACCCCAGCCATCATCGGCATTCAACTGGATTTTGTCGGCTTGTAAAGACCAACCGTCATCGCCATCAGGGCAGGTGGTAAAACTTGCCATAGTCAAGCCGACCTGTTGGTCTGTGGCTTGCAGTTCTTTGGCATAACCGCGGCCAGCCTGTTGGGTAAAACGATATTCGGCGTCATTCATTGTGGCCGAATTATCACCCATATGCGCTTTGAAGGAACTACTGCTGACTTTCAGGGTTGGACTGTAAAAACTGATGCCACCATCTGCAAACATGGTTTGGTCAGTTTTACTAAAGGATGCCGAAGGCGCGCTCAGCAGAGTGTCACGATGGGTTAACTCGACCCCATTTAAAAACTTAGCGCTTTGATTGTCGATTAAATTCACACTTCCGGAAAAAATGCGCACGCTGTCGTCGTTTTTATCGAGTGTTGCCAAGCGGGCAGGCAGTTGGATTTGCGGATAACACTGCAACACAGGCATAGCTTCTTCCGCCAAGCTTTGCAGCGGCAGCCCGGTAAAGGTAAGTATCATCAATCGATGGAGTGCAGTGTGTTTCATCCGACAGTCTCAGTCATTCGTCCATTAGTTGTTGCGGACCGCAAAAACAGCGGGTGTGTATGATAAATCAATTTTCGCATAACCGCTAATCCGTTATAGTGCAGGCTTTAGTGAGAAAAGGACAATAAGTTGGCAGATCGTATTGCAGAAATTTGTAATTTTTTACAAAAACAGTGGCCGAATGACGAATTTCGTTTAGATCCTATTAGTGGAGATGCGAGTTTTCGCCGGTATTTTCGTGTTGTCGCCAATGGACAAAGCTGGGTGCTGATGGATGCTCCGTCTTTGTTAGACGATAGTCAGCGCTTTATGGCGATTTGTCAGGCTTATGCGACTGCAGGCTTGCAGGTCCCGCACATTGTTGCAGTCGATCTCACTGCTGGTTTGTTGTTATTGTCGGACTTAGGCAATGATTTACTGCAATTTAGTTTAAACGATGAAAATGTGAAAGTCTGGTACCGACATGCTTTAGGTTTGTTGCCGGCAGTTAGGCAGGTAAAACAAAGCCAAGTTGGTGAATTGCCAAAGTTTGATAGCGCTTTTTTACACCGGGAATTGCAGATTTTCAATGAATGGTTTATTGCCAAACATTTGGGCTTAACCGTTTCTGCTGTTAAGCAGGATATGATTGCGCAAGTGTTCGCACTTTTAACCACCTCAGCTTTAGCGCAGCCACAAGCCGGTATGCATCGGGATTTTCATAGTCGCAATTTAATGATTCAACCAGATCAACGCTTGGCTGTGATTGACTTTCAAGACGCAGTTTTGGGGCCGGTCAGTTATGATGCAGTGTCATTGCTAAAAGACTGTTATTTAACCTGGCCTACTGAACTCGTAAGTGAACTTCGCGAAGAATTTTTGCTGCAGTTAAAGCAACAAGGGCTGGTCAGTGAGCATTACTCTTCGGCGCAATTTAAGCGTGAGTTCGACTTGATGGGGCTGCAACGTCATTTGAAAGTGCTCGGTATTTTTTGTCGTCTTTGGCATCGCGACGGTAAATCAGGTTATTTAGCTGATTTACCGCGGGTGTTTGCGTATGTACTTGAGACTTGTGACCAGTATATCGAATTGGCAGAATTTGCCCGCTGGTTACGGCTTGAGGTGGAACCTGTGTTCAGCAGGAGCCAAGTATGAAAGCGATGATTTTAGCCGCTGGACGCGGCGAGCGGATGCGGCCATTGACCGATACGCTGCCCAAGCCATTATTGCAGGTGCTTGATAAGCCATTGATTGTTCATCATTTGGAGGCTTTGGCCTCGGCTGGAATTCGCGATGTTGTGATCAATCATGCTTGGCTTGGCCATTTGTTAGAACAGCATTTAGCGGCTGGTGATAAGTTTGGTGTCAACATTCAATATTCCGCCGAAGGTGAAAAGGGTTTGGAAACTGCGGGCGGTATCATCAAAGCCTTGCCGTTACTCGGAGATGCGCCGTTTTTGGTCATTAATGGTGATGTGTTTACCGATTATCCTTTAGCATCATTGGTTACCGAGCGTGCTGGCAATAGCTTGGCTCATTTAGTGCTGGTGCCTAACCCGACACAACATCCTAAAGGTGATTTTGGTATTGATGCTGAAACTGGATTGGCATTGGCTAGCGCACAGACGCAGTTTACTTATAGTGGCATCGCTTGGTTTCGCCCTGAATTTTTTGCAGATATTAGCGAGGGTCCGCAAAAACTGGCGCCGTACTTGCGTTCAGCAATGGATCTTCAGCAAGTGAGTGCAGAAGTTTATTATGGCGAATGGGCGGATATTGGGACGCCAGAACGTCTGGCACAAGTCAATTTGCAGCAAAGGAGCAAAAACCATGTGGGGTAAAGTCATTGCCGGCTTGTTTGGTTATGCCATGTTTAAGTTGCCAGGGTTACTGATTGGCGTTGCTGTAGGTCATTGGTTTGACATCAGTTTTGGCAAAAAATTCGAAGCTGCAGGTGGGTTTGCCGGATTAAAGGCCGATCAAGCCGAATCGCAAGGGCTGTTTATGTACAGCACTTTTGCCGTGATGGGACATGTGGCTAAAGCGGATGGCTTAGTGACGCCTGCGCATATCGATAAAGCGACGACCTTCATGCAACATCTAGGTTTGAACAGCCAGCAGCAACAAGAAGCTCAGCGTGCTTTTCGTGAAGGAAAATCGGCGGATTTCCCATTGACTGCGCAATTGCAGACATTACGGCAAGCATTGCGGTGGCGACCAGATCTATTGCAAATGTTTCTGGAAATTCAAATTAGTGTGGCTTATGTCGATGCAAAGTTGAGTGCTGCAGAAGAACGTGTTTTGCAGCAAATAGCTAATGCCTTGGCCATTTCATCTCTGCGTTTACAGCATCTGTTGGGTCGTTATGAAGCCGAAGCGCGTTTTTCGAAACGGCGAAGCTCAGAAAAGCCGGAAGCAACGATTATCAGTGATGCGTATCAACTACTTGGTGTGCAGGCCTCGTGCTCGGATACTGAATTAAAAAAGGCCTACAAAAAATTGATGGCACAACATCACCCTGACAAACTCATGTCGCAAGGGTTGCCGAAAGAGATGATGGAATTGGCAAAAACTAAGACCCAAGAACTGCAATCAGCATATGAATTGATTAAGACTCAGCGGCAATTGTAAGTTGATTGCGCAGTAAGATTTCACTTTGCATTAGTAGCCAATATATGTGAGCCAACCATAAACTTCTTTAAACAACCATTCGGGGTCGTCGTCGATAGATCCTGTAAGGGTCCGTTGGCGATAGAGTTCTTTCATGCTTTTGCGGGTCAGTTGCAAGCGGATTTTACTGCTGGCCGAGACGATTGAATTATCCTGATGATGCATAATATCTAAAGTCGGGATTTTGTGCTGGCTGATTGCTAGTGAGACTGCTTGATTTAATTTAACATCCGCTAAATAGGCGCTCAGTAATATCAAGCCTTGTGGCGCACTGATTTGTTCGCTTTGTATCATCGTATTGATTAATGCACCGCTACTGCCTTGTGCGACGATAATCAAATTGCCGGGTTTGCTCGCTGCACGTTTAAGTACCTCAGCTAAACGACCCTGAAAGTCAGTTTGGTAGCTAATTAACGTTTCACTGTCGACGGTTGTTAGTGGTTCTGGCACCATCATCGCGATGGTATTCCAGCCATAATCAATTAGGGTTGTGCGAAGGAAGTTGATTGCGCGCGGACTGGCAGCATGTTGCGACCAATCAGGGATCAGGATCACCGTGCCCTTTGTGAAAGGTGTCATGGTTTTCAATTCAAGCGTCAGGAATTCTTGTTCAGCATTTTTGAGCATGCTGATTTCTTCTGGCGGTAGTTGTCGTTGGATATCCCCTGCGACATCAAACTCAGTCGCGCGACCATAAGCACTCAGCAGCAATAAACTTGCTAACAGTATTTCCCGCATTGCCGAATTCCAATTTCTTCCAAATGTATCGGCGTATCGGCGGACCAACAGAAAACTTAACTTTTTCCGGTTCTGCCAATAAAAAAGCCGCCTTATGGCGGCTTTTTCTACTACAGCAGGAAATTAGCGTTGAACAGCTTCTTTCACTGATGCAGTTACAACACCTTCGATACGACGGTTTGCAGCGTGTGCAGCTTTAGTTTTACCAGCCACTTTCGGCTTAGTTACACCGTAACCAACCGCTTTAACGCGTGAACGATCGATACCGAATTCGCTAACCAATACGTTAGCAATTGCATCTGCACGACGTTGAGACAGTTTTAAGTTGTAAGCTGGTTTACCTACGTTAGACGCGTGACCACCGATTTCAACGTCAGTGTTCGGGAAGCGTTTTAAGAAGTTAGCCAGTTTTTCGATATCTGCATGGTATTCAGATTTAACAACAGCTGAGTCGTTGTCAAATTGAGCATTCAGGTTGATGCTTACTGAAGATTCAGTGAAGATTGAGCAACCAACAGTATCAACTTTATCGGTGATTGGTGTATCAGCACATTGATCTTTATCATCAGTTACGCCGTCTTTATCAGCATCACCAACAACTGGAACCACAACTGGAGCTGGCTCAGGCGCTGGAGTTGGAGCAACAGCTGGCGCTGCACCGAAGTGGTAGCTTGCACCTAATTTGATGCCAGCATCAGAGTAAGATTGGCTGATACCTTGGTAGCGGTTTGCTTCAACGAATAATTCTAATTCATCAGTTGCAAAGAAGTTTGCACCTACACCGATGTTAGCCGCTGAGCTTGAACGAGCTGTAGTGATGTTTTTTACACCACCAACCAAATAGATTGGGTAAGTGCCTAAATCATAAATCAGGTCAACACCAGCACGGTTACCTTCAACATCTTTGTTAGATGTGACTGAACCTAAACTTTGGCGAACTAACTCTGCACGGATACCCCAAGTTTCATTGATGCGGTAACCGATTTGCAGACCAAGGCCACTGCCTTCTTCTTGGAAAGCCCAATCAGCTGACTGGCCTTTGTCTTGGTCTGGTGCGTAATATTCATAAAATACTGAACCGTAAACGCGGTCCTGCAATTGCTCACCAGTTGGTGCTGCAGTTGCGAATAATGGTAATGCTGCCAAAATGGCGATTGCGCTAGTTTTAACTTTCATCCGTATCTCCTTTAAGTTTTTCCAACTCGCTAATTTTATTTGACTTGCCTCAATTACACAATTTAAGCATTCCATCGCTGACGATTCAGATTTATGTACCTGAAATAGCGCAAGTTGGCGTGGCTATTGTATCATGAGTAAATGAATATTGCGTTAACACATCGCAATCAAAACGGACATTTTGCATAAAATTCCAGCGTATTTCCAGATGTTGGATGAATAACTGCTAGAAATTCAGCGTGTAATTGCAGGCGGGGGGCCGCGATGACCCCTTCATGGGATGCATAAAACTTGTCGCCAAGGATTGGATGCCCGAGCCATTGCATATGCACGCGGAGTTGATGCGAACGTCCGGTGATTGGTGTCAATTTAACGCGGGTCGCATTGGGTTCGCGCGCAAGCACCACAAAATTGGTGAGGGCGCGCTTACCGCGTTCAAAACAAACCATTTGTTTTGGTCGATTCGGCCAGTCACAAATCAACGGTAATTCAACAACGCCAGACGCTGCCTGCATCGTCCCTTCCACACGGGCTATATAGTGCTTTTCGGTTTGCCGCAGTTCGAATTGACGGTTGAGATGACGCTGAGCCTCCAGACCAAGCGCCATCACCACTATCCCCGAAGTCGACATATCAAGCCGATGTACAATCCGTGCTTGCGGGTACACGCGCTGCACCCGACGTTCCAAGCAATCTTGATGTTCCGGGGCTTTCCCCGGAACCGTCAATAAACCACTGGGTTTGTTTAATATCAGCAAGGCCTCGTCTTGGTGCAAAATCTCCAAGTAAGGCTCGGTGGGCGGCTGATAATTAAATAACGTCATTGGTATCACTCATGACTGACCACAATGACTCGGATCGCATCAAATTTCAGTCGCGCTTTGCCAATATAATCAGCCAGTTGTGATTTCATCGTTTGTAAGTGTGCAACTTCTTCTGGCCGTACCGATGGGTTGATTTTGGCCAATGCCTGAAGGCGGTCAATTTGCGCCTGCAGCTGCAGCTGCATTTTCTGCTGAGCCTCTTGCTGAATGTGGGCAAGTTGCGCTTCAGCATAAGCTTGGGCTTTCGCAATCAACGGGTGGATGGTTGATTGTAACGCTGATACTAATTTCGCGGCGTTTTGACGCCCAATCGGTTTTAATTGACGGTTGAAATTGTCAAATGGCACATTTGCCGCCAGATTTTTGCCGGTTTTTTCTAACAGCAAGCGAATTGGCGTTGCGGGTAAATAACGACCTAATTGCAACGCTTTCGGCGCACTGGCTTCGGCGACATAGATAAACTCAACAAAATAACTGCCAGCAGGTAATTGTTTGTTAAATAACAATGCCGCCGCACTATTGCCCATGGTGTCGTTGGTGACGATATCCAAAGTGCCTTGCACCATTGGATGATCCCAGCTTAAGAATTGAATATCTTCTTGCGCAAGCGCGGTTGAACGATCGAACGTGACCGTGACGCCATCTTCATCAAGTCCAGGATAATGACCCTGCATCTGTTCTGATGGTGTTAACACGATACTGGTATCGCTGCGGTCGTCTTGATGCACGCCTAAAACGTCCCACGCTTTAATCATGTAAAGCGGAAGCACAGTATCATCATCTTGCGTTTTTAATGCGGAAATTAAAGGCAGCGCCGCTCCACGACCTGATGAATTTAGCTCCAGCAGTTGGTCCCGGCCCTGTTCAAGTTTGGCTTTAAGTTGTTGATTTAAAGCTGAACTCTCTTCGATTAACGAGGCTATCGCTTCTTGATCAGCGGCTGACGTTGCCAATAACGCGAGTAGTTGCGCTTTGACCTGCTCAAACACAGAACGGCCAGTTTGGCTAGTCGCCTGGAATGCATTGAGTGCTTGGTCGTACCAATTCACCAAGATTTGTTGCGGATGATGGCTAAAAAATGGCAAATGGATTTGGATGTCATGCTGTTGCCCAATCCGGTCTAAGCGGCCGATGCGTTGCTCTAATAAATCTGGATTTAACGGTAAATCAAACAACACTAAGTGATGTGCAAACTGGAAGTTACGGCCTTCGCTACCAATTTCCGAACAGATTAATGCTTGCGCGCTCTGATCGTCTTGCGCAAAGTAGGCTGCTGCTTTATCGCGCTCGATAATGGACATACCTTCGTGAAACACAGCCGCTCGGATGCCTTCCTTGACGCGCAATGCTTCTTCCAGCGCAATCGCGGTATCGGCATGCGCACAAATCACTAAGAATTTCTTATATTTGTTGCTTTTGATTTGTTGAATAACTGCGTCAACCCGCGGATCAAATTGCCACCAACTGGTTTTGCTGCCTTCAAATTCTTGGAAAATCCGCTCTGGAAATAACAAAGTTTTGGCTTTGTGCAAGTCCGCTTGTGATGCCATAAAACTACTTTGTACTTTAATCGCATTTTTATACTGCTCAGGCAATTCCAGTGGCATGAAATTCGGTTGGCGTTTTGGAAAGCCTTTGATAGCGGCGCGACTATTTCTAAATAAAATCCGGCCTGTGCCGTGGCGGTCGAGCAATTGACTTAACACTGATTGCTGCGCAGTTTGGCGTTCTGCTGAATCGCCGTCGACTTGCAATAAAGCAAGCTCAGCCGTTAAATCTGTTTCGGCAATGCGCGCTTGCAGTTGCGCTGCTGCTTCGGTTGATAATGCTTCCGCGGTGAGGACTTGGCGTGCCAAGGTGGCAATGTGTTTATACTCTTGCTCTTCGTTGACGAAATCTTCATAGCTGAAGAAGCGGTTCGGATCTAACAAGCGCAGGCGAGCGAAGTGGCTTTCGTGACCCAGTTGGTCAGGGGTTGCCGTGAGCAAAATCACCCCAGGCGTGTCATTGGCGAGGGTTTCAATCCGCTGATATTCCACGCTTGGATTGTCCAAGCTCCATTGTAAATGGTGCGCTTCGTCGACGACTAACAAATCCCAATGCGTCTCGGTGGCAGCTTCGTACGCGGATTTCTTTTTGGTTAAAAACTCTAAACTGGTGAGTACCAGTTGCTCAGTTTCAAACGGATTGCCGCCATCATTGATGGCTTCTGTGACACGTTCTTCATCAAAAATGGCAAATCTTAGGTTAAAGCGCCGTAGCATTTCGACCAACCATTGGTGTTGGAGTGATTCAGGCACCACGATAAGCACTCGGCTAGCTAACCCGCAGATTAATTGCTGATGGATAATAAGGCCTGCTTCAATAGTTTTACCAAGGCCCACTTCGTCAGATAACAACACCCGCGGCGCGTGACGTTGTGCCACTTCATTGGCAATATGCAGTTGATGCGGGATCAAACTCATGCGGCCGCCGCCTAAACCGCGGAGCGGGTTTTGTTGCTGTTGATGCAGATGCTGCCATGAATGATAACGCAGCGAAAACCAATCAAACCGGTCGATTTGGCCAGTGAACAAACGATCTTGCGGCTGGTTAAAGCTAATGTAGTGATCGAGGAACATTTCGCGTAAAGCGACTTCTTCGCCATTGTCGGTGCGATGGCCATGATAAATCAATGTGTTATGACTTTCTTCAACACGGTCTATCACCACGCTAAACTCGTGAGCACTTTTTACCGTATCGCCCGGATTAAACTGGACACGGGTTAATGGCGCTTCTGCCATCGCATAAAGACGCGTTTCATCACTGGCTGGAAATAGCAAAGTGACCATTCGGCCTTCAATGGCAATTACTGTGCCTAAGCCCAAATCAGACTCAGAATCACTGATCCAGCGCTGCCCCTGTGCAAATTTAATCATCGTTTCGTCACTCCAAAAAAGGGGCGCTATGGTACTAAGAAAAGCGCCTTACTGCATTAGCTGTCTGCGGATTATTTTAGCTGGAGTTAGCAAATCTCGCTCAAGTGAAAAAATAACGCCTGTTCCGTCACGAAATTGTCATCCGAAATCGGGATGCTTGTTCTAGAGTTAACACCGAGAGTACGTTTCTTTATCGCTGCTAAGGAGCTGCATATGGCGCGAAGAAAAATCAAAGAGAAAAAAGTTTACGTCCTTGATACCAACATTTTGCTGCACGAACCCTTCGCCTTTCTAAACTTCCAAGAACATGATGTTGTCATCCCGATGACGGTATTGGAAGAACTTGACCATATTAAAGACAAACACAAAGACGTCAGCCGCGAAGCTCGCGTGGCAATACGTGCATTAGAGGATGCGCTGAAAGATGCAACACCTGAACAGATGTTGCAAGGCGTCGCTTTAACGCGTCATTGTGAAGATATGGGGGCTGGTCATTTGTTTATCGTGAATGACCATCATATTAGCGACCAAATTCCAGGGTTGCCAGGTGGAGAAAACGACCATCTAATCATCAATACTGCATTGTTTTTACAGCGAGAAAAAGCACCAACCAAAGTTATTTTGGTCACCAAAGATATCAATATGCGTCTCAAGGCGAAAGGCGCAGGCTTAAAACAAGTTGAAGACTATCGCACTGACCAATTGATTGATGACGTGCGGTTTTTATATAAGGGCTATTACAAATTTGCCGGCGACTTTTGGAGCCAAGTGAAGGATTGTCGGAGCAATAACGAAGGCCGAGAAACTTACCATTTTCTGCCGCGGACTTTATTGCCGAACGCGTACATCAATGAATACTTAGTCGATGAGCATGAAACATTTGCTGGTAGAGTCGTTGCTATCAATGAGCAAGAGCTAAAAGTGCTAGATTTAGGCTTCGAACGCTTGATGCATAAGCATGCGTGGGGCATTCATCCGAAGAATGTGTATCAGGCGATGGCGCTCAATGCGTTATTAGATCCTGACATGGATTTAGTTATTTTGACAGGCCCCGCAGGTTGCGGGAAAACCTTACTGGCGCTTGCTGCGGCGCTGGAATTAGTGATTGAACGCGGTTTGTATGACAAAGTGATTGTGACTAGAAATACGCCAGAAATTGCGGAATCTATTGGCTTTTTACCTGGCTCGGAAGAGGAAAAAATGGCGCCTTGGCTGGGGGCTATTACCGATTCATTGGAAGTGCTTCATAAAACCGATGAGCATCCGCATGCGAGCGTGAACTACATCATGGAAAAAGCGAATATCCAGTTCAAATCAGTCAATTTCATGCGTGGCCGCAGTATTCAAAATGCCATAGTACTGCTTGATGAGTGTCAAAACTTAAGTGCTGCGCAGTTAAAAACCATCATCACCCGCTGTGGTGAGGGGACAAAATTGATTTGCTCGGGAAACTTGTCGCAGATAGACAGCAATTATTTGACCGCAGTAACGTCGGGCTTAACTTATATAGTTGAGCGCTTTAAAAATTTTGAAGGCAGTACCACTATAAATCTCAATGGGGTTGTGCGCAGTCGTTTAGCGTCATTTGCCGAGGAAAATTTATAATGTAAGCGCCGTCGGCAACGACGGCTTTCAGAACAGATTGACTTGCCTCGTTGTTCAGTTAGGCTAGTCAGTCTGTCACTGAAGTATGGAGTTGCTTGCTGGTGAAATGGTTTTCTTGGGTCACATGGTTTTTTGTTCTATGTCTGTTGCTGATTTGGAGCTCGGGCTACTGGCTTTGGTCGCAAACCGTGCGCAGCCAATTTACTAGACAAAGTATCGAAATTAATCAACAACTCGAAATTACGCAAAACTTGTTGGTAAGTTGGCAACAAAGTTATCGCTTAAATCTGGGCTATCTGCAAAAACAACTTGCAGATTGGGACCCTGTTTCAACGAATAATCCGCTGCTTGATCCATGGCAGGAAGTCGATGACCAATTAAGTCACGCCTTATGGCAAGACCCTTTGCTGGCCTATGCCGTGTTAGATAGTGCTGGTCGTGTGCTGCGCTTAAGCTCTAATCAAGCGGGTGATTTGTTCGCATTGACTCGATCTGAGCCTGTCGCCGAATATTTTCTGCCGCCATTAGTACTGCCTGAGCAGTGGGTGGTGCCGATACTGTTTCGTATTAACAATCAATCAATCATGTTGTGGTTTGATGCCACTGCGCTGAAAAAACAAATTTACCAGCAATTTTCCGGCGAAAATTCACTCACTGAATTTCAATTGATTAGCCAACAAGGTGAGTTTTGGTCACATAGCCAATACTGTCGTACTTTGTTAGCACGTTTGGGTGGGCAAAGTCATACCCCAATGACCTTGGACAAATTCTTCGCGAAAAAACCCCCAGAAGATTTAACGCATAGTCGTCAGCGGTTTGATAGTACTGCCGGCTGGCCTTTCACTTCGGTTTTTTTGGCGATGCAAAAGCAAGCGCATGGTGCTTCCGCGGATTATTATCCGAATTATCTCGGCAGGCCGGCACTCGCGGCCTGGCGTTGGTCGGATGCATGGCAAGCATTTGTGGTTATTGAACGCGATGAATCACAAGTGGTGCAGTATCAACAGTCTTGGCGACGTTATGGGTTGATGGCACTGTGTGGCTTGAGTATTTTTTTAGGGTTTGGCCTTTATTTAGTGCTGCGTCGATTCAAGCAGCTTGAGGATAACCTGCCGGCTGAAGCCGTTTTTGCTGTTGACGCCATGTCAGCAATGCCGCTCAGCAACGCTCCTGTGTCGGCGGATGGAACGATTCAACTGCCAAGCCAAAGCAGTGGCAATCTATCGCAAGCGCCGTCAGCTGATGACCCAGTGCAACAAGCGCTGAGTATTCACAGCGCAACGAGCGAGATAGCAACAGTATCGGCAGTTCAGCCCGCGCCGCTTACTGTTGCTGAAATGGCGAAATCTGCGGCTGATACATCATGGGTTGCCGCATTAGGTCGCCTGCCAGCTGCTGACTTTCCAGTGGAGTCATATCGGCAAAGTCACCAACACCGAGCGTTGTATGCCATGGGGCTGCAACCGGCGTTAGCACAACTGTTGCAACATATTCGCTTAAAACTGCCACAACACGAAATCGGCTTGGAATTTTCAGACGACCTACCCATTTGGCTGGAATTGCCTTGGCCAGCCATGCAGCGGGCATTGCAATACCTCGTTTTGCAGGCGTGCATGCGTGCCGAGAAAAGCGAAATCATCGTCCGTGTCCTATTGGCCGAGCAGCAATTGTTGCGTTGTGAAATCATTGATGGCGGCGTTAGCTTAACCGAAGGGCAGTGGTTGAATTTATTGCATCCAACAGGCAGTTCCAAAGACGATATCATCGCTCGGAAAATTCAACGCGAATTGGCGCTGATGTCGGCTCAGTTGTCTGGTGTTTCTGAACCTGGTGGCAATAAACTAATTTTAAGTATTCCGGTCGCTGAGTTGCAGCAAATCGGTGAAGGGAGTCAAACTGAACTGCATTTGCTGGATGCTACCGCCTTGTTATTAAGTCCAACCGGCGAGTTACAGCATTTATATCGACGATTACTTCGTCACACTGGTTTGGAATTAATGCCACTGGATGATGCTGCGCAATTTATGCAATGGTGCGCCTCGCAGCAGCAACAAAAGCTGGATTATTTGCTGTTGGATGAACAATTTGTCAACGGCGATGTTGCGCTTGCAGAGCAGTTATTGCGCGTCGTTCGACGTTATTTTCCGCAAGTTCAGTTATTAGTTATCACGGCACAGCCCATGCAATGGCGCGATTTGGTCGTTGCACTTCAGTTACGGTTATTGCAAAAACCACTGGTAAATACACTGCTACAACAAGCATTAATGGCGCAAGTCGCAGGAGTTTTTGCGTTTCGTCCACAAAAAGTCTGGCTTTATCAGCCTGATCCATTGCAATATTGGTTTCAAGAACAGCAATTATTGACTTTGGGCTATCAAGTGCAAAAAGTCAGTGAGTGCTTACAGCTATCCGGTTTGTCTGCAATTGATCTGGTCCTTGTACCTGCGACGTTGCAAGCGGATGTAAATTTAAGCAATTGTCGCGCATCAATATTGTGGACTTGCCAGACCTTTAGTCAAGTGAGTGCCGTTCGGCATGGCTGGTTAGTGGGGCAGGGAGCTTGTGCGCTAAGTCGACATTTGTTTGTATTAATTTCATCGCGTAAACTGGTCGAGTAGTCAATGAATCCATTTTTAACTGAGTATCGGCGCTTACAGCGATACAGCTTGTTGTTGCTGCTTGTTATCTCGCTGCTGATGACGGTTATGCATTATTTTTTATCATTGTCTGACCGGTTAGCCCACCGGCAAGAATTGCTCAATTCAAGTAGCGAGACTTTAGAACAAGAAATACGCCCCTATCAGTTTTTACTGAACTACTTAAAAACCAATGCTGAAATTGCGTTTATTGAAGGCGCTGAGCAAGCTAAAACCCCAGTGAATGGTATTCAATTGGCGCAGGGGGCAACTGAAGGCTTTCGAGCTTTTGATGACCAAACGGCGGCCATGCTGGGACAACTCAACAGTGGTATGCAGTTCGCAGGACGGAGTTTAGCGGGCATTAAAAGGATCGCTTACGTTTCAACTGAGGGACTTTGGTACCAAATCCGCACAACTAATCATGTTGATGATTTGATGGTGAAAGTTTGGCAAGATTTGGCGCAAAAGAGTTTTGTGCAGCAAAATAGCAATATGCTTTTGCATGTATTCCTTAGCGATTCTAGTTTGTTTGCTCTGTCGGTGCCTGTTTTACAAAATGGCCAACGACGTGGCGCTTTAGTGATGGAATTTGATTTAGCGGCATTGCTGATGGTCGTTAGTAAGTCGCAGCCAGATAAGCACTTTATTTTGCTAAATGACGCTAGCGAAGTAATGCTGGCGAGTAAACAAGGTAAGTTAGTCGCTGCGCAAGTTTACGACGGTGCTCATCAACACGATAACCTAAAAAGCTTGCAAACATTACCGTTAGCCTTGAATGTGCAGTATGAGTCAGGCTCGGCGTTTCGCGTTGAATTGGCTGACTTTGTTACTCTTTTCGCCGGGTATGCCTGTGCTTTGTTGGCGTTAATTGCCTTCCAAGTTCGGTGCTTCAAGACCAAAGTGTTGGCGCCCTTTGCCAAGCTGATGGTGCACATTTCCCGCTTATCGCAAGGCGATCAACAGGGTGTGCGCCGGGTTTCGGAAGATTGGCGTGAGTTATTTCGGCAGATTGACGACTTAGTTAAGCCAAATTCTAAAGTAGCCGATGAGTAAATTGGCGGTTGTCGATGGCTTGTTGGTATTGTTCAGTTAATTGACCGATGGGCAATTCTAATGGCCCGGTGGCGTCGATTAAAAGGAATTTGATCCCATCAATTTCAATCCCCTGCTCGTTTTTAACCGCAGGAATTTGTGCTGCAATGACCGCATGATCGCGAAAATAAATGATTCTAAATTGACTATTTGGAAAGATATTTTTCATTACCCCAGCAAATAATACCGCCTTACTGTCGCAGTCTCCGCGATTATCATACAACAGCTGCAGTGGTGGGCTGTATCCAGCGCCAGCGGACTCTTGCCGATCTGACAAATCTTGATAAGGAATGCGTTGGATCCACAAGGCCAGTTTATTGGCTATTTGCCGAATATTATTGCGCCCATACTGATCAGTGAACGCTTTAGCGACCGGTTTTAGCTCATCCACACTGAGCTTTAAGAATTTGACGTGATCAGGGATCACTACTGCCTGGCGATTCGGTAATTGCAAAAGGTAAAAAAAGCCATTCGCTAAATAATTGTCGTACGCCTGCTGTTGTGTTTGTGCCAATAGTTGCATTGCCTTGTCGACTGCATTTTGGTCTTTGCCTTTGATTTGGATATCAAGCGGCAGATTCGCCGGGGATAAACGAATGCGTAAACCTTGTTGCTGCAATTCAGCAGACTTTAGCACGAGTTGGTTGCGGACATGCAGTTTGGCAAGTTCGGGTGAGTAGCGTCTTAGACCGCGAAATTTTTGTAGGTTTTGATTACTGAGTTGAAAAGTGATGCCTTTGTCAGGCCAGCTATATCGAAGTTCGGTGTAGCTTTCAGTGTCGATGCGGTCAACCGGAGTTGCCGCAGCGACAGATAGATGCAGGAGTAGACTAACCGTGAGTAGCACTACCTTTTTCAAAGCGATTTTTCCGGCGGAAGTAATATAAACAGCTTAAGCCGAGGATTGACAGAATGCCAACGCTGCCGCCACTTTCCTTATAGTAAACGACAGGTTCGTCGCGATAAGTATCTTCTAGCGCCATCCGGTCTAAGCTGGCGGTATCGTAACCAGAAATCTCAGCAAGGGTATAACCAGATTGAGCATCCTTGAGCTGGATGCGCAGTTTGTATATCCCACGTGGCAGAGTTTTCAGATCGGTTTCAATCGCAATCCAGTCTTGGGTACTGGTATCAAACAAATTAAACACCGTTGAGGTGTAAATAATCGTCTCGTAACCGCTACTTCCAATCAAACTATACACCGCATAGGCAGGTTGCCGAGTGTATTGAGTGTTTGCATCAAATCGGACATACAGTCGACTGAAGTAACCGTTGTCATTCAAATCGCGTTTAAGAGTTAAATCAATACTTTGAAACCAAGCTGTACTCAGATAGCTTTGATTCACTGCCATGCTTTGGACCGCAGCGGTTTTGGTGGTATCGGCAAGCACCCCAATTGGCAATTTCAGCTGATTAGCTTTGAATGGTTCGGTAGTTTGGGTTTCTTGCGTCGGTTGCAGATTTTCGGCAATCTCGCTCGCGAAAGTCGGAGCAGTCACGAAGGAAACTATTAAGCTTGTGCTTAAAATTAAGGCGTTCAGGGGCAGCTTTTTCATCTTCAGTCTCTTTTGCTCGGGCAGATTGTCGGTGGCTTTGGTATCATCGTGGCCGAAACGGCCTGAATTATACCTGAACTGTTATATTTTTTTGAGAATACGCATGAAAGTAACCCGAACCATCAAGGTCATCGAAGCGGCTGAGGCAATCGACTTACTGACCTCGACTTTGCCTAATTTATCCAAAGGTCGATTAAAAGATGCGATGAACAAAGGTGCCTTGTCAGTGCAAAAAGGCAAGCAGCATCGTCGGCTACGGCGTGCACAAGCTATCGTTCAACCAGGCGAAGTCTTGCACTTAAATTATGACGACGATTTATTAAGTCGTAGCTGCGAGCCAGCCCTCTTGCTCGCTGACGAACAGCAATATAGTGTCTGGTTTAAGCCTCCAGGCATGTTATCCCAAGGTAACGAATGGGGCGATCATTTGGCGTTGTTGCGGTTTGTCGAGCTGCATTTTGGGCAAAAACGGCAAGTATTTTTAGTGCATCGGCTGGATCGAGAGGCAAGCGGTGTAGTGGTGATTGCACATACTAAAACAGCGGCTGCCGCCCTGAGCTTATTGATGCAACAGCAGCAAATGCGTAAGACTTATCATGTGCAGGTGCGTGGACAATTTAGCGCAGCATTGAAAGCGCGCGGTCAAGTTGATTTACCCATCGATGGTAAACCAAGCTGTAGTCAATTTCAAATTCTGACCGAAAGCGCTGAACCAAGCCGCACTTGGCTGGAAGTCAATTTGATCACTGGGCGTAAGCACCAGATCCGGCGGCATTTTGCTGCAGTTGGTCATCCAGTGATGGGCGACCCTCAATATGGTAATCACAATCAAGACCCTGCGGGGCTGGCACTGCAGGCGGTCGCGTTACAATTTACGTTACCGGGTAAACCCCTCAAGCAATTCGCATTGCCGGATAATTTACGCCGTTTTTGCCAAGTTTAAAGGCTGCTCAGTAATATGCAGTAGACCGAGCTGCAACGCATTTTGGATGTCAGCCTGCACGTTCTCGCCATGCCAACTGCAAGGCACTGCTTGTGTACATTCCGCCAGCAAAAATTGCAGTGGCGCTTGTTCGTTTGGATGCTGATTAAAACTATGCGTGACCAGATGACGAAGGCCAGCCACTGCATTTGGATGAATGCTGATGCCAAGTAACAGTTTTAAATCGCCTTGCCAGCAGCGCCAAGTAGACCCCAGCAACTGTTGGAATGCCGACAATTGGCGCTGTGCTTGCGAAAGTGTGGTCATCTCATCAAGATTTTGCCAAAGTAGCCATAGTTGTTGTTCATGCCGACAGCATGCCAACAAATTACTATCGTTTAGCATGGCAACCAGCGCTTGGGCGTTGCTTTCGTCGAGCACCTCACTTTGCCAAATCTGTAGCTGCAGCTGTTGTCGATTTTTAAGTGCGGTTTGCACCTTTTGCGCAAAT
>Ga0187844_10001320_pt1 | contig 19011 bp, 18 predicted proteins | sample SpaLakP09_SKY_50_FD_134517 | JGI IMG/M metagenome (GOLD analysis project Ga0187844, IMG submission 134517) | Oligotrophic lake water microbial communities from Sparkling Lake, Wisconsin, USA - SP09_SKY_50 | ecosystem: Environmental > Aquatic > Freshwater > Lake | place: USA: Sparkling Lake...
ACTTCGGCGTTGGATGACACCAAGCAATTGGAGTTTCTCGATTTGTTGCTTGTAACAGCAGCCAGCCAAGGTGCCAGTGTGGTGATGGTCAGCCACAATGCCAGATTAGCTGATCGGTTTCACCAAGTCTATGTTTGGCCGACCAAGGAGGCTGCATGATTTTTTGGTTTGGCTTCGCTTGGCAAAGTGCGTGGTCAAGACGTCAAGCACTGGCCTTGGTGACGATTTCGGTGGCTGTGTCCGTGCTGATTTTGCTGAGCGTTCAGCAACTTCGAGACGATGCGCGACGCAGTTTCTCCAATGCCCTGAGTGGTGTGGACTTGATTGTGGGGCCCCGTGGAAGTGCCACTGAACTCATGCTCTACAGCGTGTTCCAACTGGGGCGACCCTCTCGAAACATGGGTTATGCAGGTTTTCAAGAAATTCAAACCATGCCGCAAGTGCGCTGGGCCGTTCCGATCCAACTCGGCGACACTTACCAAGGCCACCCGGTGCTGGGCACCACAGCGACTCTTTTCACGGAGTTCAAAAGCCAAGGTCAAGGATTGAGCTGGGCCCATGGACGCGCTTTTGGCAACCCGCAGCAGCAAGTTGCTGCATTGAAAGAAGTCGTGTTGGGTGCTGAAGTCGCCCGGCGATTCGGGCATCAACTCGGCGATCAATTGGTCATGACACACGGTGCGGGCGGCGGTCCCGAGGACACCGACCATGAAGATCAACCGCTCACTGTGGTGGGTATTTTGGAGCCAACTGGAGCGCCGATTGACAGGTCTGTACTGGTCAATTTGGAAACCTTTGAGGCCATGCATCAAGGCTGGGGCTTGGGTATCTCACCCAGAGCTTTGCAAGCCGCCCAAGCCCAGCAAGTTGTCACGCCGGATACAAAAAATTTGGAACCGGTGAGTTTGTCGGCGGTTTGGGTTGGACTGCACAACCGCTCCGACGTGTTTTCAGTGCGCCGAAAAATTGAGAGTATCAACCGGGATCCTTTAATGGCGGTCATGCCAGGCGTGGCGCTAGACGAATTGTGGCAAGTGGTCAAAGTGGTGGAGAACACGTTGGTTCTTGTCGGGTTGCTGGTCGCCGCGAGCGCCATGCTCAGCGTGGCCGGCGTGCTGCTGGTGGCGATGGCGGGGAGACGCAAAGAATTGGCAATCTTGCGCGCCATGGGGGTGTCGCCAAAAGCCATGTTGGGCTATGTCTTGTTGGAGGCTGTGCTGATTTGTTTTTTGGGCATCCTTCTTGGTGAACTCTTGAGCCAAGGCCTGATGTGGGCGGCGCAGGACTTGCTGCGTGTTCAATTTGGTGTCTTGGTCCAGCCTGGTTGGCCTTCAGCGCAAGCATGGCTCAGCTTGGGCGCCGTGGGTATAGTGGCCGTATTGGCCAGTTTGTTGCCGGCTTGGCAAGCCTATCGACTTTCCTTGGTCGATGGCCTGCATCCCCCCACTGTTTAACCGGAACTGTTCATGAATTTTTTGTCGCATCATTTGCAAAGACGACATTGGCTGCTTGCCCTTGCAAGCGTGGCTTTGACCCGCGAGGCGTGGGCGCAGACGGTGGGGTACAAAACCATTGACTGGAACGATCTGATGCCCGAAGACTGGGTGAAAGAAATGACCACAGAAATGTCAAAAATGAGCAAACTGAATGGTCTGCTCGATGGCAGCGTCGAGGCCACCAAGGCCATGGCTGATTTGCGCAAAAAGTTGGATGAGGCACCGATTGTCAAATCTCAGGTGAACCAAAAAATCCGATTGCCAGGTTATGCCGTTCCTTTGGATGCAGACCGCAATAGCAAACGCGAATTTTTGCTGGTCCCCTATTTCGGCGCATGCATCCACACGCCACCACCACCTTCAAATCAAATCGTGCTGGTGCGGCCTACCGCCAACAGCAAAATCAAAAAAATGCCTGAATCCATGGATGTGCTTTGGGTTGAAGGTGAATTGAAAGAGGCGAGGGTCAATACCAGTCAAGGGGTCAGCGGCTATATGCTGGAGGCCATCAACATCGCGCCCTACGAAACCAAGCCTGGCAAGCGCTAACCTACAATAGCATGTCTAAATTAAAATTCATTCAATAGACATGGATCCAAACGATCAGAAAGAATTGGCTGAATCAGCAGCAGACCCCTTTAAAACCTATTGCGCTTTACTGGTGTCGATTTTGGCCATGGTGTTGGCTTTGAACAATCTGGGTGGAAGCAATACCGGCAAAGAAGCCACGATGAACAACATCTTGGCATCCAACACATATTCTTTTTTTCAAGCTAAAAGTATTCGTCAAACCGAGTACAAGTTGGCTGCTGACCGTATTGAAATGCAATTAATCACTGATAAACCCAGTGGATCCGCAAAGGAATTGCTTGAAAACAAGTTGGCAGACTACAAAAAAACGATCCAACGCTACGATTCTGACCCCGAAACTGGTGAAGGCAGGAAAGAATTGCTGGTGAAAGCCAAACAACTAGAGGATGCGCGAGACTTGTCCTTGCGAAAAGACCCCTGGTTTGACTATGCAGAGGGTTTGCTTCAACTGGCCATTGTGCTCACTTCTGTGGCTATCATTACCGGTCGCGCGCCATGTTCAATATGGCCTTGTTGTTGGGTTTTGTCGGGTCACTGTGTACATGCAATGGCTATTTTCTTTTTTTCTAAACATTACTTTTTAATTTGGAAGTACTATGGCAACCAATCTTGACCAATCAAATAACCTTGTCATCGGCAACGGCGTGTCGTTCAAAGGTACCTTGAACGTACCCAAAAAAGCAACGGTTTATGGAACCATTGACGGTGAACTCACCGCTGAAGAAATTTTCATTGGCCAGTCCGGCAAAATTACCGGCAAAGTGACGGCGCGCAGCATTGAAGTTGAGGGCGAATTGCACCAAGTTATTCACTGCCGCGATCACCTGCACATTCGTGCTTCGGGTAAGGTGTCTGGCAAGTTGGAATATTCCCAAATTCAGATTGAGCGCGGTGGTGAGTTTCGTGGCGAAATGCAGCAAGTTGGGGCACCTGTGGTCGCTGCTTCTGCAAGTGGTTCATCATTTACGCCACCTAAATCCGTCATGCCATCGGGTGCAAGCAATTCACCCAATCGTGCTGGCTCCCCCACTAACAATACAGATGCTTAGTTGAAATCTTTTTCGCATTGACCTTGTGGAGAAGCCTTCATACATAAACAGCTCATATTAAAGGTCTTGACATTCTTTTTTTCAATGCCTCTGACACTGACTCGGCGAGTCGCGTTGGAGGGGATATAGAGCTTTGGTTCAAAGGCTTGATTGCGTTTTTTTCCATCTTTAAATTCAAAGCTGGCACCGACACAAAAAACCGGACCACTCAGTTTATTGCCTACCTCAAACATCATTAAATCTGGCTCATCGTTGGACCAACCTGACTGAATACTGAGTTGCTGAAGATCCGCAACGGATAATTCGGTTTGGCGAAGTTTGGCTTCTTTGCTGAACCAGCCCATTGAACTCGCACTGGCATGGCAAAGCAGAACAAGCCACATTGTGTTTTTAAAAGTACTGGTATTCATCGAAACACATTTTATAAATGTTCTGAACAGTATCCGTTTTGAATTGCAAAACGACCTCGTCAATCAAATCAATAAAAGTATGTCGCGCAGGCTTCGGCCGCTATGTGCAGGGCGCGGCCCTAAGGTTTCAAAAGGCATGCCTTGACGATTTACCCAAAATGATTTGAAACCAAACCAAGTTGCCCCTAAGACATCCCAACTGTTGCTGGATACAAACAAGACCTCTCTGACATCGACAGGGTAATGATCGGTCACTATTGCGTAACTTCGAGGTGATGTTTTAAATTGACGCACTTCGTCCACCGACAGAACTTTGTCTACCAAGCCTGTGAAACCGGCATGCTGCACAGCCGCATACAACATGTCAGGACTGCCGTTTGACAAAATGGCGCAAGGCATCTTGCGCGTTTGTAAGGCTTCTAGGACTTCCATATTCTCTGGGAATGCCTCTAGCTCGGCATACTGATCCATCAATTGTTTTTGCTTGGCAGGTGTCAAATCCAATTTGAGCCGCTGACAAGCGTATTGAAGACCAAGTCGTGTCAGGTCCCAGAATGATTGGTAGTGCCGACTGCCCATGGAGTTGAGCGGATCACTCAAGGAGATCAGTCGGCTGTACTCGATTTGCTTATCACGCCAAAGTACCGAAAGCGCTTGACCTTGTCCAGGAAAAAGAGTCTCGGCCATTGCACTCACGGCATAGACATCAAATAAAGTCCCATAGGCATCAAAAACCACCAGTCGAATCATGTCTACTCCTGAGTTTGGCTGGGTCTGCAGATCGGCAGCAAGACTTACCGAAGGGCTGATAAGGTGCATCGTATACTTAAAAAATGAACATCCTTGTTTTGAATGGCCCAAATCTCAACCTGCTTGGAACCCGTGAACCCGAGCAATATGGTCATGCCAGTTTGGCGGACGTTGAAACCCTTTGTGCTGAAACAGCCATGGGCTTAGGCTATGGTGTCGAATGTTTTCAAAGTAATCACGAAGGCGAACTGATCGACAAAATTCACAGCTTTGGCAAGTTGGTCCAAGCAGGCCAAGCACTGGGTGCCGTCTTCAACCCCGGCGCTTTCACACACACTTCGGTGGCTTTGCACGACGCCATCAAAGGCACGGGGTTACCGGTGGTTGAAGTCCATATTTCCAATGTGCATGCGCGTGAAGCATTCCGCCACCATTCCTACATTTCACCTGTCGCCCTGGGTGTGGTGGTTGGTTTGGGTATTCAAGGATACGCTTTGGCTATTCAAGGATTGGTGCACAAAACCACCTGAGCCGACTTGCGGTATCGCGATTATTCGTGAATCACGCGGCAAGGATTTTTGATGCCTTTAGTGGTTCGCATGGCTTCACAGCGATCCATGGCTTTGCGCTCAGCCACCGCAGACATCTTGACGTAAATTGAACATGTGAAGATCATCTTTTCATCAACCACATTGCTGTCATAGCTCACCACACAACGGCCAATGTCACCCAGGTTGGGTCTTTCATGTTTGTAGGCTTCTTGCAATGCATTGGGCAAATCGTGCAGATGTACGCCGGGAAAAACGGAGGTTTCAGCCAGGGCAGAAGCACACAGAAAACCACCCAGCACAAAGGCCAACAAGGAAGAGGCATATAGACGCATGCGTACTATCTTATGCCAAGAAATGTCATCTCAGCTGGTGCCTAAGGCGTTATCTCAACATCGGCCAGCGGGTTGGCTCTAAATGCATTCAAAGGACCTTGCCATGAAGAATTCACTGCTCCTTTTTTCAACCTTCATATTAATTATTTTTGCTGTATCTGCTAAGGCCGATCCAGCCCGCTGGGACAAGCATGAAAATCAGCGTGGTCGTATACAGATCTATGAAAGCCACCCACATGGACAGGGCCGGTATGACAGGCATACAGGCCACAACCACATGCGTAGACACCATGGCCGCGGTTGGAGTTTGGCACCTTGGATGGCAGCCGCCGCAGTGGGCACCACGATCTACTGGGCCAGTAGTCAGAACCCGGCTCCTACCACTGTGATTCTGTCGCAACCCTTGGTGGTTGACCCCGCGCGCATCGCTTATTTTTGCCAGACTGCACAGCAATACTACCCAACCGTTCCCACCTGCAATGTGCCTTGGCAATTGGTGAATTACTAAGCTTCAATTGCCAAGACAGATTTTTCACCCTGGCGTTGCGAGTGTCGAACCGTGCCACCCAGGGTTTCGATTTCAACACTGGCCCGCTTGCCCTGGTAGACCTTGCGCTTGAGCCAATCTAATTCTTCTTGCAATGCTTTTTCTGTGCCCAATATGCGGTGCCAAGATTTGATTTCTGGCGCCCAGCGGTAACCACGCGCTTTCAATGCATCTTTTGAATCAAATGGCGAACCTGTGGCATACAAGCGCACCTGGGCTTGGTTCAAGGATTCCAAAAGCGTCAACAAGGCCGGTTGTTGGCTGTGTGGCAGCACAGCAGACAGCAATTCCAGCAATGCCCAACAATCAGTTTCAGCCCGGTGAGCTTCATAGAAAATACCTTGGGTTTGAAGCAAAAATTCAAGTTTGGCTGAACTGACACCTTCGCTTTTCCAGTCGATATCGCGGATGCTGCATGCCCACTGTTTGTCTTGAAAAGCAGGCCAACGTTTTTCAACAAAAGGCCGATCGAAGGATGCATTGTGGGCAATCACCACCGCAGCAGATTTCAAGATCGAATTGACCTTCACATCGTCAATGATCTTTCCCCGCACCATGTCATCCGTAATGTGATGAACAGCAATGGTTTCAGGAGGAATAGGGCGTTGCGGGTCTTCCAGTTCATCAAACACCTCGACCACGCGATGGATCGTGCCCAACACGGGGTCAAATTCAAACACGATCATGCCTAATTCAATGACTTGGTCTACATCGACACTCAGACCCGTGGTTTCAGTGTCGAGTACCACACCTCGTTGCAAAACTTGTCCCGGGGCAGTTGCATGAAATTCATGCCTAGGAACCAGGCGTCGCAATACTTTGTAGTCGGGGTGTTGATCGAGGGCCTTGGCCATGTCTTCGGGATTGATTTTGGTATTCTCAAACTTGTTCATAGAATCTCTTTATGCATGACTGTCGCAAACGTTTCGCAGAGTTTAAGCGTCCTAATGAATCCACTGTTGGTGGTTGGATGGCTTTGAATTATCAATGCCTGAGCCATTCAATCAGTCGTTGTTTGCTTGGGGTTTTCTTTGGGATGCTGACAACGCTTGCCAGTGCAGAAACCCCCAGCATCGATGCATCTATTGCGACGGATGCATTGTCCCGTGCAGAAGTGTTGGGTTTGTATTTCACCCCACCCGCCGATATTGCGGCCGCCATTGTGGATGTGATCAATCAAAGTAAAACTGAAGTACTGGTCCAAGCTTACGGATTCACACACCACGGCATCGCTGAAGCCTTGGTGAAGGCGCAAGACCGAGGTGTGCGTATTCGGGTGATGCTCGATCAGAAAAGCGAGTCAATCAACCGTCAGGTTGTGGACAAGTTAAACGCACATGGTATTCGCATGCGGTTTGATGGCAGCCACGCCATCGCGCACAACAAGGTCATGATTGTTGACGAAAGTATTGTCATCACGGGCAGCTTCAATTTCACGAATGCAGCCCAAACCCGCAATGCTGAAAATTTACTGGTGTTGCGGTCGATTGATTTAGCGAACAACTACAAATTGAATTGGTTGGAACATTGGAAACACAGTCGCGATTAAGTCATGTTTTTTAACGCGCGTCCCGCCTTTTGAATCAGCTCAGGACCTTGATAAATCAGGCCCGTGTAAATTTGCACCAAGTCTGCGCCAACAGCTACTTTTTTCACCGCATCCTCTGCCGTCAAGATACCACCCACGCCGATGATGGGGAAATGACTTCCCAACTGCGCCCGCAAGGCTTGAATCACGCGGTTGCTGGCATCGCGAACAGGTGCACCTGATAAACCCCCAGCCTCTTTCGCATGAGGCAGGCCTGGCACGGCCTCTCTGGACAAAGTGGTGTTCGTCGCAATCACACCCCATGCACCATCGCGCACGGCTTCACCGTCCATGCAATATTGCCGCAGGGTTTTCGTCAACTGCTCCAGTTGTGCTTCATCTAAATCGGGGGCAATTTTGATAAACAACGGTACGTGTTTGTGGTGCAGGGCAGCCAATTGCTGGCGGCGTTCATCCAGCACCTTCAGCAGTTGGGCAAAGGCTTCATCGGTTTGCAAGCTGCGCAAATTTTGCGTGTTGGGACTGGAAATATTCACCGTCACATAATCTGCATGAGGGTAGACCGCATCCAAGCAGGTCAAATAATCTTCATTCGCCCGTTCGATGGGCGTACTGGCGTTTTTACCGATGTTCAAACCCAACAACATGCCTGTTTGGGCGCCAGATCGAAAGCGTGCTTGTTGAACGTTGGAAATAAATGCCTGCAAGCCATCGTTGTTGAATCCCAAACGGTTGATGAGGGCATGGGCCGCAGGCAATCGAAACATTCTTGGCTTGGGGTTGCCGGGTTGACCAACAGGTGTGACCGTACCTACTTCCACAAAACCAAATCCCATGGCTTCCCAAGCGTCAATGCAGCGGGCGTTTTTATCCAAACCTGCTGCCAAGCCCACGCGGTTTGGAAAACTCAGTCCTGCCAATAAAACTGGGTCTTGGATGCGGGTTTGCTGGTAAGCATGACGCCATAAAGTGTGTTGGGTGAGTTCCAGTACGTTGATGGTGTGCTCATGCACCGATTCAGCATCAAAAGCAAACAAGAACGGACGAACAAAAGAATAGGGCAACAAGGACATGGATAATCACTGGTGAATTTATGATGGAATTGTCACCCATGAGCCAACCAGTCCTGACGCAAGACGAATTGAAAACCCAGGTGGGCTTGGCAGCCTTGCATTATTTGGTGCCCAACGAATGGGTGGGGGTGGGAACCGGCTCCACGGTGAACAAGTTCATTGATGCGCTGGCCAAGTCGCAAACACCCATCAAAGGTGCGGTTTCAAGCTCCGAGGCTTCAACTAAACGCATGAAGGCCTTGGGCATTCCGGTGATGGATTTGACCGAAGTCTCACGTTTAGCTGTCTACATTGATGGGGCAGATGAAATTGACGGTCGTGGTTTCATGATCAAAGGTGGCGGTGCCGCACTCACCCGTGAAAAAATAGTGGCCGCACAAGCCGATCATTTTGTTTGCATTGCTGACGCATCCAAGTTGGTGAAAGTCTTGGGCCGCTTTCCACTGCCGGTGGAAGTCATTCCCATGGCGGCGCCTGAAATCATCCGGCGCTTCTCAGCCATGGGCGGGCAAGCTAATGTGCGTTTCAAAGATGGCACACCACTTCAAACAGACAACGGCCAATACTTGGTTGATGTCTCCGGTTTACAAATCCACGACCCCTTGTCATTTGAAAATCAAGTGAGTCAATGGCCGGGTGTGGTGACTGTGGGCGTCTTTGCACATCAGAAAGCCCATATTTGTTTGCTGGGAACCGAGTCCGGTGTGCAAACCATTCGGTATGGAGATCAGGCCGTTTCAGCCATGCCTTGATGACGCAACAAGGCGTCCAAGCGAGGCTCGCGACCTCGAAAGGCTTTGAACGAATCCATGGCTGGGCGACTGCCACCGACCTCCAAAATGGCTTCACGGTATCTGCGGCCGGTTTCAATGCTGGGGCTACCATCATTAGAGATCGTTTCTTCAAAAGCAGCATAAGCATCGGCACTAAGCACCTCAGCCCATTTGTAGCTGAAATAGCCAGCTGCGTAACCCCCAGCAAAGATATGGCTGAAGGAATGTGGCATGCGATTGAATGCGGGTGGTTGTAATACGGCCACTTCATCGCGCACCTGTTGCAATACCGACATCACGTTATTGGCACTGCCTTTTTCAGTGTGCAAGCGCATGTCTAACAAGGAAAATTCAATTTGACGCAAGGTTTGTAAACCGCTTTGGAAGTTTTTCGCGGCCAGCATCTTGTCAAACAAAGCGCGGGGCAATGGTTCACCCGTGTCCACATGGGCTGTCATGTGGCTGAGCACTGACCATTCCCAGCAAAAGTTTTCCATGAATTGACTAGGGAGTTCTACCGCATCCCATTCCACACCACTGATACCCGATACGTCGCGCTCGTTGACTTGGGTGAGCAAGTGATGCAATCCATGACCACATTCATGGAACAGCGTGATGACATCATCGTGGGTTAGCAAAGCCGGTTGACCGTTCAGACCTTCGGCAAAATTACAGACCAAATGCGCAATGGGTGTTTGCAATTTCCCGGTGTCTGGACGCAACCAACGTGCACGCACATCATCCATCCACGCGCCCCCGCGCTTGCCTTTGCGGGCACTGGGATCGAGGTAAAACTGGCCGACCAGTTGGCCTTTGCGCTCGATTCGGTAAAACAGCACACTGGGGTGCCAGACAGGTGCTTTGTCTTCTTGGATAGAGACTTCAAACAGCGTTTCCACAATTTTGAACAAGCCGCTCAGGACCTTGGGTGCTGTGAAATAGGGTTTGACTTCTTGCTCGCTGAAGGAATAACGCGCTTCTTTGAGTTTTTCGCCGATGAAAGTCCAATCCCAAGGTTGAGGATCATTGATCTGGAGTTCAGTGAGGGCAAATTCCCGCATCTGCGCCAAATCTTTATCGGCGAAGGGTTTGGCACGCGTGGCTAAGTCGCGCAGAAAACCCATGACATGGCCAGGCGACTCGGCCATTTTGCTGGCCAAGGATACTTCGGCATGGTTGGCATAGCCCAACAACTCAGCCTCTTCTTGTCGAAGTTGCAAAATTTCTTGCAACAAGCCCGAGTTGTCAAACGCAGGGTGTTCTGACTGGTCGGAGGCACGGGTGGAATGCGCACGGTAGAGCTTTTCGCGCAAACTGCTGCTGTGCGCAAATTGCATCACCGGCAAATAACAAGGCATCTTCAAGGTCAGTTTGTAGCCTTGTGCACCATCAGCCTCGGCTGCCGCTTTGGCGGCTTGCAACACATCATCTGGAATACCGCCTACAGATTCTTCATCAATCAGCAAGGACCAAGCGTCGGTTGCATCCAGGACGTGTTCGCTGAACAACTGGCTGAGCTCGGCTTGGCGTTCTTGAATGGCTGTGAAGCGTTCTTTGCTTGCACCAGTTAGCTCCGCCCCAGACAAAACAAAGTTACGCAATGCCAAATGATGCGCATGGGATTGCTCGGGGTTCAGTGTTTGGGGATCAATCGCTTTGTATTTGGCGTACAAAGATTCATTGGCGCCCAATCGGGTCCAAAATTCGGTGATACGGGGTAGTTCTGCGTTGTAAGCTGCGCGCAGTTCTGGTGTGTCCATCACGGATTGCAAATGACTCACCACACCCCAAGCACGGCCTAGGCGCTCGGTAGACGTGTCAAGTACCGTGGCAATGGCCGTCCAATCGGCTGGGAAGTCAGTCTGGGTGACCCGGGTCAACGCCGCGTCAGCTTCTGCCAGCAAGCTGTCGATTGCCAAAGCCACTGCATCTGGCGTCACCCTGTCAAACAAAGGAAGGTCTGTGAAGTCGAGCAGGGGATTGGTCATCGATGGGCCGTTGCAGTCTTTTCAGCCGAGGCCAAAGTATTGACCAGCAACATGGTGATGGTCATGGGGCCAACACCACCTGGGACGGGAGTGATATAGCTGGCTATTTGTTTGACGCCTTCAAAATCGACGTCGCCACACAACTTGCCCTGGTCATCCCTGTTCATGCCCACATCGAGCACCACAGCGCCAGGCTTGACCATGTCGGCGGTCAATACATTGCGTTTGCCAACGGCGGCCACAATCACGTCTGCTTGCAAGGTATGGAATTTGAGGTCCGGCGTGGCACTGTGACAAATGGTGACTGTGGCGTTTTGTTGCAGCAGCATGAGGGCCATGGGTTTGCCAACAATATTGCTGCGACCAATAATTACAGCATGTTTGCCACGCAAGTTGTAGCCAATGTGCTCCAACATCTTCATGCAGCCATGCGGTGTGCAAGGCCAGTACCCGGGTAAACCTGTCATGAGTGCGCCAGCGCTCGCGACATGAAAACCATCGACATCTTTGTCCGGGGCAATGGCTTCAATCACTTTTTGCGCATCAATGTGCGAAGGCAAGGGCAACTGCACCAAGATGCCATGAATACTGGGATCCGCATTGAGAGCCGCTACGCGTGAAAGCAATGCCTGTTCATTCAAGTTGGCATCGTGCTTTTCCAAAACCGAGTGGATGCCGGCTTGTTCGCAAGCTTTGACTTTGTTGCGCACATAAACTTGGCTGGCCGCGTTGTCACCAACCAAGATCACGGCCAAACCAGCGGTCATCCCCCGAGATTTCAAGAGGCCAACACGCTCGCTGACTTGTTGACGAAGCAATTGAGAAAGTGCATTTCCATCGATGAGTTGGGCAGTCATGGTAGATCAAGATTTTTGGGTTGGTCCAAGGGCGATTTTGAGCAAATCGGCCACTGTGTTGGCATTCAGCTTTTCCATGATGTTGGCACGGTGCGCCTCAACGGTTTTGATGCTGATACCTAAGTCGTCTGCAATTTGTTTATTCAATCGACCCGCGACGATGCGCTCAAGCACCTGTGCTTCACGTGCAGTGAGCTTGCCCATCAAGGCTTCGCGGTTGGCCGCATGTTGATAATCAGCGAAGGCTTCGCGGGCTTGGTCCAACATGCGCTCGACCACGCTGAGGAGTTCTTCCTCTTTGAATGGCTTCGGGATGAAGTCCATCGCGCCCTTTTTCATCGTGTTGACCGCCATGGGAACGTCACCGTGGCCGGTGATGAAGACGATGGGAAGCGGCGACTTGCGTTCTAACAGGCGGTCTTGAAGCTCAAGTCCTGTAATGCCTGGCATGCGAATGTCCACAATCAGGCATGCGACTTCTCGTGGGTCATAGCGACTGAGGAAGGACTCTGCTGAATCAAAGCAGCGGACACGGTAGTCTTTGCCTTCCAGCAACCATTGCAAGGAATCACGAACAGCTTCGTCGTCATCCACCACATAAACATTGCCTTTTTTGGGGATCAAACTCATCTTTGCTCCAGCGTGCAACCAGGATGCACAAATTCAAACAGAAACCAGGGTAGGTGAGGCCGGAAGCCAGAATGAAAATCGGCATCCCACGATCACTTTTCCATTGTAGATGTTCTCAGCTTGCATGCGACCTTGGTGGGATTCAATGATCGTGCGGCATAAATTCAAACCAATCCCCATACCTTCTTTTTTGGTGGTGAAGAATGCTTCAAACACACGCGACATGTTTTCAGGTGACATACCCACGCCGCTGTCGGTCACCGAAAATTCCACCACTTGTTGTGCCTCGATGATTTTGGGCACGATTTGCAATTCAACGCGTCGTTGCTCTAAAGGACGATTGGCATGTTCGATCGCTTCAGCTGCGTTTTTCAACAAGTTGATCAAGACCTGTTCAATCAAGATGGGATCGACCAAGATGCTGGAGAGTCGATCCGACATGAACAAACTGAGTTGCACACGACGACGGCGTAATTCAATATCGGCCAGTTCCACCGCTTCTGTGACGATGGGTGCAATCAGGGACATGACTTTGTTGGTTTCACTGCGCTTCACAAAACTTCTGATGCGTTGAATGATTTGTCCGGCGCGTTGTGCTTGCCGCGAAGTTTTCTCCAGCGCATTGAGTAATTCTTCTTCGCTGATTTGCTTGCCCTTGATGCGAGAGACCATGCCCGTGCAGTAATTAGAGATGGCTGTCAATGGTTGGTTCAACTCATGCGCCACGCTGGAAGCCATTTCTCCCATGGTGATGAGACGGCTGGCCGATTGCGCCCGCTCGGCTTGCAAATCGGCTTGTTCTTCAGCCTGACGTCTGGCCGTGATGTCGGTTGAAATCACCATCTGCGCCAATCGGCCATCCACCCAGTTCAAATAGCGTGAACGGACCTCAAGCCATTTGCCCAAATCAGGCAGAAAAATTTCTGAGTTTTCAGAGCGTGCTTGTGTCAGGGTTTCGCCCGGCATGCCCACCATGTCATCGACCGATTCATCTTTAGACGCCGTTTCGTTTTTCAACATGCCGGCTTGTGTGACCAATTCCTGATGACCATCGCTTTGATTGCCGAACCATTGTCTGTAGAGCTTATTGGCAAACAACAGTTCTGTGCTGCCCAAAGGAGTGACGGAGACTGACGCATCCAGCGCTTCCAATACCGTGGTGAAGCGCTCATAGGAAGCGGACAACTGCTCTCGAATGCGGTTGGGCTCAGTGATGTCCGTCATCGAAGTCATCCATCCTGTTTGAGCGCCATAGGCGTCAATCAGGGGTGAGACATATAAGCGTGCGTCAAACAAACTGCCGTTCTTGCGTTTGACTCGAATTTGAAAACCACTCATGGTGGTTCGGCCGTTGAGCTGATCTGACAATTTGGTGTTGAGCAGGTTGCGGTCTTCATCTGGCCAATAGGGAAAGGGCGAACTCAAACCCACCAATTCCTTTTCTGTCCATCCAGTCATTTGACAAAAGGCGGCGTTCACGTAGGTAATCCGACCGTTCATGTCCATGGCCCGCATGCCGGTCAGGATGGAGTTTTCCATGGCGCGTCGGAAATTGGTTTCAGCCACCAAGGCCTGTTGCGCTTGTAAGCGCCGGCGTGTATGTCGCCATGTCCCGATCAACATCCAAGTTGTCATGCCGCTGAGTAACAACACCAACCAAAACAAGCCGCTGCCAATCAAAACCTGTGAGGTCCGGTAGGCTTGTGCTCTTAATTGCAGACTGTTGCCGACCGTTGAGACGGGGACGGTGTATTCATAGGCCTTGGCTTCCCAAGGAGAGTACTCATAGAGTCCTAAGCGGGGTTTGATGCTTTGCCCAGCCAACAAATTGTTTTTTGCGTCAACCAGAGCGACCGCATGACGCGCAGAAACCTCGGAAGGAACGGTGTAGCGCAACAAACCCTCAAGGGTGTATTCAATCAACACGACACCTTTGAAGTCGTTGTTGTTGAAGATGGGAATATGCAATTGAATATGCGCTTCGATTTGATTTCCCTGGTCTGTCGTCGGGAAAACAATGGGCGTCGAGTAGATCGAGCGGCGCAACTCTTTGGCCAGTAAATAGGTGTCTTCTGTCTGAGGATGTTCCAGCCATGCCCCTTGACGATGAAACTGCAGCAATTCAACCGTGCCAGAAGAGTAGTTGGAGCGCACATGCCGAGCGCCGTCGATCCAACTGATGCTGGCCACTTCGGGGTATTGGTTTGCCAAATCCATGGCGGTGTTGGCAAATTCGATGGCGGTTAATTTGTCATTGCTGACATCCCTGGCTAAACGCAGCATCTGCTCTTGCTGTTCAAGCAAATGCAAGCGCATTTTTTGATTTGCAAATTCCAAATCTCGTTGCACACTTTCTTGCTCGCGCTCCATTTCTTCGAAGCGCAAATAGCCGACACTGCTGATGATGGTCAGTAGAAATACGGCAACAGCTGCAATCGGGGCAAGCAGGGCAAATCGATCTTGACGCGTGGGGCTTTGGCGTTTCCACCAAGCCCGCCAGCGCGCGCTCAAAGTCAATAGCAAGTTGTTTTGCATGATTGGGTGAGTTTAGGCCAGTGCTTTCGCTATGAAAACTTCAGAAAATTTCTCAATGTGAAATGACCTAGCGCTATTTGAAATTGTGTAAAAATCAACTTACAAGATCAAGCACCTTCAAACATCTTCCACAAGGAGACATGCATGTCCGTCGCGCCCGAGCATCTACATACCTTTGCGAGCAACGATTCTGACAGCCAAGAAACCCGGGAATGGATGGACGCCCTGTCCGCCGTCATCGCCTCTGAAGGCCCTGAGCGCGCGCATTTTTTATTAGAACAACTGTTAGAACATGCCCGCGAAAACAGCATTGACATGCCGTTTTCAGCCAACACAGGCTACGTCAACACGATCGAACCCGACCAAGAGGAGCGCTGCCCGGGCAATATTGAAATTGAAGAACGCCTGCGTGCATACATGCGCTGGAACGCCATGGCCATGGTGGTTAAAGCGAACCGGCACAACCCTGCCGATGGTGGCGATTTGGGTGGTCATATCGGTTCATTCGCATCACTGGCGCATATGTTTGGTGCGGGCTTCAACCACTTTTGGCATGCAGAAAACGAACATCACGGCGGCGACTTGCTTTACATACAAGGTCACGTGTCGCCCGGTGTTTATGCGCGTGCTTATTTAGAAGGTCGCCTGAGCGAAGAGCAGTTGCTCAATTTCCGCCAAGAAGTGGACGGCAAAGGCTTGTCTAGCTACCCACATCCAAAACTCATGCCTGAGTTCTGGCAGTTCCCCACTGTTTCCATGGGTTTGGGTCCATTGATGGCCATCTATCAGGCCCGCTTCTTGAAATATTTGCATGCGCGTGGCATTGCAAACACCGAGAACCGCAAGGTCTGGGTGTTTTGTGGCGATGGAGAAATGGACGAAGTTGAATCATTGGGCGCCATCGGTTTGGCGGCGCGTGAAAAACTCGACAACCTGATTTTTGTTATCAATTGCAATTTGCAGCGCCTTGACGGCCCCGTGCGTGGCAACGGCAAGATCATTCAAGAGTTGGAAAGCGAATTCAGAGGCGCAGGTTGGAATGTGCTCAAGTTGATTTGGGGCAGCAACTGGGACGCGCTGATTGCACGCGACAAAGACGGTGCGTTGCGTCGCATCATGATGGAAACGGTAGACGGTGACTATCAGGCGTTCAAAGCCAACGACGGCGCTTATGTGCGCAAACATTTCTTCGGCCGCGATCCGCGTACTTTGGAGATGGTCGCTAAGATGGGTGATGACGATATTTGGAATTTGCGCCGAGGCGGTCACGACCCGCAGAAAGTGTATGCAGCATATGCAGCAGCGGTGAAGCACAAAGGCCAACCGACTGTGTTGTTGATCAAAACCGTTAAAGGCTTTGGCATGGGCACATCCGGTGAAGGCAAGAACACCGTGCACCAAACCAAAAAACTGACCGACGAAGACATCAAAGCCTTCCGCGACCGCTTCAATATCCCAATTCCCGACAGCGAATTGTCCAAACTGCCGTTTTACAAACCAGCTGATGACACGCCCGAAATGCGTTATTTGCACGAGCGTCGCCAAGCACTCGGCGGTTATTTGCCGCATCGCCGAACCAAGGCAGATGAACATTTCACTGTGCCAAGTTTGGAAGTTTTTAAACCGATTACTGAAGCCACAGCTGAAGGCCGCGAAATCTCCACCACGCAAGCCTATGTGCGTTTTCTCACGCAACTGCTGCGCGATCAGGCGCTGGGTAAACGCGTCGTGCCTATTCTTGTTGATGAAGCCCGCACTTTCGGCATGGAAGGCTTATTCCGCCAGATCGGTATTTACAACCCGGATGGTCAACAGTACACACCGGTAGACAAAGACCAGGTGATGTTTTACAAAGAAGACAAGGCCGGACAGATTTTGCAAGAGGGTATCAACGAAGCGGGTGGCATGAGCAGTTGGATTGCGGCTGCCACCTCGTATTCGACGAACAACCGCATCATGATTCCGTTCTACGTGTATTACTCGATGTTCGGCTTCCAGCGCATCGGTGACTTGGCTTGGGCAGCGGGGGACATGCAAGCGCGTGGCTTTTTGCTGGGCGGCACTTCAGGGCGCACCACCTTGAACGGTGAAGGTTTGCAACACGAAGATGGGCACAGCCACATTTTGGCGGGCACCATTCCAAACTGCATCAGCTACGACCCGACGTTTGCGCACGAGGTGGCGGTCATCATGCAACACGGCTTGAAGCGCATGGTGGAAAAACAAGAGAACGTGTTTTATTACCTGACGCTGCTGAATGAAAACTACGCCATGCCCGGCCTCACACCCGGCACCGAAGAACAGATCATCCAAGGCATGTATTTGTTGCAAGCGGCCGTGGATGAGAAAAAAATGCCGCGCGTGAACTTGTTGGGTTCGGGCAGCATCTTGCGTGAATCCATGGCCGCACGTGATCTGCTGGCTGCTGATTGGGGCGTGGCCGCCAACGTTTGGAGTTGTCCCAGCTTCAACGAATTGGCGCGTAATGGTGCCGAAGCTGAACGCTGGAACCTGCTGCATCCCACCGACAAGCCGCGCTTGCCTTTAGTGGCTGAGCAACTCGGTGCGCACGAAGGCCCCGTGGTGGCATCCACCGATTACATGAAGTCGTATGCAGACCAGATTCGCGCTTACATACCCAAAGGCCGCAGCTACAAAGTACTGGGCACCGATGGCTTCGGGCGATCTGATTTCCGCAGCAAACTGCGCGAGCATTTTGAAATCAATCGGCATTACATTGTGGTGGCCGCTTTGAAAGCGCTTAGCGAAGAAGGTGTGGTGCCGGCAGCTACTGTGGCCAAGGCCATTCAACAATACAAACTCTCAGCGGACAAAATCAATCCGCTGAACGCCTAAAGCAAGAGGACACAAGCATGGCAATCATTGATGTCACTATTCCTGATATCGGCGACTTCGACGAAGTGGCCGTCATCGAATTGCTGGTCAAGGCCGGCGACAAAGTACGCGCCGAGCAATCACTGATCACGGTGGAATCCGACAAAGCCTCGATGGAAATTCCTTCATCACATTCCGGTGTTGTCAAGGAAATGCAAGTCAAGTTGGGCGATAAGGTCAAGCAAGGATCGATTGTTTTGAAGTTAGAAGCGTCTGAAACTGCTGCTGTTGCATCGACGCCAGCAGTTGCTTCGCCTGTTGCTGCTGCGGCTGTTGCACCGGTCGCTGCGAGTGCGCCTGTGGTTGCAGCACCTTCAGTTGCAGTAGTTACTGTCAGTGCTGCGCCAGTGGCTTCTCCTGCGGTGGTCGCCGTTGCTGCGCCTGCGCATCAGCCCACTGCCGCGCTGTCTGGTGATTTACCGCATGCGTCTCCCTCGGTGCGCAAATTTGCACGAGAACTTGGCGTTCCGTTGAATGAGGTCAAAGGCAGCGGACTCAAGGGTCGCATCTCTCAAGAAGATATCCAGTCTTTCAGCCGCGCTGTCATGACGGGCGAGACACGCACACATGCGCAAGCCGCCAAGGCACCCGCAGGCGACGGTGCCGGTTTGGGCTTGATTCCATGGCCCAAAGTCGACTTCGCCAAGTTCGGTCCGATTGAGCGCAAAGAGTTGGGTCGCATTCAAAAAATCAGCGGCGCCAATTTGCTGCGCAACGCGGTGATGATTCCTGCCGTTACCAACCATGACGATGCAGACATTACTGAGCTTGAAGCGTTTCGCGTGTTGACCAACAAAGACAACGAGAAGAGCGGCGTCAAAGTCACCATGCTGGCTTTTCTCATCAAAGCCTGCGTCAATGCTTTGCAAAAGTACCCGCAGTTCAACAGCTCGCTCGACGGCGATGCGTTGGTTTATAAACATTACTGGCACATCGGTTTTGCGGCTGACACGCCAAATGGTTTGATGGTGCCTGTGCTTAAAGA
>Ga0187844_10001322_pt1 | contig 19002 bp, 10 predicted proteins | sample SpaLakP09_SKY_50_FD_134517 | JGI IMG/M metagenome (GOLD analysis project Ga0187844, IMG submission 134517) | Oligotrophic lake water microbial communities from Sparkling Lake, Wisconsin, USA - SP09_SKY_50 | ecosystem: Environmental > Aquatic > Freshwater > Lake | place: USA: Sparkling Lake...
CTGGAAGCAGTATATATACTCTAGGTAATGTCAGTGGTGGTAATGTTATTGCTACAGGTAATATATCATCTGGAAGTGTAATTGCTGTGGGTGTTGTTAGTGGTAATAGTATATTAACAACAGGAAATATTGACGCTGGTAATGTGATTGCTACTTTTGATATTCTATCGTCTGGTAATGTTACTTCTAATGGTGTAGTTACCGGAGGCAGTATATACACTCTAGGTAATGTGAGTGGTGGTAATTTAGAAATTAGTGGTTCTTTTATGCCTAATACTGTATCTGTATCCGGTAACGTAACAGCGGGTAATGTAACAACAAGTGGTGATATATTATCTTCTGGTAATGTTAGTGCTACAGGCATAGTTACTGGTAGTAGTTTTTATATTCTAGGTAATGTGAGTGGTGGTAATGTAATTGCTATGGGTGATATATCGTCTTCAGGAAATGTTATTGCTACAGGTGTTATTAGTGGTGGTAGTATATATACGCTAGGTAATGTGAGTGGTGGTAATTTAATTGCTATGGGTAATATATCATCTTCTGGTAATGTTACCGCTACAGGAATTGTTACTGGTGATAGTATATATACGCTAGGTAATGTAACCGCTGGTAATATATTACTGAGTGGATCTTTTAATCCTACCACTTTAAGTGTGTCTGGTAATATAACAGGTAGTAATATTATTGCTATTGGTGATATCTTATCTTCAGGTAATGTTACATCAACAGGAATTGTTACTGGAAGTAGTATATATACTGTAGGTAATGTAACTGGTGGTAATCTATTACTAAGCGGTTCTTTTAATCCAGCAACAGTAACAACATCTGGAAATGTAACTGTCGGTAATGTAATTGCTATGGGTAATATATCTTCTTCGGGAAATGTTACTGCTACGGGGGTAGTTACTGGTAATAGTATATTAACAATTGGTAATATAAGTGGTTATAATGTAATTGCTAGCGGTAATATATCCTCTTCAGGTAATGTTACCGCTACGGGAGTTGTTACCGGAGGTAGTATATATACTCTAGGTAATGTAACCGCAGGAAATATTTCTGTAAGTGGTTCTTTCAATCCTACTACTTTAACCGTTTCTGGTAATGTAACAGGTGGTAATATCATTTCAAATAACAATATGTTATCTTACGGTAATGTTACCGCGGCAGGTGTTGTTACTGGTGGTAGTATTTATACTCTTGGTAATGTAACTGCTGGCAATATTTCTGTAAGTGGTTCTTTTAATCCAACAACAGTAACAACATCTGGAAATGTTACTGCAGGTAATGTAATTTCTACTTACAATATGTTATCTTCAGGAAATGTTACTGCTAATGGTGTTGTTACCGGAGGTAGTATATATACTCTAGGTAATGTAACTGCTGGAAATCTATCTGTAAGTGGATCTTTCAATCCTACAAATGTAACAGCATCTGGTAATGTATCAGGTGGTAATATAATTGCTACTTACGATATATCTTCTTCAGGTAATCTAACAGCTACAGGTATTGTTACTGGTGGTAGTATATATACTCTAGGAAATGTTACATGTGGTAATGTAATTGCTACAGGTAACATATCTTCTTCAGGTAATCTTACAGCTACAGGAATAGTTACTGGTAGTAGTATATATACGCTAGGTAATGTGAGTGGTGGTAATGTAATTGCTATGGGTAATATATCTTCTTCAGGTAATGTTACAGCTACAGGAATAGTTACTGGTGGTAGTATATATACGCTAGGTAATGTGAGTGGTGGTAATTTAGAAATTAGTGGTTCTTTTAACCCTAATACGCTGAGTGTATCTGGTAATGTAACAGCCGGTAATTTAATTGCCATGGATAATATGATATCTTCAGGAAATGTTACTGCCACAGGAATAGTTACTGGTAGTATATATACTTTAGGTAATATAACAGCTGGAAATATATCACTCACAGGTTCTTTTAATCCTAATACATTAACTGTCGTTGGTAATCTAACCGGAGGTAATATAATCGCTGAAGATGATATTATATCGTCTGGCAATTTAAGTGCTACAGGTGTTGTTACCGGAGGTAGTATATTTACTCTAGGTAATGTCAGTGGTGGTAATGTCATTGCAACTGGAAATATGTTTTCTTCTGGTAATGTTACTGCTATGGGTGTTGTTAGTGGTAATAGTATCTTAACAACTGGTAATCTTAATGTTGGTAATGTTATTGCTACTTTTGATATCCTATCTTCAGGTAATGTTACGGCTACGGGAGTTGTTACTGGTGGTAGTATATATACACTAGGTAATGTAACAGGTGGTAATTTAGAAATTAGCGGTTCTTTCAATCCTAGTACGCTGAGTGTATCTGGTAATGTAACAGCAGGTAATGTAATATCTGAAGATGATATAATATCTTCTGGAAATGTTACTGTTACGGGAGTTGTTAGTAGTAGCAGTATATTAACAACAGGAAATATTGACGCTGGTAATGTGATTGCTACAGGTGATATGTTATCTTATGGTAATATTACTGCTAATGGTGTTGTTACCGGGGCTAGTATTTTTACTCTAGGTAATGTAACAGTTGGTAATATTTCTGTAAGTGGTTCTTTCAATCCTACTACTTTAAGTGTAGTTGGTAATGTAACAGGTGGTAATGTAATTTCTACTTACGATATGTTTTCTTCAGGCAATGTAACCGCGACAGGAGTTGTTAGTGGAGGTAGTATATACACGGTAGGTAATGTGAGTGGTGGAAATTTAGAAATTAGTGGTTCTTTTAGTGCTACTACCGTAAATGTATCCGGTAATTTAACGGGTGGTAATATAATAACAACTGGTGATATGATATCGTCTGGAAATGTTAGTGCTAACGGTGTTGTTATCGGTGCTAGTTTTTATACGCTAGGTAATGTAACAGCAGGTAATATTTCTGTAAGTGGTTCTTTCAATCCTACTACTTTAACCGTTTCCGGTAATGTAACAGGTGGTAATGTAATCTCTGAAGGTGAGATCATATCAGCTGGAAATGTTACTGCTAATGGTGTTGTTAAGGGTGATAGTATATATACTCTAGGTAATTTAACTGCTGGAAATATTTCTGTAAGTGGATCTTTTAATCCAATTAGTATAACGTCATCTGGTAATGTAACTGGTGGTAATGTAATATCTGAAGGTGACATCATATCGACTGGAAATGTTACTGCTACAGGTATTGTTATTGGCGGAAGTATATATACTCTTGGCAATGTAGCAGCAGGTAATCTATTGTTAACAAACTCTTTCACACTTACTTCCCTAACAGTATCTGGTAATATAACCAGTGGTAATGTATTAGTAAATGGTAATATATCATCTTCTGGTAATGTTACCGCTAATGGTGTTATTACTGGAGGTAGTATATATACTCTAGGTAATGTAACTGCCAATAATATATCATTGACTAATTCTTTTACTCCTACTACTTTAACTGCATCTGGTAATATAACTGCCGGTAATATAATTAGCACCGGTGATATGATATCGTCTGGAAATGTTACCGCTAATGGAGTTATTAGTGCTAGTAGTTTATATACCGATGGAAATCTAACAGCAGGTAATATTTCTCTAAGCGGTTCTATTAATCCTACTAGTTTAAGTGTCAGTGGAAATGTAATGGGTGGAAATGTAATCTCTGAAAATGATATTATATCTTCTGGTAATGTTACAGCTAATGGAGTTGTTAGCGGTAATAGTTTTTATACTCTGGGTAATGTAACTGCTGGAAATGTTTCAATAAGTGGATCTTTTAATCTTACTAACATAATAGTGTCTGGAAATGTAACGGGCGGTAACGTAATATCTGAAGGGGATATTATATCATCTGGAAATGTTACTGCCACAGGAATTATTACTGGAGGTAGTATATATACTGTAGGTAATGTAACTGCTGGAAATATTTCGGCGACATCTTTTAATCCTTCAAGTTTAACTGTGTCTGGTGATATAACTGGTGGTAATATAATTGCGACGGGAAATATGTTTTCTTCAGGTAATGTTACCGCTACAGGCAATGTAACTGGTAGTAGCATATATACTCTTGGAAATTTAACAGCTGGTAATATAATGGTATCTGGTTCTTTCAATCCTAGTAATGTAACTGTATCTGGTAATCTAACTGGTGGAAATGTTATTGCTAGTGGTAATATTTTTTCTTTAGGTAATGTTACGGCTAATGGAGTTGTTAGCGGTAACAGTTTATTGACAATGGGTAATGTGAGTGGTGGTAATTTAATACTAAGTGGAAATATGTTTTCTTCTGGAAATGTTACTGCTATGGGTGTTGTTAGTGGTAATAGTTTATTAACAAAGGGTAATGTGAGTGCTGGAAATGTTATTGTTACTTTTGATATTGTATCTTCAGGAAATGTTACTGCTACGGGAGTGGTTAACGGTAGTAGTTTTTATACTCTTGGAAATGTAACGACAGGTAATATATCGGTAAGTGGATCTTTTAATCCTACTATTGTAACTGTATCTGGAAATGTAACAGCGGGTAATATAATTGCTACTGATAATATGATATCTTCTGGAAATGTTACTGCATTAGGTATTGTTACTGGAGGTAGTATATATACTGAAGGTAATGTAACGGCAGGTAATATATCTGTAAGTGGATCTTTCAACCCTACTACTTTAACTGCATCTGGTAATGTTACAGGTGGGAATATAATTTCTACCGGTAATATGTTTTCTTTTGGTAATGTTACTGCTACAGGAGTAGTTAGTGGTAATAGTATATTAACAAAAGGTAATGTAACTGCTGGAAATCTATTGATAAGTGGTACTTTTACCCCTACAACTTTAACCGTGTCTGGTAATGTAACTGGTAGCAATCTAATTGCCACTGGAAATATGTTTTCTTTTGGTAATGTTACAGCTACAGGAGTAGTTAGCGGTAACAGTTTATTAACAAAAGGTAATGTAACTGCTGGAAATTTAATACTTAGCGGTTCTTTCAATCCTACAACTTTAACTGTAGTTGGTAATGTGACTGGCGGTAATCTAATTGCAACTGGTAATATTTTTTCTTCTGGTAATGTTACTGCTACAGGTGTCGTTAGTGGTAATAGTATATTAACAACAGGTAATGTAAATGCAGGGAATTTAATACTTACCGGTTCTTTCAATTCAACTAGTTTAACTATAGTTGGTAATGTAACCGGTGGTAACGTAATTGCTACGGGAAATATGATATCTTTAGGCAATGTTACTGCTAATGGAGTTGTTAGAGGCAATAGTTTATTTACTCTAGGTAATGTAACTGCTGGAAATCTATTGATAAGCGGTTCTTTTAACCCTACAAATTTAACTGTTGAAGGTAATGTAACTGGTGGCAATATAATTTCTATCGGTGATATTATATCAACTGTTAATATTACGACTACTGGTAATGTTACTGGTGCTAGTTTATATACTGAAGGTGATTTAACATCTGGTAATATAATTGCTATCGGTGACATGATAGCAGCCGGTGGTCTATTTGCTACTGGTAATGTTAGTAGTGCTAGTAATATGATAGCCGCAGGTGTTATAGTTGGCGGTAATATAAATACTACTGGTGATATGACATCAGCTCAAAATATTACTGCCATCGGAAATATTATCGGAGGAAGTATATCTACTGTAGGTAATGTAACAGCTGGTAATCTAATTCTAACTAGTTCTTTTAACCCTAGTACGCTGACTGTATCTGGAAATGTAACAGGTGGTAATGTAATATCAAATGGTGATATAATATCTTATGGAAATGTTACAACTACAGGCATAGTTACTGGTGCTAGTATATATACTCTAGGTAATTTAACTGCTGGTAATCTATTAGTTACTGAAGATTTTGATCCTACTACTATAATAGCTTCTGGAAATATAACTGCTGGGAATATAATTTCTATGTATGATATAATATGTTCTGGTAATGTTACCGCTAATGGCGTTGTTAATGGGGGTAGTATATATACATTAGGAAATGTAACAGCTGGTAATATATTGTTAACAAGCGGTCTAACACCTACTTCTTTAACATCATCTGGAAATGTAACTGCTGGTAATATAATTGCTGAATATGGTATGATATCTTATGGTAATGTTACTGCTAATGGCGTTGTTATCGGCAGTAGTATATATACTCTAGGTAATTTAACAACTGGTAATTTATTAGTTAATGGCGATTTTTATCCTACTACGTTAACTGTAATTGGTAATGCGACTGCTGGTAATATAATTTCTGAATATGATATACTATCTTTCGGTAATGTTACAGGTAATGGTGTTGTTAGTGGTGGTAGTATATATACTCTTGGTAATGTAACTGCTGGCAATATAATACTTACCGGTTCTTTCAATCCTACTACTTTAAATGTAGTTGGTAATGTAACCTGTGGTAATATAATTGCTGAAGATGATATTATATCTTCAGGTAATCTATCTGCTAACGGTATTGTTACTGGTGGTAGTATATATACTCTAGGTAATTTAACAGCTGGAAATATCTCTCTAAGTGGTTCTTTTAACACTACTTCGTTAGATGTATCCGGTAATGTAACCTGAGGTAATGTAATCGCTACTTACGATATAATATCTTCTGGTAATCTTACGGCTACAGGTGTTGTTAGTGGAGGTAGTATAGTAACAACAGGTAATCTTAATGTTGACAATGTAATTGCTACAGGTAATATATCTTCTTCTGGTAATGTTACTGCTACAGAATTAGTTACAGGTGGTAATTTTTTGACAAGTGGTAATCTTAATGTTGGAAATGTAATTGCAACAGGTAATATATCTTCTTCAGGTAATTTAACCGCTACAGGAATTATTAATTGTGGTAGTATATATACTCTAGGTAATTTAAGAGCTGGTAATCTAATAATTAGTGATTCTTTTAATCCTACCACTATAACTGCAACTGGAAACGTAAGTGGAGGTAATGTAATTGCTATAAATGATATATTATGTTCAGGAAATCTAACCGCTACAGGAGTTATTATAGGTGGTAGTATATATACTGTAGGTAATTTAACAGCTGGTAATATATTGCTAAGTGGATCTTTTATTCCTACTACTTTAGATGTATCTGCAAACTTAACAAGTGGTAATGTTACATCTACAGGCAACATTAGTGGTGCTAGTTTATATACTTTAGGTAATCTAACAGCTGGTAATTTAATACTGGGCAGTTCTTTTAACCCTACTAATATAAGTGTATCTGGTAATGTGACTGGAGGTAATATCATTTCATCTGGAAATATCTTATCTTCAGGAAATATTACTGCTACAGGAAATATTAGTGGTTCTGGTTTATTTACTCTTGGAAATGTAACAGCTGGTAATCTAATACTGGGTAGTTCTTTTAGTTTTACAAGTGTAACAGTATCTGGTAATGTAACCGGCGGTAATATAATTACATCTGGTAATATATTTTGTTCAGGTAATGTTACTGCTATAGGTGTTGTTAGCGGTAATAGTATAGTAACTACAGGCAACGTAACAGCTGGTAATATAATATTAACTGGATCTTTTAACCCTGCAACTTTAACGGTGCCTGGAAATGTAACAGCCGGTAACGTTATTGCTACTGGTAATATGTTTTCTTTAGGTAATGTCACTGCTGTTGGTGTTGTTAGTGGTAATAGTTTTTTAACAACTGGAAACATTAATGTTGGTAACGTTATTGCTACTGGTAATATGTTTTCTTTAGGTAATGTCACTGCTGTTGGTGTTGTTAGTGGTAATAGTTTTTTAACAAGAGGTAATCTTAATGTTGGTAATGTAATAGCAAGTGGTAATATAATATCTTCTGGTAATGTTACTGCTACAGGCAACATTAGTGGTGCTGGTTTATTTACTGTAGGTAACGTAACAGCCGGTAATATGATACTAACTACCGCTTACATACCTACTACTAATATATCAGTGGTCGGTAATATAACTGGAGGAAATATAATTACATCCGGTAATATCTTATCTTCCGGTAATATTACTGCTACAGGAATAATTAGCGGTAATAGTGTTGTAACACTAGGTAATGCCACAGCTGGTAATATTATAGTAAGTGGAATTTTTAATCCAAGAAATATAACAGTAAGTGGAAATTTAACAGCCGGTAACGTTATTGCAACTGGTAATATGTTTTCTTTAGGTAATGTTACTGCTACGGGAATTGTTAGTGGTAATAGTATAGTAACAACAGGTAATGTAACAGCAGGTAATATAATATTAACCGGTTCATTCAATCCTGGTACTTTAACGGTGCCTGGAAATGTAACAGCCGGTAATGTTATTGCAACTGGAAATATGTTTTCTTCTGGTAATGTTACTGCTGTTGGTGTTGTTAGCGGTAATAGTTTATTAACAACAGGTAATCTTACTGCAGGTAATATATCAATAAGTGGAATTTTCAGTGTCACAACTGTAATAGCATCTGGTAATATAACAGCCGGTAATGTAATTGCGACTGGTAATATATTTTCTTTAGGTAATATTACTGCTAATGGTGTTGTTAGTGGTAATAGTATATTAACAACAGGTAACGTAACTGCAGGTAATTTAATAATCACTAGTTCTTTTAATCCATCTTCTTTAACTATATCTGGTAATATAACTGGTGGTAATGTAATTGCTACTGGAAATATGTTTTCTTTAGGTAATGTTACTGCTACAGGTGTAGTTAGTGGTAATAGTTTTTTTGCTACAGGTAATATTGATTGCGGTAATGTAGTCGTAAGAACTTTATTTACTACTCCTTATATGAATATAACTGGTAATGTAAACACTATTAATGTATTTGTTGCTGGTAATGCGACATCTAACCGAAATATTACAGCTACAAGAGTTGTTAGTGGTAATAGTTTACTAACAAAAGGCAATGTAAATTCTGGTAATGTTATTGCTACCGGTAATATAACGTGTTCTAGGAATGTTATTGCTACAGGCAATATTAGTGGTAATAGTTTATATACTCTTGGTAATCTTACCGCTGGTAATATAATCACAAGTGGGAATATTGCTTTGTCTGGTAATCTTACCGCTACTCTTGGTGTTACCGGTGGTAGTATATATACGCTAGGTAATGTAACAGCTGGTAATTTATCGATTACTGGTGCTTTTAGTCTTGATTCTTTAAGTTTAACCGGTAATGTAACTAGCGGTAATGTAATTGCGACTGGTAATATAACCTCTTCAGGTAGTCTTACTGCCACAGGTGTTGTTACCGGTAGCAGTTTTGTAACGGGTGGTAATATAACAGGTGGTAATATTTCTCTAAGTGGTTCATCTACAACCACTAATGTAACCGCATCTGGAAACATAACTGCTGGTAATGCAATTATGAGTGGTAATATGTTTTCTTCTGGTAATGTTACAGCCACGCAAGTTGTTAGTGGCAATAGTTTTTTAACAAGGGGTAATCTTAATGTTGGTAACGTAATTGCCACAGGCAGTATATCTTCTTCAGGTAATATTACCGCTACACAATTAGTTACTGCTGGTAGTTTTTTAACAAGTGGTAATCTTAATGTTGGTAATGTAATTTCTAGTTTCGATCTTATATTGTCTGGCAATGTTACTGGTAATGGTGTTGTTAGTGGGGCTAGTATTTTTACTCTAGGTAATGTAACAGCTGGTAATTTAATACTTAGTGGATCTTATAATCCTGCTACGCTAAGTGTAACTGGCAATGTAAGTGGTGGTAATGTAATTGCCACTGGAAATATGTTTTCTTCTGGAAATGTTACTGCTACAGGTGTAGTTAGTGGTAATAGTTTTTTAACAAGTGGTAATCTTAACGCTGGTAATGTGATTTCTACTTTCGATCTTATATCTTCTGGAAATGTTACCGCTACAGGCATTGTTAGTGGTAATAGTATAGTAGTAACTAGTAATATTAGCGTTGGTAACGTTAATGCTACAGGAATAGTCAGTGGAAATGGTTTATTCACTTTAGGTAATGTAACATGTGGTAATATAATAATACCTACTTACGTTATTCCCACCGATAATATAGCTGCAAGTGGTAATGTAAGCGGTGGTAATGTAATTTCTACTGGAAATATTTTTTCTTCAGGTAATGTTACAGCTACAGGTGTTGTTAGCGGTAATAGTATATTAACAATTGGTAGGGGTAATGTAACCGCTGGCAATGTAATTGTAAGTGGAAATACACAATTTTATGGATTTCAACAACTTAACACACCTTCTGCAACTGTTCCTACTAAAATTGTATACGGAAATGTAGCCGGGTTCACTCTATCTTCAGCTAGTAATAGTGCTGTTACGATTCGAAGTTATGGATATACTTTTTCTACTGCTCCATATGTGGTGGCGACAATGCAATCCCCAAATTTATTTTCAATCGCAAATACACGTATTGGACTATCTGTAGTAACTGCAACAACTTTTAGTTTCCAAGTGAATAATAGTAATACTTATGCTCTTGGTAATAATTGGGTTGTAAATTTTGTTGCTATTGGTCCATCATAAATTCTATGTATTCGATTTCATTTAAAGTTTTAACATTATTTTAATTAAAATAATGTTAACAAGCGATAGTATAACTTTCGGTAAATATAAAGGATTCACTTTAGGTCACGTATTAAAAGATCGTGGATATTGTAGTTGGTTATTAGAACAAGATTGGTTTCAAAATGGATATGAATATCTATACAATAGAATAAAAGAATACAAACCACTTGTTTATTTTCTAAAAGATATTAATGAATGTGGAGAATTTTTAGAAGTATATCCGTATTTTAATTTATATACGACAGAAGAAATCGAGTTACCGCTGACGCAGTGTGAAAAAAGTTGTTACGGATATTATTTAACAATGGTAAATTTATTGAAAGATAAAATTTATCAACGAATGGAGAACGATGAAGAGAATCCTTTCGATATTAAAGCACCTACTAATTGGTTGAAAAATTTCGAAAAAGAATGTGGAATACCACGTAATGATTTTAAGGAATTCATATCCGCATATGAATTACCGAATATACCTTATATTATCGAAGACATAAAGAAACAGGGTGGAATTGAATATAAAGGTGCTAAATCTTTCTTAATCGCAAAAGCACGTTCTGTAGATCAAGAAAAATGGTGGGAAGAAATACTTAAATCTAAGTACGGTGAAGATTTAAGTACACAATTTATTTACAACAAATGTATTTTTGATTTCATCAACATATCTACGAACACGATTTTCGAATGTAAACTAGGATTAAAAGATTTTAACGAAGAACAACACACAAAATATAAACTTACACTAAACAAGTATCGTATCATATATTTAATCGGTAAAGATTGTGTTATTGATATGGAAAAGCGAAAAATATATACAACGAATAGCGAATATTATGTTTTATATGTTCAACAGATTTTATTGAAACAAACAAGTTATTTAGATAATTTAATAATTGATTTTGAAATAGTTGATATAGATGATTTATCTACATTATTTGGAAAATAGACATTTTTATCAATAAAAGTTAAGAAATGAGATAACGTTTATTTACGTGCTTTACGTACCTTTTTTGGTGATCGTGATTTAGAGCGTGATTTAGAGCGTGATTTACGTGACTTTTTTGGTGATCGTGATTTAGAGCGTGATTTACGAACTTTACGTGACTTTTTTGGTGATCGTGATTTACGGACTTTACGTGTTTTTGGGGAGTGTGATTTAGAATGGTGTTTATGTGCCTTTGGTGATCTTGACTTAGATGATTTGCTGTGATGTAGTATGTGTTTTCCTAGTTTTCCACTTCTCTTGACACATCTTTTCGATTTACTATTTAATATTTCATTTGATTTACATTTTTTTGGTGACTTAGATTTTGGTGACTTAGATTTTAGTTTACGTGCTCTTAACTTCTTAGATTTTGGTGACTTAGACTTTAGTTTACGTGCTCTTAACTTCTTAGATTTTGGTGATTTAGACTTTAGTTTACGTGATTTTGACTTCTTAGAAGGTGACTTAGACTTTAGTTTACGTGATCTTGACTTCTTAGAAGGTGACTTAGACTTTAGTTTACGTGATCTTGACTTCTTAGAAGGTGACTTAGACTTTAGTTTACGTGCTCTTGACTTCTTAGAAGGTGACTTTGACTTTAGTTTACGTGATTTTGACTTTGACGGAGCCTTACGTCTTTTGGCTTTAGGTTTTGCTGCTGTATCTTCAAACATAGCGTCATCACCCCGCAATTTATTAAGTGTGGATTTTCCTAGTTTTCCGTGTCTCTTTACGCATCTGCCTGATTTCTCATTTTTTACATGAGTTAAATTATTGCATTCTTTTACCATTTTATTATATATTACTATATTATTTTTAAAAAAATAAATTATGATTTAAAAAAATAATATTTTGTCATTTTCAATGAATGAAAAAATGTACTTATTCAAAAGTAAACAGATATAATGTCTGATTAACAACCCCTAATATTTCATCTCTTATGTTTAGTAGTTCTGTATCGGTTTTTGTTAAAAAACTAGGCAACCCATCATTTTTAATCAACCAATCTCTGAACTGTTTAAGAATTGTTACAATAGAAGTATCTGTTTGATTCTTGATAATTATTGGTAATTCAGTACCAATCTGTATTCGTTTGTTTCTAGAACCTTGCATAACTTCTAAAAATTTATCCGTTAGGTCTCCTAATAAAGTTGATAACTTATCACTTGCTTTATGTCTAGCATATGATTTAGTTTGCCAATGATATATTTTAACGTTGTCTCTTATACTTAAAAAAACTATTGCTATATTACCTAAATCGTTCATTATTTATTATATGAAAGAAAAAAATTCAATATAGTAATGTATTCATTAAATATAAACAAAATGACGATACACCAAGGTTTTTTACGTCGTTATTCACTAAATTAAAAATGAATAATAATATATAACTAAGAATATATTAAAATGAGTTATAATAGTGAAAAAATGAATATTCAACATAGTGAAGGATTAACTTTTGTTAAAAACATAGATAAATTATCTGTTGATTTGGTATTAACAGATCCTCCATATATAACATCTCGTAAAACAGGAATGGATGTACATTATAAACTTGTCAATGAGCTAAAAGACAGTGGTAATAGTGCTAAAACAGAAGAAGAATGGAATAATTATAAAACAGAAGAAGAATGGAATGAGTGGTTTATTGAAAATAACATTAAAAACACACCCGCTAAAATGAAAGAATTTAAGAAAAATTATATCTCGTATGGTTCTATTTACGGAAAGAAATATGCTGTTAATACCGATTACGGTGAATGGGATACGAACTTTACTATGGATATTCTTGAAGAATTCGTAAAAGAATACTTTAGAGTTCTTAAGAACGGTGGAACATTGATTATTTTCTTTGATTTATGGAAAATAAGTTATCTTAAAGATATTATGGAAAGTGTTGGTTTTAAACAGATAAGATTTATAGAATGGATAAAAACCAATCCGCAGCCTCTTAACAGTAAAGTGAATTATCTTACAAATTGTAGAGAAATAGCATTGATTGGGATTAAAAAGACAAAACCGACGTTTAACAGTTCATATGATAATGGAATATATCACTTTCCATTACAAGGTGGAAAAAATAGGTGTCATCCAACTCAAAAGAGTTTAAAATTATTTGAGGAACTTATAACTAAACATTCTAATCAAAATGATGTAGTGTTGGATACTTTTTTGGGTTCGGGAACAACTGCACTTGCTTGTATCAAAACAAATAGACAGTTTATAGGATGTGAAGTATCGGAAGAATATTTTAAAAAATCTATAGAAATTATAGGTAAAATGATAGAACCAGAATTTATAATTGAAAGTGACAATGAATAGTTATTTTCTGACAAAATTATTTTTTATACTAAATTTAGTATAAAAAACTAAAGAAATACGGGTGCTAAATTTAAATGTTATAATACCATCGGACTATTCGATTCTAAAATAGGATAGTCCGTCAACTCATTTTCCCATTTATCATTAGATAAATCCTGTCTATATCCCATATTTAATGGTCTACCATTATATAGTCCTTGAGATCCATTACAATAGCCATTTATACAGTTATAATTTGCTAAATCGCGTCTACCTTCTGGTGTACTCCATAGTTTTTGACACATTTTATTACTTTGATGTAAATATGCACCACCATCGCATGTTTTTTCAGGAGTCACTTCAAAATGAAACCCTTCTTTTTTATTTTTAGATAATATAAAAATTATATATAGTATTGCGGTACTTGCAAATGCAACACCTGTAAGAGTGGGTAAATTATGTATCTTATTAGCATGAATTATCTCTGTTAAACTACCAGATAAAACAATCATTACAAAAATCAGTAAGAAAAAGACAATTTCTTTAATTGAAGTATTCATTTATTAAAAGTAATGTTTTATTTTAATAAAATGAAACAAGAAGAATATGATCATACCATTTGGAATCATCATATAGAAGAAGTAGTCAAAGATATTGGTGAATCTTCAAAAGCGTATAAAACTATGCATAATAAAGAAGCCCGAAATGCTAACGATACATACAATCGATTAATGATAGCAGGTATTATAACTGGGCCACTATCAGGTATTATATCTGCTATCGGTTCATCTATTAATTATACACCTATCACAATTACACAAATAGTATTAGGTTTTTTATCAGGACTTTTTATTGCTATTTTACGATTTGGTAAGTATGACGAAGTTAGTAATTCAAATAAATCTGCTGCAGCAAAATACGCAAGTTTAGAATCAAACATACGTAGACAATTGAGTTTATATAGAAAAGACCGATTTCCCGCAGTATCATATTTAGAATGGACAGAAACTAAATATGATGATTTGATTTCATCTGCTCCACTTTTAAGTAATCATGTATTTGAAGAGTATTCGTTATTAGCCAAGGAAAACAATTGGAAAATACCTGATCAATACAGTGATAGTATTGATATTAATGAAGATATAGAAGGAGATATAGAAAGTTGTAAGAAAGAAAGTAACTTTGTTAAAGTAACAAGATCAAATACTATGTCAACGTTACCGGAAATTAATTCGTGTTCCGATCAGATGTTAAAATATGAAATGAAACGATTTATGAATATAAAATGAATTATTGTATTAAATAATAACTTATATTAATAAAATAAAATGAATTGTAATTCATGGTTAGCTGAATTTGTAAATGATGACGAAAAAGTATGTGATTTACTCGAAAAAATAGTAAATCATACTTTGTCTATAGGTGGTGCATTATTTACCAAAGAAAAATGTATATGTTTGGTAAATTTTGATGAGGATAAAGATACAATTATAAATCATCATATAGAATTTACAAATTGGCATATAGAAGATGTCACCGCACATACACAAAATAATTATTATATAACAGAAGGTTTTGAAATAACGAATAATATAACTATTCCTATCAAAAACAAACAATCTATGTTAGGTATATTATGTTTGTTTAATAAGAAAACATACAATACCGAATATATTATGTACGAATTAAGATACGTTATTAGTATTCTTCAATTAATATTACAGAAAGAAATATTAAAAGGGGAAAATACACAGTTAACTGAAAAAAACAAATCTAACGAAAAAGAAACATTTTTAGCAAATATGAGTCACGAAATTAGAACACCTTTAAACGGTGTAATTGGTTACAATCAACTGTTGTTACAAACACACTTAACCAATACACAAAAAGGATACTTAGATAGTATGAATCAGTGTTCTATTCAATTAATGCAGATAATTAACGATATTTTAGATTTTGCTAAGCTATCATCTGGTAAAATGAATGTAAATACAGAATGTTTTCCTATAAGAGAACTTATAAATGCCGTTATGGATGCGATGGGTAATCGATTAAAAGAAAAAAGACAGATATACAAATTTAATATTGCAGAAGACTGTGCTAATTTTATTATGCTTGACAAACAAAAACTTGTGCAGATTTTAGTAAATTTAGTGTCTAATGCTAATAAATTTACTGATGTAGGTGGTAGTATATTTGTTAATTTTTTTACAAATCACAATACACTATTTATAACAGTAAAAGACAATGGAATTGGTATATCAAACGAAAACCAATGTAAAATTTTTAAGGCATTTGAACAAGTACATGGTTGTTTCGTTTCAGGTGGAACAGGGTTAGGATTAACTATATGTAAAAAATTGGCTAATTTATTAGGTGGCGGTCTTGAAGTAAAAAGTGAATTAGGTAAAGGCTCGACGTTTAAAGTGTTTGTTAAGTTCAAACCGTACGAAGATTTTATCAAAAATATGGAAAAAGATGTACTATTTTTAAAAGGTAAAACTATATTAGTTGTCGATGATAACGCGGATAATCGTATTTTACTTACAGAAATACTATTTGGATGGAATATGAATCCAATAGTGTGTGCATCTGCGTTAGAAGCTCTTAGAATGATTTTAAACGGTAGATATAATTTTGATATAGGGTTAATAGATATTTGTATGCCCGGTACTAATGGTGCTGAATTAGCCAAACAAATTAAAGAAGAAAAGCCCCGTTTACCACTTATTGCTCTTTCTTCAATAGATAGTTTTGTTAATACAAGTGATTTCGAATGTAAATTAGACAAACCTGTGAATAATACACAATTATTCAATAGTATTTATCATAGTCTTTCTAAAAGTCAAACACCTACATCTTTTATTGGAAAAAATAACAATACAATTGTAGAAGGGTATTGTTCACCATCTTCGATTAAAAAAGCCAAAATATTAATAGCAGAAGATATACTTTATAACATGAATTTACTGATTAATATGTTAGATAATCTTAAATATACTAATGTATATTCTGCTGAAAATGGTCAAATCGCTATTGATATGATTGAAAAGTCATACGAAATTAATGAGCCGTATGAAATATTATTACTTGATCTACGTATGCCGATTATGAATGGTTACGATGTTATCGATGTATACAATAAGAAAGGATGGAAATTACCGTATATAATAGTCGTAACCGCGTGTATTATGGACGAAGATAAAGAAAAATGTCGTGATATGGGAGTGAATTATTTTATAAACAAACCTATTGAACTAAAACAACTAAAAGAAGTGATGTTGCATGTTTCAGATATGATATAAATATAATTTAAAGTATTAATGATATTTTTATAATAAAATGAATCAGATATTTGAAGATTTCCGAGTTGATAGTGGAATTGTATACCCACCATTTTCACAAATGTATTTTGAAAAATATTTTTACAATTATATTCAGAAATTAAACAATGATGAAATTACTAAAAAGTATATACCCGTTTATTGGACAGAACTTCAAATTTCTAGTTATAATATAACTAAATTACAACATAGTATTTTAAATACGTTGGATAAACAAAAATATTATTTTACCGTTGTTCAACATGATGATGGAATCAATGTTTATATGCCAAACAACGTTATTGTATTCGGTATGGGAGGTATTGGACATATTGCATTACCATTAACATATGAAAATCCTCAAGTTTTTGAAAAATATAAAAACAACAAAAAACATATTTTATGTAGTTTTGTTGGGTCTATTACACATAATTGTCGACAAATTATGGTAGATAAACTAAGTAATATAGATGATATATCGATAATCGCTAATAATGAATGGACTAATCAAATAGATGTAAACAAACAAGAAGCATTTTTACAAGTAACTTCTTCAAGTAAATTTACTCTATGTCCAAGAGGTTACGGTAAAACATCATTTCGGTTGTATGAAGCGCTAAAATTAGGTTCTATACCGATTTATATTTACGATGATTGTTTTTTACCGTATAGAGAAATATTAGATTGGTCTAAACTCGCGGTATTAGTGCACGTAGGTGATATAGGTAATATACATTCAATTATAAAATCTATATCTGACGAGCAAATAAACGAAATGCTTGAATATTATAAAAAGTATGAATATTTATTTACGTATGAAGGAATGTGTGAATATGTGGTAAATTTAATGAATAGCGTTTAAATTTTATACTATTAGTATAAAATTAATGTATATATCTACTCAACAATAGTTTTACCACATATATTCTTAACGAAATCATGGTAAAACTCGGTTTTCGATCCATCAGCACCGTTATCTACACCAGATTTGATATCTAAAATCTCTATTAGATCGTCTAGGCGTTCTCCTAGATGCTCGTTTAATTTAGTACCATATTCTATGATTAAATCATTGTTCTTATCTTTGATAGATTGAAAGAATTTAGTTGCTAACGTAGACATTTCAGGATCTGTTATTACGTTACCATTAGGATCTTTAAACTTTACCTTTCTTCTAGCGTAATCAACGCAACATACACGATCTTTAAGAGGATACTCTAAAGCATATTGAGCATATCCTTCAGGGCCTTTTAGAATATGATCTATCGTTAGATTCTGAGCATTATCTTTTAGTTCATCATCTATAACGGGTTTCATTTGTTGTATGTAGTTGATTTGTGTGTTTTTGATGGTTGATGTGGTAGGACGAGAGATTGCATGGGTTGCTAACTTCTCGATGGTGGTTTGGAGATCTTTGATGGTGTTTTCTAACTTCTCTATTTGTTTATCTTTTTCTTCTGATATTTTATTGATTGTATGTTTTAGCGTTTCTATTTCATCCGCTTTACATTTTTTTTGGTGATATTCTAGATTTTCTTTTGAAGTGTATGTCTTAGAACATATGCATACAAATTTTGAATTATTTTCTTCATTACGTATACTTAAACAGTATTTAGCACGTTTTTGATGCATAATAAGATTAGAATTATTTTTAAATGTGCTTTTACAGTATTTGCATTCCATTTTATTGTAACAAACATTACTTTAAACGTGATTCATAAAATAAATGACATCACATGAATTATTATGAATGAAAATGAATCAACTTTTTTTCATTTCAGCCTGTAACAGTTTAAATTTTTATTTTTTTCCTCCATTTTTTTCAAAACACAATTTTTGTGTGTGTTGAAGAAAATATGGA
>Ga0187844_10001323_pt1 | contig 18993 bp, 15 predicted proteins | sample SpaLakP09_SKY_50_FD_134517 | JGI IMG/M metagenome (GOLD analysis project Ga0187844, IMG submission 134517) | Oligotrophic lake water microbial communities from Sparkling Lake, Wisconsin, USA - SP09_SKY_50 | ecosystem: Environmental > Aquatic > Freshwater > Lake | place: USA: Sparkling Lake...
CCATCGAGACCTGTGCAGGCGCCACCGGCACGAAGAAGTAACGCGAACTCCAACGCTCGTGATCTGCGTACAGCGCAAGGACGTCGGGTCCACGTACCGCGACCCAGTGCCCGCCGTGATGCGGCGACCACACGAACGGATACGGCGTCGCGCGCTGGAATTCCACGAACGCCTCGTGAAACCGGTTGGCGTCGCTGGTGGGGTTGTAGACGTCGAAGTCCACGACCAGATGCTCGGGGACGTGGCTCGGAATCCGTGCCTTCTCGATGCGCTGTGCGTCATTCATTCTTGTTGTCTCCTCTCTCCGCGGCCTTGAATCGCCCGCCGTCATGACACTTGTCCCGGCGAGGAGCTGCAGAACGCCGCACCTGCACGGAAAGCTGCCTGACGAACTGTTCGTACGATAACGCGTCCCTTTGCTGCCGATGCGGCCCGCCGGAACGGGACCCGGTGCGGCCCTTGCTCGCCTCGCGGCGTGTCCGCTCAAGCTACTTGGTCTGATCACTCTCCCGCGACTTGGTACTACCCCTGCCTCCCGGGCCGGGTGGACTATCGTCGGACCAGCCTTATCCGGTTTGAAGGAGACAGAACGATGGGTATCAACGAAACCGCGACAACGAGCGCACCGGCAACGCACAAGGTTCACGGTGGAACACAGGATCCGCCGGCCGACCAGTGGATTCCGTTCGAGTGGGAAGAGCCGCGTCTCGGGCGGCAGGTGCACGGCGAGATCGCCGTGATCCGCACGTTCGGAACGTCGGGCACGTTGATGGCGGGATTCTGGCGCACGGGTCCGACGTCGCCCGGCTGCTCGAAGGATGGCTCCCATCGCCTCGTGTATTCCTCTCCGCTGGGCGACGAGACGGCCGTCGTCATCGACGGCTCCGCCACGCTCACCGTGAAGTCCACCGGCAAGAAGTTCGAGGTTGGGCCGGGCAGCATCATCAGCAGCCCCAAGAACCTGGAAGTGACCTGGGAGATCAACGCACCGAGCTTCAAGAAGTACTGGTGCATCTTCAACGGAACGCATCCGGCGGCGAATCCACCGCAGGATCTGAAGATCTCCAACGTCAACGACAACCCGGCCGAATGGCAGGAATACCACTTCACCGAGCCGAAGGAAGGACCGCTGGTAGCCGGCGAACTGTTCTTCATTCGCGAAGGCGGCGCGACCAGCACGATGCTCAGCGGCATCTGGCGCTCGGGCAAGGGCATCGCCGGCAGCGACGTGGATGCCCAGGGCAAGATGGTCACGCCCTACACCGGCGTGCTCGGTGACGAAACGATCCTGCTGCTGGAGGGCGAGGTCGACGTGGTCGAGACGCTGACCGGCAAGAAGCATTCATTCCGTGCCGGCGACGTGATCGGTTTGTCATCCGGCATGCACGTCACCTGGATCTCCAAAGGGCCTTTCTCGAAGAAGCTCTGGGTCATCACCAAGGATCAGCTCCCCGGTTGATCCGCCAGAATCATTCTTGAGGGCAGGGACAGCGCTCTCGACCGGAACCATGCTCCGGTCGAGAGCTTTTCTACGTGCGGACTCGTGACGCCCTAGCATAGGAATTGTTGATCCGGAGCTCCTCGTCACATGGCCAAGGTGCCACGACGGCTTTCGTCGACCTATTCGGTCTGGCTGATCACCCTCGACGGGGTAGGGACGCTGGTCGATCAACTGGTCCGCGCCCTGCGCGTCGAAATCCAGAAAGGCCAGGTCGGCGCAAGGCTTCCTCCGACGAGGACGCTGGCGAAGGATCTGGGCCTCTCCCGCAACACCGTGATCACCGCGTATGGCGAGCTGGCCAACGAAGGGCTGGTCGTCAGCCATTTCGGAGGCGGCTCGTTCATCGGTGGGCAGGAGACGTCCGCTCGCCAAGCAGGGACTTCGACGAAGACATCTTCGGCCGCAGCAGGCGCGGCACCCGGCGAGTTTCGGTTGACCAAGTTCGCGCGCCGACTGGAGCATCTGGACCCGTCTCCCATCCTCGAGCGACCGGAACTCAAGTTCGACTTTCGATACGGCTTGCCGGTGCTGGGCGACTTCCCGTTCGGAACCTGGTCCCGCATCGTGGCGCGCAGGGCGAGTTCTTCCGCGGTGTCGGTTCTCGGGTACGGCGATGCCGCCGGATACCTTCCGCTGCGTGCCGAGATCGCGCAGTACCTGCTTCGGGCGCGTGGCGTACGGTGCGATCCCGATCAGATCATCATCACCAATGGATCGCAGCAGGCGCTCGACCTCACGGCACGGATCCTGATCGACCCGGGTGACCGGGTCGTCATCGAAGAGCCGAACTACGAGGGCGCACGCCAGGCTTTCTCGATGGCCGGCGCAAGAATCGTCGCCGTGCCGGTGGACAAGGACGGACTGCAGGTGAGTCGGCTGCCCGCGCGATCGTCCCGGTGTCGGGCCGCGTACGTCACGCCCTCCCATCAGTTCCCCACCGGCGCGGTGATGTCGGCGCCTCGACGTCGCGAGCTTCTTCAATGGGCCAACACCCAGGGCTGCTTCGTCATCGAGGACGATTACGACGGAGAGCTTCGATACGACATCCGTCCGATCGAAGCGATCAAGGGCGGTGACGACAACGATCTGGTGATCTATGTCGGCACCATGTCGAAGGTTCTGTTCCCTTCGTTGCGCCTCGGGTATCTCGTCAGTCCGCGTCGGTTGGTGAAGAGCTTCATCGCGGCCAAGCACGCGTGCGATCGGCAGACACCCGCCTTGCTCCAGACGTCGCTGAGCGATTTCATGGCACAGGGCCACTTCAATCGGCATCTGCTTCGGGCACGACGGCTGTGTGCCCAGCGGCGCTCGGCCTTGCTCGAGGCGATAGAAACGCACCTCGGTGTATCGGTCACCGTCGAAGGCGCCAACGCCGGAATCCACGTGATGATGTGGCTGGTAGGACGTCCGTCGTCGGACGTCTCGCGCATCGTCGAGAAGGCGGCGGAAGCCGGTGTCGGCATCTACCCGATTGCGCCATATTTCATGCATGCGCCGCGCGTGGCGGGTCTTCTTCTGGGATACGCGTCGATGGAAGAAGAAATGATCGAAGAAGGTATACGCCGCCTGGCAGACGTACTAAAACAGTAAAACGCAAAAAGATAAAAACAAAAACGTATTGGTACTTTCAAATACCGCGATATTGGTTCTTCCGAAGTCGTCATCCCGCCGCCAATCTACTCGTGCGCTTCTGATGGGCAGAAGCAAACCAGAATCCAAGGCGGAAGAACCAAGGCGATGGCTATCTATCTCAGCATGCAGCGTGTGCGTTTCTCGAGTCCGGATGGATACGAGAAGTTCAAGGTTGTTTTCGGCGACGTGCGAAACCACCTCAAGAAGCATCCGGGGTTTCTGCACCTGACCTGGTGGGATCATCCCGATGATCCGACGTGGTTCAACGAAGTGAGCTTCTGGAGCAGCAAGGAAGCGCTCACCAGCTGGCACACGGACACGTACCACAAGTACGCCAAGGAATGGGCGGCGCGTGGCGCGATCATGGAAGACATCATCACCAACTTCGAGCTCACGAGCACCCGCCTGCTGCGCGTGTGCCCCTGCTGCGGAAACTTCAACGATCGCGCTTTCGACCTTGCGCGCGAACAGCAGGAGCTCGCAACGCCCTGCCAGAAGTGCGGCTTCAATTTCCCGATGCTCGCCGAGACGTCCAACAGCACGGCGGTCTATCAGGACGCACCGGGCGCCGTCGGTTCCGAACTGAAGGGGTGACGGACATGTACCGATCCAGGTTCTCCGGCAGGGCCCGTTCGCCGCCAGGCGCCTGAGCTGGAAACACCGGCGCGCCGTCCGTAGGGGACGGGCCCCGCCGTCACAAGCCGTCGAATGCTGAGCATTCCAAATTGCGGAAGGACCTCTTATGCGCATCAGAAAATATGATTTCGACTACAGCCGCCGCGTTTTCATGGACAAGGTCGCGAAGGGAGCGGCGGGCGGCGTACTGGCGCCGTTGTGGCCTACCGTGGGGCACTCGGGAGAGGTGACCAAGGCGTATCCGGACGAGCTTCTCTCGATCGAGATGTACACCAAGGGCAAGATCAAGCCGGGCGACTTCATCACGGCCGCCAACGTGGACGTCGTCAAGGATCTGCTGGATCCCATCTGCTACAAGCAGATCAAGGAGATGAACCGCAGGATCAAGATCAAGGAGTCGATCAAGGACATCAGCAAGATGTTCAACCATCGCTACCTCGAGCTGACTCTCAAGAATGCGGGCCGCGCGAAGTTTTCGTCTGACGGGAATCTCTGGACGGACGGGAAGGAGGGCGATATCTGGATCGGCGGCATGCCGTTCCCGGATGCGAAGACGGCGCAGGAGGCCTGCTGCAACATCAGCACGAGCTGGGGCCGGCACGACTACTCCCAGTACGTCATCCCGTGCTGGTCGGTGGGACCGGACGGTGAGCAGGCCTACTTCCACAACCTGATCTGGTTCGAGCTGCAGACGACAGGTCGCAACGACGGAAACATCTTCAAGGGGTTCAAGGACAAGCTTCGCCTGAACACTGCGTTGTTCACCGGACCCAACGACGTCAAGGGCAGTTCGTTCCTCAGCGTCTGGTATTACGACCAGCGCAAGTTCCCCGATCTGTATGGCTACTTCCCGGCGTTCAAGCGTGTTCGCCAGTTCCCGACCAACCAGCGCTTCGAGCCGCTGGTTCCGGGTATGGCGCTGCACCTGACCGATGCCTGGGGCGCCGGCGATCCGATGCTGACGTGGGGCAATTTCAAGATCGTCGAACGCAAGCCCATGCTGGGTCCCTGTGCGGACAACTGGTATGCCGGTCATCACCCCAACTGGTATGCGCCGTTCCATGGCGGACCGAAGGGGAAGACGTTCTTCGACAAGACCTTCGAACTGATCCCGGAATGCATCGTGTGGGATTCCGAACCGACCGGTTTTGCGCGTGCACCCGTGGGTCGTCGTCGCACCTGGTCGGATGCCCGCAACGGAACGATGGTGACGCAGGTCACCTACGACCGGCGCGGCGAACTCTACAAGCAGATCGAGTTCGGTACCGGCCAGATGAAGAACGACAAGACCGAGATTCTCGACGCCGAAGGCTATCCGGACTGGTCGTGGCATACCGCGCAGTTCCACGACATCCAGAGCAATCGCATCACCTTGATCCGGCACGCGCGCGAGGCCGACGGATACAAGTCGCTCTTCATCGACGATGGATCGGCGTACGACAAGTTCATGACCACGTCCGCGGTTGCCCGTCTGGGCCAGTGAGACATTGAGGCGAGTGAGGCGAAGTGAGGAGAGAGGACGTCCCTCGGTCAGGCCTGGAAACAGGCCTGACCGAAGCGGATGCCATGTGCAGGACCGGCGTAGAGCCCATGTGTGAGCGACGATGAAGCTTGATCTCGAATCCGTGTTGTGCGCCCGGTGCAGCTTGCCGCTCCTTCCTGCCTTTGGAGGGCCGCAGGTCGATGGATATGACACGCATCATGCGGCGAAGCTGACGCGATCCGAGCGTCGCGTCTTTCTGCTGCTGTGCAATGGACTCTCCAACAAGCAGATCGCCGATCGGCTGGTGGTATCGGAGAACACCGTCCGGTTTCACCTGAAGCAGGTGTACGTAAAGCTCGGCGTCCGATCGCGTGCACATGCGGTCGCGCTGGGGAGCGGTGCGCCATTCGATGTTCCGATCCTGGAGTAGGCATCGTGAAGCGTGCTGGCCGCGGGGCCTCCCAATGAACCATTTCCTCCTCGTGCGTTTCGGGCACGATTCTGCTGGCGGTCGCAAGACCGCCAGCCCTTTTTGATTCATGAACGAGAGCGCTCACGATCGTGAAAAGTGATCCGGGCGCTACAAGAAGGGCGTCGTCGATCCGCGCGACATCGCGGCATCGGCATGTCCCGGTGATTTCGAAAGTCCTGTTCCATCACTGGACGGCGACGCTGCAGGAACTGATCGGCGCGTGGGCGCTTCAGCGCGGCTGCGACCTCGTGATCAGCGAAGACGCTCATCCGCCTGCCGAGCGCCGCTCAGGGCTGTGGAAGCCAGGTTGATGCGATCGGTGCTCTGCAATCACGGCCGCTACCGCAAAGAACTTCGAAGAGTGCAGGCGAAGGGAATTCCTTTGGTCCGGTCATTCGCCGCGCACTTGGTACTTCCTCGAGCGGAAGTGCGGGCGGATGATGGGATCGTCGATGAAGCCCGACCGGCGTCCGGGCCCACTGCGATGCTGTTCGAAAACGCGACGAGCAGCGTCGTTCCGAAAGCACCATTCGATGCCGGTTCCATTTGAGGCGCAGCCGCAAGAACTGAAGGAGATCGGCCCCGTGAACGACGCTAACCCGCCGCGCATTGCGAAGTCCCTTGAACTGTTCCGGGGAACGCGGAACGACAACCCGAAGGATTGGGCCGCGTTCGAATGGGACGACCCGATCCACGGGAAGCAGTCGAAGGGCGATTTCATCGTGATCCGGCCGGAGGGCAGCAGCGGCACCATGTCCTGCGGCCTGTGGCGAACGAGCCCGGTCTCGGCGGGCTGCCGTGCGGACGGATCGAGCACGGTCGCCTATTCGGCGCCGTTGGGCGACGAGACGATGCTGATCCTCGAAGGCGAAGCCTTCGTCACCGTCGCCAAGACGGGCAAGAAGCATCACATCAAGGCCGGCACCATCATCAGCCATCCGAAGGGCCTCGACGCGACCTGGGAAGTTCCGGGACCTTTCCTGAAGAAGATGTGGTTGATGTGGGACAGCCCCCAGGTCGGCAAGGTGAAGCCCGCCGAGGATTTCTACGTGGGCGACATCACCGGCGTACGCGATGCTTGGGTGCCCTTCGAGTGGAACGAGCCCGAGCACGGGCCTTCGAGGGAAGGCGAAATCCAGGTCATCCGTGACGTCGCGGCGACCGGAACCCTGATGTGCGGTCTCTGGCGGACGGGCATGACCTCACCGGTGCGCAAGGCCGACGGCTCGTCGGAAGTCCGCTACTCGGCGCCTCTTGGCGACGAGACCTCGATCGTGCTCGAGGGCGAGGCGACGCTGACCGTCACGCAGACGGGAAAGCAGTACCACGTGAAGGCCGGCGACATCGTCGGGCATCCCAAGAACCTGGACGTGCTCTGGTCCATCCACACGCCGTTCCTGAAGAAGTTCTGGATCATCACGGACGCGGCGCTCCCGGCGTCCTGAGACCGCGCCGTCGGGCCCGGCAGCGAAGAACGCGTCAGCCCGTCGGCTTGCGCAGGATTCCGACGAATCGGTCTCCTGCACCGCCGGGGCCCGCTCCCCGGACGACGACAGGCTCCACGTTCACGTGTTCCGCGAAGTCGCGGAATGCGGTGTTGTCGTCGATGTCGTCGGACACCAGCAGGCCTCCCGCGCGCAGGCGATTCCAGACCATCGGATAGGCCCAGGCGCGGCCTTCGTACTGCTTGTCGCTGTCGTAGTGAAAGAGATCCAGCGGGCCAGTCATCGCCTTCATGGCGCGCGGCAATCCGATGGAGTCGGGATATCGCAGCAATGTCCAGATGGGCCGGAGTTCGTCGGGAACGACGCAGCCCACGTACGGATCATTGCCACGCCCGGGGTAGGGCATGTCGACGCTCGTCAGGCGCCCCTTCGTTTCCCGCAACGCGAGCAGCAGCGCCAGCGAAGAGAAACCGTAAGCCACGCCGGTCTCGATGACCCGGGTCGCTCGCGAATGAAGCGCGAGGTGATAGAGCAGATTCGCGAGTCCGGCGCCGCCCATCCTCACGGGACATTGCTTCGCACGATCCAGAGCGCCGTCCCAGATCTCCGGAAACAGCGCCTCCACGGCAGGAGCGTCGTTACCGGTGAGCAATCGGATCGCCTCGTCGGAGGAGACGGCACGGGCCGCGGCCCATCGCTCGGCGGGACCCCGGTCTTTTCCGAGGGGGCGTGGAAGCAGGTTCAACCCAATGCGGCGGCGCATCCGTCGCAGCGCTTCGGGAAGGTATTGAGGGCGCGCGAGGAAGAAGAGGAAGCTGCCTTTCACGAGAGAATCGAGCGTTGTTGCTGGTCTTTGCGCTCGACTCTAACGCAACGCGAGAGGTTCTCTTACGTGCCGACGTCCACCTCGCGCGCGTCAATCGTGCGTGACGCCGTTGCCTCGGCGGTCGTCGTACTGCGTACGACTCAGACGTTCGCGTACCCGCAGCCGCGACGTTTCCCGGACATCAGAACCGGCGCCCCACGGACATGCCGATCGCGATCAGTTCGTCGGACATGTCGATCTCGCCTCCGCCGAAAGCATCGGGAATGGAATCGCGACCGCGCGCCGACTTCGCCGGCATGTGCGTGGCCATGCCGGAGAACTCCCATCCGCCCTGCGTCCACGTGGCGCCGGCGGTGTACTGGTAGGTCGCGGTCAGGCAACCCAGGACACCGAACAGGGTCTCGGTGCTGTTCGCCACGCGGTTGGCGTAGACGTAGCCGGCGCGCAGGGCGAGGGCAGGCGTGGCTTGCCACGACACGCCGAGCTTGTACGCAGTCTGGTTGTCGAAATTGAATCCCGGTCCCTGGTCGCTGCCCAGCAGTTCCCCGGCGGAGAACTGGGCGATGCCGTTGCGGAAGGCGCGTTGCTTGCGGTAGTCGTAGTGCTGCACCTCCACGGCGACCGTCCACTGCGACACGGGCTTGAGCGTGACGCCGATTCCGTAGATCGACGGCAGTTCCAGTCGCCCGCCCTCCGCGATGAGGCCGCGATAGTCGCGGTGCTTCTGCGTCCAGTTGCGCGTGCGGTAGCCCGCGCCCCAGCTCAGCCAGGGCGTCACTTCGCCGTACCAGCCCAGGGAGAAGCCGCCGGTGAAGGCGCCGTCCTTGCCCTGGTTGGTGACGTGCTCCGGTGCGACAGAACTCTGCGCGTTGGCAAGGAATTCGAGACCCTTGACCGAGAATTCCTGGTAGCCGAGGTTCAGGCTCGCACCGACCACGTTGCTGTCGTTCAGACGGAACGCCAGCGCCGTCACGAAGCTGGTGGACGCCAGGTTCATCATGACGTTGTGGTCGCCGCCGAAACGCTCGTACGGGCTGCCGTGATAGCTCGGCCCCAGGCCGGCGTTGAGCACGGTCACGCCCAGCCCCAGCCGGTCCGAAAGCCGCGTCGACCATCCGCCCTGCGGGATCGCGTAATAGCTCTTGGCGTCGGAGGGATAGGACTCGTCCGGACCTGCGGCATTGCCGCGGAACGTCGCGATGGCCTCGGCCCAGAACAGGTCGACACCGACGTCGTAGCGATTGCCGAGCCCCAGCGCATGCGCCGGATTGGCCCCGAGGGCCGTCGTTTCGTAGGCGACGCTGTAGCTGACGCCGCCCATTCCCATCGACTGGATGCCGTTGCCGTGTTCGAACACGCCCAGGGTCGCGTTGGCGGACATCGGCACGACCGCGAGCGCGGCCAGAGACAGACACGTCAGAGGTGCGGAAAAGGCACGCATGAGATTCTCGATTCTGGAATGGCGCGAGTATCGGCGACACGGGAAATCCGGGTTATCCGGACTTGCCCTTATGCGCACGCGAACGGCGATGACGCGCGTCGCTGGATCCAAGCTGCGGCTCAGGTGTTTGGCATCGACCGGATCTCCTCGACGTGCAGCGATCGTGCGAGCCCTTCGCCGCCGGAAGTCGCGCCGGCCGCGTAGGTCATCGCCCGGGACAGTGCGTGACGCAGCAGCGTCGTCCGTCGTTGCGGGGAACGCGCGCGGCCTGCGGCCTCCTGCAAGGCCACCGCCGCGTAGTCGCGATCTTCCACCCACCAAACGGCATCGGCCACGGCATCGAGTTCCACGAGCATCGCGGTCACCCGCTGCTCGTCAGGTTCGGCGAGCAACGCCGCCACCAAGCGGTCCACGGGCTCTGCATTCCTGATCGTCATCTGATCTCCGGACAGTGGGCGGGAATGGATACGGCGACCGCGACCTATCGCGCAGGCTGGCGCATGGAATAGCACGCCGCCCACGCGGAAACACCCCAATAGGCCCGTCCCGCATCGCTGCATAGCATCGGAGCTCCGACTTCAGATGGAACCCGCCCCCGATGACCGACCTGCTCAGCCAGCCCCTGAAACTTCCCTGCGGCGCGACCTTGTCGAACCGTCTGGCGAAGGCGCCCCTGACCGAGGGGCTCGCGGACGAACACAACCGCGCGAACGAGAAGCTGGTCCGGCTGTATGAGCGCTGGTCGGAGGGCGGCGCGGGGCTGCTCGTGTCGGGCAATGTCCATATCGACCGCCGGTATCTCGAGCGGCCGGGCAACGTGGCCATCGACAACAACGGCGGCCTCGAGTGGATTCGCGCCTACGCGAAAGCGGGCACGCGCGAAGGCAACCATTTCTGGATGCAGATCAACCATCCCGGGCGCCAGGGCGCGGTCACGCGCGACGGCACGTTTCCGGCGCCGTCAGCGATCTCGCTGAACGTCCCGGGCCGTCCGGAGTTCGTGCCGCGCGTGATGCCCGAGGAAGAGATCCTCGAGGTCATCCGGCGCTTCGCCTTCGTGGCCACCACTGCGCGCGAGTCCGGATTCACCGGCGTGCAGGTCCACAGCGCCCACGGCTATCTGCTGTCGTCGTTCCTCAGCGGCCTGTCCAACACCCGCACCGACGCCTGGGGCGGCAGCCTTCGCAATCGCGCGCGGGCGCTGCTCGAGACGGTGCGCGCGGTGCGCAAGGCCGTGGGCCCCGATTTCCCGGTGAGCGTGAAGCTCAACTCTTCGGACTTCCAGAAAGGCGGCTTCACGAACGAAGAATGCCTGGAGGTCGTGCGCTGGCTGGGTGAGGAGAAGATCGATCTGCTCGAGATCACGGGTGGCAACTACGAACAGTTGCCGTGGCTGGAGGACGTCAAGCCGAGCACCCAGCGGCGCGAAGGATATTTTCTCGATTACGCGAAGCAGATCGGGACGGTCGCGACGATGCCGCTGATGATCACCGGCGGCATGCGCACGCGCGCCGGCATGGAGGAGGCGCTACGCAGCGGCGGCATGGACGTGATCGGCTTGGGTCGGCCGATGTGCGTCGACACCGATCTCTGCAAGCGGCTGCTGGCCCGCGAGACCGACGAGGCGGTGAGCTACGAGAGCGCACTGCCGGTGGACCCGCGCGAGATCGCTGCCGGTGCGACGGACGCCGAAGCCAAGGCGCTGGAGATGTGGACCAATCTCGTGTGGTTCTTCGTGCAGATCTGGCGCATCGGCGAAGGCCAGGGGCCCAAGGCGGACATGACGGCGCTCGAGGCCTACCGGATCTACCGGGATACGGAAGACCGTCAGACGGCAGCGCTGGCGCCGCTCTGATCCCGAGGCTGGCTTCATCAGGACGATCATCAGGACCATCAACAGGACCACCGACATGGACAAGGCGACGAACAGCTCCACTTCCATCCGCACCGGCGTCCTGGTTCTGGGCGCAGGCCCCGGCGGCATCTGTACCGGCGTGCAGCTGCGCCAGGCCGGTCTCGACGATTTCCTGATTCTCGAACGTGAGCTCGAGGCGGGCGGCACTTGGGTCAACAACCGTTATCCGGGCTTGTCCTGCGATGTCCCGTCGGCGCTGTACTCATTCACGTTCGAGAAGAAATCGGACTGGACGCGCGCCTACGCGCAGCAGCCGGAGATCAAGACCTACATGCAGGACTGCGTCGACAAGTACGACCTGTCGCGCCACATCGTCTTCGGGACGAACATCCGCCAAGCCGTCTGGGACGACGATCGTGCCGAGTGGTCGCTGCATGCGGAAGACGGCCGCGTCTTCGTCGCGCCCGTCTTCATCAGCGCGCTCGGCATGTTCAACGAGGTTCGCTGGCCCGAGATTCCCGGGATCGCCGATTTCAAAGGCGAGAAACTTCACACCGCCGCGTGGCCGGCTTCCGCCGATCTGACCGGCAAGCGTGTTGCGGTGATCGGCACGGCGGCGACCGCGGTGCAGCTCCTGCCGAAGATTGCGCCGCTGGTGAAGCAGCTGACGGTTCTGCAGCGCACGCCCAACTGGATCTTCCCGAAGGACGACCCCATCTATTCGTCGTTGGAACTCGAGGAGCGCCGCGCCGATCCGGATCGGGCGCACAGGCTGTGGAACGACCAGTACGCGCTGTGGGAGCAGCTCATCACGTTCGAGAACCAGGGCATGATCGAGGCGCTGCGCGGCCAGGCGCTCGCGCTGCTGGAGGCCGTCGAGAATCCGGACGTCCGCGAGAAGCTTCGTCCGACGGCGATCCTGGGATCGCAGCGGCCGCTGTTCTCCAATGACTACTATCCCGTCTTCAATCGATCCAACGTCGAGCTGGTGACGGCGCCGATCGAGCGCATCACCCACAGCGGCGTCCGCTGCACCGATGGCCGGACCCTCGAAGCCGACACGCTCGTCTTCGCAACGGGCTATGCCGCGAACAAGTTCCTGTCGGTGATCGACGTCAGGGGACGGAACCATCAGTCGCTCGAGCAAGCCTGGTCCGATGGACCGCAGGCCTATCTCGGCGTCACGGTTGCCGGCTTCCCGAACCTGTTCATGCTGTACGGGCCGAACACGAACAACGGATCGATCCTGTACATGCTGGAGCTGCAGGCGCGTTACATCGTGGACAAGGTGGCACGACTCGCAAGTGATCAAGCGGAGTCGATCGAAGTCCGGCGCGAAGCTATGGATCATTACAACACCGAACTCCAGGCGCACCTTCGCACCACCGTCTGGCGCAACGAAGGCAGCAAGTATTACCGCTCGGACTCCGGCCGCATCGTGACGCAGTGGCCGTGGACGATGTCCACGTTCAAGGCGCGGCTCGATGCGCCGGATCCGGAGGCCTTCGAGTGGCGGCTCTCGCGCCGGGAAGTCCGCGCGTAGGCGGAGTTGTTTTCCGGGCCGACACGCCGCAAGGCCCCGAGGCGATTATTGAGAAAAGAGAAACGCTGAAGTTGGTTTCGTGGTGATTCTCACGCCCCGACGCTTCACCAACAATCCTCTCCAGGTTCTGCACCCGGCTTCCGCCGCAAGGCCAGGCCCCCACGGTCACCAGGAGAATGTCGATGAAGCTCTACCACCACCCGCTGTCTGGCCATTCGCACCGCGCAAGGCTGCTGCTGTCGCTGTTGAAGCTCGACCACGAGCTGGTGCTGGTCGATCTGAAGACCGGAGCGCAGAAGGCTCCCGAGTTCCTGGCCCTGAACCGCTTCGGGCAGGTCCCCGTACTCGACGACGCGGGGACGATCGTCGCGGACTCGAACGCGATCCTGATTTACTTGGCGAAGAAATACGACCCGCAGCATCGCTGGCTGCCGGAGTCGCCGTTGGGTGCCGCCGCCGTCGAGCGCTGGTTGTCGGTCGCCGCCGGGCAGGTCGCGTTCGGGCCCGCGGCAGCCCGTCTGATCACGCTGTTCGGCGCCAAGTTGAATCCCGCCGAAGTGATCGATCGCGCGCACCACGTCCTGAAGCTGATCGACGAGGAGCTGAGCGGGCGATCGTTTCTGCTGGGCCAGACGCCGACCATCGCCGACGTCTCGCTGTACAGCTACATCTCGAGCGCGCCCGAGGGTAACGTCGACCTCTCGCCGTACCGCGAGGTGAATGCCTGGCTTCGCCGCATCGAGGGCCTCTCCGGATTCGTCGAGTTCCAGAAGTCGCCGGTCGGGCTGTCGGCCTGATCGCCCGCGGCGCGACGCACGGAGTCCACGACCATGATCGAACAGCAGACTCGTACGCCGATCTCGCCCTGGCACCCGGGCGAGATCACGATGCAGCGGAGCATCGGTGTCGCCGAGCGCATGCAGGACGTCGGCAAGCGCGTCGTGCGCGACCACCTGCTCGAGCAGCATCGGCAGTTCTATCCGCAGCTGCCGTTCATCGTGCTCGGCGCGGTCGATCCGGATGGCGACGCGTGGGCGACGCTGAGGGCTGCGCCTCCGGGGTTTCTGCGGTCACCGGACCCGCTGCGCCTGCACGTCGCGACGGATCGCGACCTGGACGATCCGGCCGACGCGGGCTTCGAGGACGGCGATTCGATCGGCTTGCTCGGAATCGAACTCCACACGCGGCGACGCAACCGTCTCAACGGCGTGATCCGGCGCGATGCCGGTCCGACGGGTTTCGATATCGGCGTCACGCAGAGCTACGGCAACTGTCCGCAGTACATCCAGCTCCGCGATTTCCACTTCGTCTCGCCGTCAGGCCTTCGACCCGCCGTCGAGTCCTTCGAGCAACTCGAGGGACGAGCCCTCGAGATGGTGACGTCGGCGGACACCTTCTTCGTCGCCTCCTACGTCGTCGGCGACGACGGCCGTCGGCAGGTGGACGTCTCGCATCGTGGCGGCCGCGCGGGCTTCGTGCGGGTCGATGCGCAGGGCGTGCTGACCGTGCCCGACTTCGCCGGCAACCTGTTCTTCAACACGCTGGGGAACATGCTGGTCAATCCGCGTGCGGGCCTGGTCTTCGTCGACTTCGAGACCGGAGACTTGCTGCAGATCACCGGCGACGCACAGGTCGTTCTCGATTCGCCGGAGATCGAGGCGTTCCAGGGTGCCGAGCGGCTGTGGAAGCTGAAGCCGCGACGGATTTTTCTGCGTCGTGCGGCGCTCCCGCTGCGCTGGCAGTTCCGCGACGACGGCTGGTCTCCCAATTCGCTGATGACCGGCAACTGGCAGGAATCCGCCGAGCGTCTGCGTGCCGCCGAGATCGCCAATCGCTGGCGGCCGTTCCGGCTTGCGAAGATCGTCGACGAGGCCGATGGCATCCGCTCGCTGGTGCTGGAACCCGCGGACGGCGTCGGCCTGCTGCGCCACGAGGCGGGACAGTTCCTGCCGATCCGCCTTCAGCTTCCCGGCAGCGCGGCGCCGACCTTGCGCAGCTATACGCTTTCGAGCGCGCCATCGGACGGGACCTACCGGATTTCCGTGAAGCGGATCGGGCAGGTATCCAGCCACCTGCATGGCCTGAGCGTGGGTGACGTGGTCGAGGCCAAGGGCCCCGGTGGAACATTCACGATCGATGCGCGGGAGCGGCGGCCGGCCGTGCTGCTCGCAGCGGGCATCGGTATCACGCCGATCCTCGCGATGCTCCGCCACGTGGTCTACGAAGGCCTGAGAACCCGTCGGGTCCGGCCGACCCATGTCTTCTATTCGACACGGACCTTGCAGGACCGAGCCTTCGATCGCGAGCTGTCGGTATTGATGGAAGAGGCCGGCGGCGCCGTGACGCTGGTCCGGGTGCTGAGTCACGCTGACGAGGCCGCTGCCGATGGCGCGCCGGATCATGTCGGTCGCATCGATCTGGCGCTGCTCAAGAACACCTTGTCGTTCGACGACTACGACTTCTACGTCTGTGGTCCGGCCGCGTTCTCGCAGGATCTCTACGACGGTCTGCGCGCGCTGAACGTCCCGGATCGCCGCATCCACGCCGAGGCTTTCGGTCCCGCGGGACTGGTGCGGGTTCCCGATGCCGGGTCCACGATGGAGCTCGGCACGCCGTCGACGAAGCCGGTGCCCATCGTCTTCGAGAAATCGAACAAGGAAGCGCGATGGGCGCCCGAAAGCGGATCGCTGCTCGAACTCGCCGAAGCCCGCGGTCTTTCACCGGAGTTCTCGTGCCGTGCCGGAACCTGCGGCTCGTGCAAGACACGCCTGCTCGAAGGAGAGGTCGCCTATCTGAAGCCCATCACCGCCAAGCTGGAAAAGGGCGAGGTCCTGCTGTGCTGCGCCGTGCCCGCGGCGTCCGATGCGGGTCGTATCCGCCTGGACGTCTAGGCGCGCCCTGCAGGTCGCGGTCGTCGGGTCCGCTGGGCCTGCGCGATGCGCGGCTGCAGCTCGGCGCGCAGCGCCGGCACCAGCGACCCGTAGCCCGGGTGCAACCCGGGTTTTTCTCCCCGCGAGCCGACGCGCCTCGATCCGTGCGCGAAGCCCCGGGTTGCACCCGGGCTACGGTAACCACGAGGCCGGTGCAGATTCTCCTTACGGTCTGCCCCGACAGGACGCTATGCAGAGGACACCTAGTCGCGTCGTTCAGATCGTTGTCGTCGCGTCCGCTTGACCTCTGTTCCACGTGGCAGCAGCTCAGCGCGCAGTGCCGGCACCAGCAGATCGAGAAAGGTTCGGGTCTTCGCCGCTGCCATCCGTGCTTCCGGGAACACGACCTGGACGGGAACGGACGGCGGCTCGAAAGAGCCGAGCACCAACTTCAATCTGCCGGCCGAGATCTCCTCGGTGACCTGGTAGGACAGCACCCGCGTGACGCCCGAGCCTCGCACGCAGGACGCGATCGCGGCCTCGGGAGAATTGACCGTGAGCCGCGGCTGGATCCGCACATGTCTTGTGCCCGGTGCGCCCTTGCCGCCCGCGAACGACCAGTTCTCGTTGGGAGCCAGTTGCGTGACGGAGATGCAGTCGTGCTTCCGCAGATCGGCGGGATCCCGGATCGGGCCGCGGCCTTCCAGGTACTCGGGGCTGGCGCAGACCACGCGCCGAACCTCGCCGACGGTCACTGCGATCAGGTTCGACTCCGGCAACTGGCCGATGCGCACCGCGACGTCGACGCCTTCGTCGATGAGATTGACGACGCGATCAAGGAGCATCAGGCGGACCTGCATCTCGGGATAGCTCGTGAGGTAGCGGTCGACATGAGGCAGCACCTTCAAGCGGCCGAACAGCACCGGCGCCGTCACCACCAGCGTTCCGCGCGGCGTGGCCCGTTCGCCGGACATCAGGCTCTCGGTGTCTTCGACGTCGGCCAGGATGCGGCGGCTCGCCTCGAGAAACCGTTGGCCGACTTCCGTCACGCGGACCGACCGCGTGGTGCGATGGAGCAGGCGGACGCCGAAGTGCTGTTCGAGCGCGGCGATCGAGCGCGTCACCGTCGCGGGCGATTGCCCCAGCCTTCGCGCCGCTGCCGCGAACCCGTTGTTGTCGACGATCTGGACGAACGTCCGCATCGCGTCGAGTCGGTCCATTGCGCTGCTGCTCTCCCTCTCGGCGATTGTGGTTTCAGCGGCCCTGCGGCACCGACGGTTCGCACCGCGCCATCGTTGAAGTGGCGCGCGTTGTCGCATCTCGATCTTCGCACGCTCCACCGTTCATGCCGCGTATCGAGCGCCCGCGCGCCGTCCCTCGATATGCCTGCTCTCTACGCTCACAAGCAACTCGGGATGAGCGGGAACGGGGCCTGCGCGCGGCGTGCGAAGGACTGGGCGTTCCATCGCGAAACAACTCGCCCCGTCACGGACGCGGGCAGCGCGCCTTCAGCCAGTTCGCGTAACCACGAGGTGACCGGTCAGGTACCAGCTGGCCGAACATCTCCGCATAGTGGCCTCGATATCTCGTGATGGCGGCGCCGAAGACCGCATCGTTCTGCAGATGAGACCACCAGGCCCGCAGCCTGGGATGCTCGGGGAAGGGACGCTTGGAATCGAAGGCCGGGATGTCGGGATGTTCGGTCGTGGTCTCCAGCGTGCACTGGAACATGAGGACCGAATAGACCATGACGCAGTCGGCGAGCGAGACGGCATCGCCGTGGGCCCAGGTCCCGCTACCCATCACGTGCTCCATTTCGCGCAGGCTCTGGTCCAGCTCGCCGCGGATCCTGAGCAGCTCGTCCTGGTTGCGGGTGAGCGGATCGATCTGGGCGGCCAGCGGCCACAGGTGCGACATCAGGTAGAGATCGCACATCAGGCAGAGCTGTCGGACCGTCGCGCGTTCGAACCGGTCCGTCGGGAGCAGCGCGCGACCAGGAAACGCTTCGTCCAGGAATTCGCAGATGGCCATCGATTCGCCGAGGTAGCGGCCATCGACTTCCAGCGCGGGGATGCGGCCCAAGGGGTGGTCGCGCATGAAGGGCGTTCCCTCCATGAACAGGATCCGATCAAGGGAAGCGTTCGGATCCGCTCGAAGCAAAGCCATGCGATCCACCATCTTCGCTAGCGCGGTCTCGATCGGAGGCATGACCAGCGGCAAGGCGATGCCCTTCAGTTCGGCAACGAGCAGGACGCGACTCACGTATGGCGATACCGGCAGCCCGAACAGTTGCATGAAGTGATCTCGGTGAGGTTGAAGAGCTGCGGTCATTGCGCCGCTGCGAACGGGAGAATCGCTCCTGATCGCCGGATGGATCAATCGACAGGACCCCTCGCGCACTGGATCGCGGTGCGGATCGACGCACGAGAGTGCAGTTTGCAAGGACGCCGGTGTGGCCCTTCCCCTAGCGTCCGGTCTTCCCGTCTTCGAACGTGCGCGGGTCGACCAACTGCTGCGGGCAGTAGGCGGCGGGCACTCTGCATGCTGCTGTCGATCCCCTCCGGGAGTACGCCGCGCGCGTTTGCGCGAATTCATCCGGTGGGTCGACAATGCGTCGCACCATGCGCATGTTCATGGGCAAACACCGAGCAACGCCGCGCTTTCCAAGTCAACATGCCCGAGGCCTCGTCGCTTTATTTCGGTCCGTACCGACTGACGGGACCGCAGGGTCCACTCTTCCGGGACAACCGGCGACTGGACCTCAAACCCAAGGCGCTCGGGGTGCTCTGGGAGCTCGTCCGCCAGGCAGGGGAAGTCGTGACCAAGGCCGCCTTGCACGAGGCGCTGTGGCCCAGGACGGTCGTCGGGGAAGATGCTTTGGCATTCCAGATCCAGGCCCTGCGCCGTGTTCTGGAAGACGACGCGAAACACCCGCGCTACATCGAGACCTGCCACCGCGTCGGCTACACCTTTATCGCACCGGTCACCACGGACAGGCGCCACGTCGTCCGTCGGCTCGACGACGTTGCAGCGCATTTCGCCGTGGAAGATTCACGGTCTGCACTCACGTTCGTGGGTCGCGATGCTCCCCTGGCGCAATTGCGCCAGCACTACGCCAAGGCATTGCGCGGCGAGCGGCAACTGGTGCTCGTCAGCGGCGAAGCGGGAATCGGCAAGACGACCCTGGTGCAGAGCTTTCTCGCGCGGATCAACCCGGCGCCGCACGTCGGACAGGGTCAGTGCGTGGAGCAGCATGGCGCGGGCGAAGGCTATCTGCCGGTGCTGGAGG
>Ga0187844_10001324_pt1 | contig 18991 bp, 2 predicted proteins | sample SpaLakP09_SKY_50_FD_134517 | JGI IMG/M metagenome (GOLD analysis project Ga0187844, IMG submission 134517) | Oligotrophic lake water microbial communities from Sparkling Lake, Wisconsin, USA - SP09_SKY_50 | ecosystem: Environmental > Aquatic > Freshwater > Lake | place: USA: Sparkling Lake...
GGCCGCCGGCGGCCAGCTCCTGCTCAACACAACCACCAGCAACAACCAGTACCACACGGTGGTCAGCGCCTACATCGGCGGCTTTGCGGCGGTCTGGGCCGCCAACGGCCAGGCCGGCGGCAGCGGCTACGACATCGTGCTGCAGCGCTTCGACAACGGCGGCGCCAAGCTCGGCGGCGAGGTACTGGTCAACACGCCGGTGGGCAACAATCAGCAGCTGCCCGACGTGGCGGCCAGTGCCAATGGCAATCTGGTCATCGTCTGGCAGGACGAGGCGAGTGCCGATGGCAATGGCTACGGTGTGTTCGGCCGCCGCTATGACGCGGCCAGCGCCACCTTTGGAGCCGTCTTCCAGGTCAACACCATCTCCACCGGCAACCAGTACGAGGCTCGCGTGGCGATGCTCTCCAATGGCGGCTTTGTCGTCGTTTACGGCGATTCCGGTGGCCAGGACGGCTCGGGCTGGGCCACCTTTGCCCGCGTCTATGACGCCGCCGGCGCGGCCCTGGGCGAGGCCATTCGCGTCAACGAGTACACCAGCGGCAGTCAGTATCAGCCGGTCGTCACCGGCCTGAGCACCGGCGGCTTCGTCGTCAGCTTCTACAACGACTCGACCGGCCCCGAGGGCACCTACGGCGACGTCTATATCCGCGAGTACGACAACCTCGGCAACGTCGTCGATGGCGACCGGCGCGTCAACAGCTATACCACCGGCAGCTACCAGTACGAGCCGGCAATCGAAGATCTGGGCAATGGCAACTTGGTCGTCGCCTGGCGCTCCGACACCCAGGACAACAGCACCGCAGGCATTTATCAGCAACTGTTCGGCGATATCGCCGAACTGCCGCGCCAGACCAATCCCGACCTGGGCAACTTCACCGGCACCGTCAGCTTTGCCGAGAATCTGGTCAACGCCGGGCCGCAGATCATTGACGCAGCGATCAGCCTGACCGATATCGACTCGGCCAATTTCAATGGTGGCCGGCTGGACCTTTTCTACACCACCGGCCAGAGCAGCCAGGACCAGCTGAGCGTGCTCAGCCAGGGCAATGGCGCGGGCCAGATCGGCGTGGCCGGCAATGTCGTCAGCTATGGCGGCACGGCCATAGGCCTGATCAGCGGCGGCGCGAATGGCACGAATCTGCGCATCGATTTCAACAGCGATGCCGCCACTGCCGACGCGGTGGAAGCGCTGATACAGCGCCTGGCCTATGCCAACAACAGCCAGAGCCCCAGCGCCAGCCGTGGCCTGGGCCTGCGCGTCAGCGATGGCGACGGCGGCTCCAGTGCCAGCAATGTGCTGACCATCAACGTCACGCCGGACACCGACGGCACAGCCCTCGTTTACGAAGAGGAGCATCTCAACACCTACCGCGCCGCCCACCAGCAGCAGTCGGAGGTGGTGGTGCTGAGCGACGGCGGCTATGTCGTGACCTGGCAGTCCACCTCGCAGGACGGCAGCGGTGAGGGCATCTATGCCCAGCGCTTCAGCGCCCAGGGCGTTGCCGTCGGCGCCGAGTTCCGTGTCAACACCACCACCACCGGCGAGCAGAGCTATGCCCATGTGGCGGCGCTGTCCAACGGCGGCTTCGCCATCACCTGGCAGGACAACAACGGCAGCGACGGCAGCGGCTGGGGCGTGTTCGGCCAGCGCTATGACGCCGGCGGCGTGGCCCAGGGCGGCAATTTCGTCGTCAACACCACCACCAGCAGCACCCAGTTCCACGACGCCGTGGTCGGCTACAACGGCGGTTTCGCCGTGGTCTGGTCCTCGACCGGCAATGCCGGCGGCAGCGGCTACGACATCTACCTGAAGCGCTATGACAACAGTGGCGCCGTCGTCACCACGGAGACCCGCGTCAGCACCACCCCGGGCGCGCCCGCCAGTCCGCAGCTGAATACCCAGCAATTGCCCCATGTGGCGGCCTATGCCAATGGCAATCTGGTGATCGTCTGGCAGGACGAAAGCGGCAACGACGGCAGCAGCAACGGCGTCTATGGCCGACGCTACGACGCCGCCGCAGGCACCTTCTCCGACACCTTCCTGGTCAACAGCTATACCGCCGGCGCGCAGTACGAACCGCAGGTGGCGACCTTGGCCGATGGGGGCTTCATCATCGTCTGGCGCTCGGACACGCAGGATGGGTCGAGTGCCGGCGTCTATGGCCAGCGCTATGACGCGGCCGGAGTGAAGGCCGGCGGAGAGTTCCTGATCAACGAAACCACCGCAGGCGGCCAGTACCAGCCGGCAGTGACCGGCCTGTCCACCGGCGGCTTCGTCGTCAGCTGGTACAACGACAACTACGACATCACCGGCAGCGGCACGACCAGCGATGTCTATATCCGCCAGTACGACGCCGCGGGTGCGGCCCTCGACGGCCAGCGCAAGCTGGTGTCCAACTCCAATAGCGAGGAGTCGTCGCCGACGATTGCCGACCTCGGCAATGGCAACTTCGTTGTCACCTACACCGACTACAACACCTCGGCCAACGGCGGCAACAACACCTATGACATCGCCCAGCAGATCTTCGGCGATGCCGGCGAGCTGGTGCGCGCCAGCGCCAACCCGCTGCTGGAAGACCTGCGTGCCACACGCATACTGAGCCAGGCCCAGGCGATCACGCCGCAGCTGATAGACAGCGACTTCAGTGTCACCGACGCCGACTCGGCCAATCTGGACGTGGGCCGCCTGTTGGTCTTTTTCACTTCAGGCGCCACGGCCCTTGACACCCTGTCGGTGCAGTCCTTTGCGGCGCCGCTGGCCGGCCAGTTCAACCTGAACGGCGGCAATCTCTACTACGGCGGCACGGCGCCGGGCAATCTGATCGCCACCGTCAGCGGCGGCGTCGGCGATGCGCCTCTGGCCATCGTCTTCAACGCCAGCGTGACGCCCGATCTGGCCCGGGCCGTGGCCGAGAACATCACCTACCAGTACAACGCCGGCTCGGCGCCGGTCGGCAGCCGCACGATTGCCTTCCGCCTGTTTGACGGCGATGGCGGCTCCTCCGAACCACAGAGCGTGACCTTGAGCATTGCCGCGGCTGCCCCTGCTGCGGTGCTGGCCTTGAGCGACCTGGAAGCGTCGCTGACCCTGTCGGAGGCCGCTGGCCGCAGCGGCTCGCTGATCGACAGCGCGGTGCAACTCGACCCCGGCGCCGCCGGCTTCAATGGCGGCACCCTGACCGTCAGCTATACGGCCAATGCTCGCGCCGACGACCAGTTGACGATTCGCAACCAGGGCACTGGCAGCGGCCAGGTGGGCTTTGCCGCCGGCAACGTCAGCTACGAGGGGGTGCTGATTGGCACCAGCGCCGGCGGTGGCAACGGCACCAGCCTGATCGTCACCTTCAATGCCTCGGCCAGCGCCGATGCGATCGAGCGGGTGATCGAGAACCTGAACTACCAGACCAGCAGCGATGGCTCGCTGCCCAGCCGCACCCTGCAGGTGCAGGTCAAGGATGCGGCAGCAGCGACCACGGCACAGACCATCGTCGTCAACATCACCCCCGAGGTGAATGGCGCCGGGCCGCTGTTCGGCGACAGCCAAGTCAACACCTATGTGACCGCCGACCAGGAAGTGCCCCGGGTGGCCACCCTGGAAGGCGCGAATGCCGGGGCCTATGTGGTGGTGTGGCGCTCGGAAGGCGAGGACGGCAGCGGCTTGGGCGTATTCGGCCAACGCTACACGGCCGCCGGCGTGCCCGACGGCACCGAGTTCCAGATCAACTCGCTGAGCGCCGGCGCACAGCAGGACCCGCAGGTCGCTTCGCTGTCGGGCGGCGGCTTCGTGGTGACCTGGTACAGCGAGGGCCAGGACGGCTCGTCCGGCGGTGTCTATGCCCAGCGCTACGGCGCCGATGGCAATCCGGCCGGAGCAGAGTTCCGCGCCAACACCACCACTAACAGCACCCAGACACATGGAGCCGTGCTCGGCCTGGCCGGCGGCGGCTTCCTGATCACCTGGGCCAGCCAGAGCCAGGACAGCAGCGGCTATGGCGTGTTCGGCCAGCGCTATGACGCGGCCGGCGCAGCCCTGGGCGGCGAGTTCCAGCTCAACACCTATCTGCCCAGCGACCAGTACACACCAGCGATGGCCGCGCTGCGCAATGACCCTGCCACCGGCGGCGTCGACGAGACCGGCTTTGTGGCGGTATGGGTATCGAATGGCCAGGACGGCAATGGCTGGGGCGTCTATGGCCAGCGCTATGACGCGGCCGGCGTCAAGGTTGGCACCGAGTTCAAGGCCAACACGACGACCACCGGCAGCCAGTACTACACCGATGTCGCGACCTTGGCGAACGGCGATTTCGTCGTGATCTGGGATGACGACGGCACGAACACCGTGCGCGGCCAGCGCTTCACCGCCGGCGGTGGGGTCGTCGGTACGGAGTTCACCGTCAACACCCAGGACTTCCCGGCCAACTATGGCCACTCGCCCCACATTGCCGCCCTGGGCAACGGCGGCTTTGTCATCACCTGGGACGGCAGCGGCAGCGTGATCGAAGGCGGCTACGGCGTCTATGCGCAGCAATACGATGCCGTGGGGGCCAAGGTGGACGGTGCGATGCACCTCAGCAGCATCACCGCGCCGACGCAGATCTACCCCGACATCACCGGCCTGTCCGGCAGCAATTTCGTGGCGGTCTGGCAGTCTCACAACCAGGAGGTGGGCTCGGCCAGCACCTATGGCATCTTCAGCCAGATCTTCGGCACGCCGGGCAGCATCGTCCGCCAGGAGTCGCCGCAGATCCTGGACCTCGAAACCTCGGTCAGCTTCCTGGAAAACCTCGTCAATGCAGCCCCGCAACTGATCGATCCTGGCGTGCGCGTGATCGACGGCGACTCGGCCAATTTCGGCGGCGGCAAGCTGATTGTCAGCGTCATCAACGGCTACGGGGCCGGCCAGGGCTTCGACCCCGGTGCCTCGACCCAGGACCACTTCTCGATCCGCAACCAGGGCGGCGGTGCCGGCCAGGTCGGCTTTGACGGCGCCACCGTGCGCTATGGCGGCGTGGCGATAGGCAGCATCGTCAGCAATGGGCAGAACGGCAGCGACCTGGTGGTGCAGTGGAATGCCAGCGCCACCGCGGCGATGGCCGAGGCGGTGATCGAGAACCTCACCTACCGCAACAGCTCCAGCAACCCGGTGGCCTCGCGCCAGGTATCCATCGTCGTCTCCGACGGCGACGGCGGCCAGAGTGCGCCGCAGAACACCATCACCATCAACGTCACGCCCCAGGTGGACGGCGCCGCCAAGCTGCTGCCCACCGACAGCCAAGTCAACACCTATGTGCCGGGCGACCAGTCGCTGCCGGGCATTGCCGCGCTGCAGGGCGCCAATGCCGGTCAGTATGTGGTGGTCTGGCAGAGTGCCGGCCAGGACAGCGACGGCAACGGCGTGTTCGGCCAGCGCTATGACGTCAATGGCTCGGCCATGGGCGCCGAGTTCCAGATCAACACCACCACGCCGGGCGCGCAGGAAGGCGCCCAGGGCGTGGGTATCGGGGCCCTGTCCACCGGTGGCTTCGTCGTCACCTGGGAAGCCCCGGATGGCAGCAGCGACGGCATCTTTGCCCAACGCTATGACGCGGCCGGCAATCCCGCGGGAGCTGAGTTCAAGGTCAGCCCCATCGTCACCTACGAGCAGACCCAAGGCCATGTGCTGGGCCTGGCGGGCGGCGCCTTCGCGATCGCCTGGTCCGACGACAACAATGCCGACGGCAACAGCTATGGCGTGCGCGTGCAGCACTACAACGCCGCCGGCGTGGCCCAGGGCGCACCGGTGTTGATCAATGCCAATCCGGCCTCCGCACCGCCGAACTCGTTCACCACCGGCAACCAGTCCTATCCGCAGATGGCCCTGCTGAACGACGGTGGCTATGTCATCACCTACCACTCGCAGAACCAGGATGGTGACGACTGGGGCGTCTATGCCCGTCTGATGAATGCCAATGGCACACCACGGGGTGACGCCTTCCAGGTCAACACCGCCACCACCGGCTACCAGGCGGTGGCCGATGTCGCGACCTTGACCGGCGGCGACTTCGTCGTTGCGTTCAGGAGCAACGCGCCCGGTCTGAACGGCTGGGCCATCGTGGCGCAGCGCTTCACCGCCGCCGGGGTCAAGGTCGGTGGCGAGGTGCTGGTCAATGACGGTGCCACGATCCCGATCAGCGACGCCCTGCCCCACATCACCGCGCTGGACACCGGCGGCTATGTGATCGCCTGGCATGCCTCGGGCTCGAGCAGCTACGACAGCTTCGCCCAGCAGTTCGATGCCTTGGGCAACAAGATCGACGCGCCGTTCCAGCTCAACAGCTACGGCGTCAGCACGCAGTACATGCCAAATCTTGCCAGCCTGGGCGGCGGACGCTTCGTGGCCGCATGGCAGTCCTACAACCAGGAAACCAGCAGCACCGACGACTACGGCATCTATCAGAACCTGTTCGGCACCGCCGGTTCGCTGGTCAAGTCGGCCGCTCCCGAGATCACCGATCTCGTCACCAGCCTGACCGTCGGCGAGAACGCCGCCAATCTGGCGGCCGGCGTGCTGATCGACAGCGCCGTCAGCGTGTTCGATGCCGACTCCGCCAACTTCGACGGTGGCCAGATGGTGGTATCGGTCATCTCCGGCTACAGCAGCCTGGGCGTGGACCTGAACGAGAACCTGCCCTCGCAGGACCAGTTCTTTATCCGCAACCAGGGCAGTGCTGCGGGCCAGGTGGACGTGGTTGGTGCGAATGTGCGATATGGCGGCGTCAACATCGGCACCATCCTGTCCGATGGCAGTGCCGGCAAAGACCTGATCGTGCAGTGGAATGCCGCGGCCACGCAGCAGGCCGTCGAGGTGGTGATCGAGAACCTCAGCTACCGCAATATCTCCACCGACCCGGTGCCCTCACGCGTCGTCAGCCTGCAGCTCAGCGATGGCGACGGCACGACCGGCGCGCCGCGCGTGCTGACCATCAACGTCACTCCCGAGGCCGACGGCCCGGTGCCGCTGTTCCTGCCCGAGCGCGTCAACACCTACGCCGTGAACGCCCAGCAGCAGCCGGATGTGGCCCAGCTCAGCGATGGTGGCTATGTCATCGTCTGGGAGTCCGAAGGACAGGACGGCTGGGGCGATGGCGTGTTCGGCCAGCGCTACGACGCGCTAGGCACACCGGTGGGCAACGAGTTCCGCGTCAGCGACTACACGCCCTACAGCCAGTACGAGCCGACCGTGACCGGCCTGGCCGGCGGCGGTTTTGTGGTCGCCTTCCGCAGCGACAGCCGCGATGGCTCCGGCTCGGCCGTGATCGCCCAGGTGTTCAATGCCAGCGGCGCCCGTGCCGGTGCCGAATTGCTGGTCAACACCAGCACCAATGGCAGCCAGTACCAGCCGAGCATCACCGCTTTGAACGATGGCGGCTTTGCCGTCGCCTGGTATTCGGATGGCATCCGTGATGGCCGCTACTACGATGTGTTCTTCCAGCGCTTCAATGCCGCCGGCACGGCCCAGGGTAGCGAGGTGCGCGCAAACACCAGCACCGGCTTCGAGAACCAGACCCAGTACGAGCCCCATATCGTGCAGCTCAGCGGCGGCGACATCGTCGTCGCCTGGCGGGCCGACTCCGCGCAGGACGGCTCGCTGTCGGGCGTGTATGCCCAGCGCTTCAGCAGCGCCGGCGTGGCTCAGGGCAGCGAGTTCCGGCTCAACACGACGACCGAGAACTATCAGTGGGATGTGCAGCTGGCCCGCCACGGCAGCGGCTTTGTCGCCGTCTGGACCTCGCGCGAGCAGGACGGCAGCACCGACGGCATCTACGGCCGCTTGTATGACGCCAGTGGCAACCCGACCACGGCCGAGTTCCGCATCAACGAGACCACCTACCACTACCAGTACTATCCGGCCGTGGCCACGCTGTCGAATGGCGGCTTTGTCGTCACCTGGCATGGCTACAACAGCCAGACCGGCCAGTACGATGTGATGGCGCAGCAGTTTGATGCCGCCGGTAGCCGTGTCGATGGCGAGACCCGGCTGGACAACACCACCGGCAACAGCGACCAGAATGTGGCTGCCCTGGCCAACGGTGCTTTCGTCGTGACCTGGCAGGCCAGTACCGATGGCGATGGCACGGGCATCTTCCAGCGCCTGGTTGGCAACCCGGCGGACTTCCCGCGCCAAACGGCGCCTGTGCTGGTGGACCTGGCGACCACGGTCACGTTCCTTGAGAACGATCTCAACCTCGGGCCACAGCGCATCGACCCGGGCGTGGGCCTGTTCGACAGCGACTCCACCAACTTCGCCGGAGGCCGGCTGGACGTCAGCTACGTCACCCCCTATGGCAACCCGAACCAGTTCGGCATTCCGGGCATCAATGCCCAGGATCAGCTGGGTATACGCAATCAGGGCACGGGCACGGCGCAGATCGGTGTTTCGGGCGCCAATGTCAGCTATGAGGGCACGGTGATCGGCACAATTGTCGCCAACGGCGTCAACGGCGGCGCCTTGACGGTCCAGTTCAACGCCAACGCCACGCCGGTGGCGGTGGAGGCCCTGGTCGAGAACCTGACCTATCAGAACTTCCTGTCCAATCCCGAACCGAGCCGGACGATCTCGCTGCGCATCTCGGACGGCGACGGTGGCGTCACCGCCCCGCAGGCGGTGACCATCAACATCACGCCGCAATCCGACGGCGCCGTGCCGCTGGGCCCGCAGCAAACCGTCAACACCACGATCGCCGGCCAGCAGTACACGCCCTCGATCGCCCGCCTGTCGGACAACGGCTATGTGGTGGTGTGGCGCGACGACTCCGGCTCGGATGGCAGCAGCTATGGCGTCTACGGCCAGCGCTACGACTCCGTTGACAACAAGGTCGGCGGGCAGTTCCTGGTCAACACAACGACCAGCGGTGCCCAGTACGAACCCGGCGCCGTGGCCCTTTCCGACGGCAAGTTTGCCGTCATCTGGCGCTCTGACTCCGGCGACGGCTCGGGCTCCGGCGTCTATATGCAGCGCTTCGCGGCCAATGGCACGAAGGACGGCGCCGAGACCCTGGTCAACACCTCGACCAGCGGCAACCAGTACCAGCCGGCGGTGGCCCAGAGCAGCACCGGCGGCTTCATCGTCGCCTGGTACTCCGACGGCCAGCGCGATGGTCAGTACTACGATACCTTCTTCCAGCGCTACGACGCCGGCGGCGCCAAGCTTGGCGGCGAAATACGTGCCAACTCGCCGATCCCGGCCAGCCAGTTCAATACGCAGAGCGAGCCGTCGATCGCCTTGCTGAATGACGGCCGCTTCGTCGTTACCTGGCGCTCGGAAGGCCAGGATGGCAATAGCGGCGGCATCTATGGCCAACGCTTCAACATTGATGGCAGCCCCGACGGCAGCGAGCAACGCCTCAACACCTATATCGAGAGCAACCAGAGCAACCCATCGGTGGCTGCGCTGAAGGATGGCGGCTATGTGGTGATCTGGCGCTCGGAAGGCCAGGACACCTCAAGCGGTGGCATCTATGGCCAGCGCTTTGATGTCGCCGGCACCGCCGTCGGCGGCGAGTTCCGGGTCAACTACCTGGTCAGCGGCAACCAAAGCGAGCCCACCGTCGCCCCGTTGGTGAACGGCGGCTTCGTCGTCAGCTGGACCGATGGAGACGACCTCTGGCTGCAGCAGTTCGACTCCACCGGCCGGCAGGTGGACAGCCAATTGGCCGTCAATGCCAACGCCTACTACGACCCCAAGGGTGGGCCGGACCTGGTCGAGATGCCCGATGGCGGTTTCGTCGTTGCCTATCACGGCTATCTGCAAAGCGGCAATGGCGGCAACGACACCTGGGACATCCGCCTGCAGCGCTTCGCCAACACCGCGCCCAATGTGCAGGACGTGGTGGTCAACGGCGCGGAGGACACCAACATCGTGCTGACCGAGGCCCTGTTTGCCAGCGGCTTCGAGGATGCCGAGGGCCAGGCCCTGGCCGCGATCAAGCTGATCACCCTGCCGGCCTCGGGCACACTGAAGTTCAATGGTGCGGACGTGCTGCCGGGCCAGGAAATCAGCGCCGCCGATCTTGCCGCCGGCCTGTTGGTCTACAGGGGCAATCTCAACTTCTACGGCCCCGACCAGTTCCGCTGGACCGGCAGCGACGGCAATGTGTTTGCCAGCGGCTCGGTGTTCACCAATATCACGCTGACCAATGTCAATGACGGGCCCGGCCTGGAGGCCGGTGTCGATGGCACGGCCACCGAGGGCACGAACTTCTCGCGCGGCTTCACCCTCAGCGACCCGGACCCGACCGACACGCATCAGATCACCGTCAGCTGGGTCGGCAGCCTCGGGCAGACCGGCAGCTACCAGTTCAGCACCGGCAGCGCCACGCCCAGCTTCAATCTGACCCTGCCGGACAACGACACCTATACCGTCACCCTCAAGGCCGATGACCAGCAGGGCCAGCCCAACAGCGTCGAGACCGATACCTTCCAGGTGGTGGTGGCCAATGTCGCCCCGACCTTGAGCCTGTTCGGCAACAACACGGTCGAGAGCGGCCAGGTCTACACCCTGCAACTGGGCAATGTGGTCGACCCCGGCGCCGACACCGAAACCAGTTTCACCATCGATTGGGGCGACGGCACACCGCCGCAACTGGTCAATGTGGTCGACCTGCCGGGCAACCGGCAGCTTACCCATACCTATGCCACGGTGGGAAGCTTCGCCATCGTCGTCGGGGTGACCGACGAGGACGGCACCTTCCCGACCGCCGGCACCCGCAACGTCACCGTCAGTGCGCCGGCCGAAGTCATCATCGTCAACGCCGGTGCCGACACCACCGCGCTGGAGGGTGTGTTCTTCTCGCGCACCATCAACTTCACCGACCCGAGCGATCAGGACCCCGTAGGCCGCACGGTGACGGTGGACTGGGGTGATGGCACGACGCCGCAGGTCTTCGGCATCAGCGGCGCGGCCACCAGCTTCAATATCGGCCACTATTTCGCCGACAACCGGGTCACGCCGTTTGAAGTCAGCGTCACTGTGGACGACTCCGGTGCCCAGCAGGGGAACGACAAGTTCCTGGTCACCGTCAATGACGTGGCCCCGACGATCAGCGTGTCCGGCGGAGGCTCGGTTAACGAAGGCTCCAACTACATCGTCACGCTGGGCAATCCGAATGACAGCGGTACCGACGTGGTCAGCGAATACCGCCTCCACTGGGGGGATGGCAGCTCGGTGATCGTTGCCGCGGCCGACATGCCGGCCAATCGCCAGTTCAGCCATGTCTATGCCGATGGCAATATCGGTGGCACGCCCCGCTCGGTCACCGTCGATCTGGTGAATGAGGATGGCACCTTCCTGGTCGCCGGCCAGCACAATCTGACGGTGCAGAACGTGGCACCCGCCGCGCCGCTCAACGGCGCCAACACGGTCGACGAGGGCAGCAGCTATGCGCTGACACTGGGCGCCCTGGTCGATCCGGGCACCGACACGCCAACCCTGTTCCGCCTCAACTGGGGCGACGGCAGCGCCATCCAGGAGTACACGCCGGCCGAGTTCGCGGCCCTGCTGGCCGGTGGCGGCGTCGTCAACCATGTGTTCGCCGATGGCGGCAATGGCGGCACCCTGCGCACTGTTCAGCTCCAGGTGCTGGACGAGGATGGCACGCACACCGCCGGCATCAAGAGCGTGACCGTGGGTAATGTGGCGCCCATCGTGGTGCTGACCGGCGCCGACAACAGCAACGAAGGCAGCAGCTACACGCTGAACTTTGCAGCCACCGATGCCGGCGGCGCCAGCGATCCGCTCAGCTACAGCATCGACTGGGGCGATGGCTCGGTGGTGCAGAACCTGAGCGCCGGGCAACTTGCCGCGCTGAGTGGCAACGTCAACCACGTGTTCGTCGATGACGACGATGGCCCCAACAATGCCAGCTCGCGCAATATCACGGTCACCGTCAACGATGGCGACGGAGGCTCGACCAACCAGGTCAAGAACATCGCCGTCCTCAATGTGGCACCAACGGCCGCGTTGAGCGGCGCCAACAGCGTCACCGAGACCAGCGTCTACACCCTCAATGTGGGTGCGGTGACCGAACCTGGCCCCGACACCCGCACCGGCTACAGCATCGCCTGGGGTGACGGCGCGACCGACAACTTCACCGTCGCGCAGTGGACGGCAGCGGCCGGCGTCTTCACCCACACCTACGCCGATGGCGCAGCCGGCGGCACGGGCCAGACCATCACGGTCAGCGCCACCGACGAAGACGGCAGCTTTGTGCTGGGCAGCAAGACCATCACCGTCAACAACGTCGGCCCGGTGCTTAACATCTCCGGCGCGGCCGGACTCAACGAGGGCGGCACCTACACGCTGAACATCGTTGGCAGCGACGTGGCCGGCGCGGCCGACCCGCTGAACTACAGCATCGACTGGGGCGACGGCTCGGCCGTGCAGAACCTGACGGCGGCGCAGCTGGCCGCGCTGAGCGGCAACGTGACCCACGTCTACGCCGATGATGACAACGGCGCCAACAACGCCAGCCTGCGCACCATCAGCGTCACCGTCAATGACGGGGACGGCGGCACAGCCAACAAGACCCAGGACATCACAGTCAGCAATGTGGCGCCGACGGCGGCCGTCACCGGCGCCGACAGCGTCAGCGAGGCCAGCCTCTACACGCTCAATGTCGGCGCCGTGACCGATCCGGGCACGGACACCCGCAGCGGCTACAGCATCGCCTGGGGTGATGGCTCGACCAGCAACTTCACTGCTGCGCAATGGACGGCAGCGGCAGGCAGCTTCACCCACAGCTATGCCGATGGCGCCGCCGGGGGCACGGCGCAGACCATCACCGTCAGCGCCACCGACGAGGACGGCACTTTCGTGCTCGGCACGAAGAACCTCACCGTCAACAACGTCGGTCCGACCTTGAGCATCTCCGGCGCGGCCGGGGTGAACGAGGGCAGCAGCTATACGCTGAGCATCGTTGGCAGCGATGTGGCCGGCGCCGCCGACCCGCTGAGCTACAGCATCAACTGGGGCGATGGCTCTGCGGTGCAGAACCTGACGGCAGCCGAACTGGCTGTCCTCGGCGGCAATGTGGCCCACGTCTATGCCGACGATGACGATGGCGTCAACAACGCCAGCCTGCGCAGCATCAGCGTCACCGTCAATGACGGCGACGGCGGCACGGCCAACAAGATCCAGGACATCACTGTCAGCAACGTGGCGCCAACAGCCGCCGTCACCGGCGCCGACAGCGTCAACGAGGCCAGCCTCTACACGCTCAATGTCGGCGCCGTGACCGATCCGGGTACGGATACCCGCAGCGGCTACAGCATCGCCTGGGGCGACGGCACGGTCAGCAACTTCACCGCTGCGCAATGGGCGGCGGCGGCCGGCAGCTTCAGCCATGCCTATGCCGATGGCGCCGCCGGCGGCACGGCGCAGACCATCACCGTCAGCGCCACCGACGAAGACGGCAGCTTTGTACTCGGCACGAAGAGCCTCACGGTCAACAATGTCGGCCCGGTGCTCAACATCTCCGGCGCGGACAGCCTGAACGAGGGCGGCACCTACACCTTGAACCTCGCCGCCAGCGATGCGGCCGGCGCGGCCGACCCGCTGAGCTACAGCATCGACTGGGGCGATGGCTCCGCGGTTCAGAACCTGACGGCGGCCGAACTGGCCTTGCTGGGTGGCAATGTCCAGCATGTATTCGCCGATGATCAGGACGGCCCTGTCAACAGCACGGCCCGCAGCATCAGCGTAACCGCCAATGACGGTGATGGCGGCAGCGCCAGCCAGGTCAAGGGCATCAACGTCAACAACGTGGCGCCTTCGATCGCCCTGTCCGGCGCGGCCACGGTGCAGGTCGGCCTGGCCTACACGCTGAACCTGGGAGCGGTCACCGATCCGGGCACCGACACCGTCAGCAGCTATCTGATCGACTGGGGCGACGGCAATACCGAAACGGTGGCCGCCGGCGGCGACGTCAATCACGTCTATGCCACGACCGGCAACCGCACCATCGTTGTCGGTCTGGTGGATGAGGACGGCACTTGGGCCAATGCCGGCTCGCAGAACGTCGAGGTTGCCGCGGCCACGCCCACGGTGTCGTTCGACGCCGGCAGCAATGTCAGCCTGGCCGAGGGTGGGCTGTTCACGCGCACCGTCAACTTCGGCGACGGCAATGACAATGGCGCCCCCGGCTGGACCTACAGCATCGACTATGGCGACGGCACCATCGTCAACGGCAGCACCCTGGTGCGCAGCGTGGAACTAAGCCATGTGTTCGCCGACGGTGTGGCCGACCATGCGGTGAGCCTGACCATCACCGACGAAGCCGGCGAATCGGCAACCGACGGCTTCAACGTCCATGTGGACAACCTGGCGCCCACGGCGGTCATCAGCGGTGCCGACAGCGTCAACGAGGCCAGCCTCTACACGCTCAATGTCGGTGCTGTGAGCGATCCGGGTGTCGATACCCGCAGCGGCTACAGCATTGACTGGGGCGATGGCTCGACCAGCAACTTCACCCCGGCCCAGTGGGCGGCGGCGGCCGGCAGCTTCAGCCACAGCTATGCCGATGGCGCGGCCGGCGGCACGGGCCAGACCATCACCGTCAGCGCCACCGACGAAGACGGCACCTTTGTGCTCGGCACGAAGAGCATCACGGTCAGCAACGTTGGTCCGACCTTGAACATCTCCGGCGCGGCCGGCCTCAACGAAGGCGGTACCTACACGCTGAGCATCGCCGGCAGCGATGCCGCCGGCGCCGCCGACCCGCTGAGCTACAGCATCAACTGGGGCGACGGCTCCGCGGTGCAGAACCTGAGCGCAGCCGAGCTGGCCTTGCTCGGCGGCAATGTCCAGCATGTCTATGTCGACGACGACGACGGCGTCAACAATGCCAGCCTGCGCAGCATCAGCGTCACCGCCAGCGACGGCGACGCCGGTACGGCAAACCGGGTCTTGGACATCACCGTCAGCAATGTGGCCCCCACCGCGGCCGTCACCGGCGCAGACAGCGTCAACGAGGCCAGCCTCTACACGCTCAATGTCGGCGCGGTGAGCGATCCGGGGGCCGACACCCGCAGCAGCTACAGCATTGCCTGGGGCGATGGGGCCACAGACGTCTTCTCCGCCGCACAATGGGTGGCCGCGGCCGGCAGCTTCAGCCACAGCTATGCCGATGCGGCCGCCGGTGGCACCGCGCAGACCATCACCGTCAGCGCCACCGACGAAGACGGTACCTTCGTGCTTGGCAGCAAAAACCTCACCGTCAACAACGTCGCTCCCCTGCTCAGTATTTCCGGCGCGGCCAGCCTCAACGAGGGCGGAACCTACACGCTGAGCATTGCCGGCAGCGATGTGGCCGGTGCAGCCGATCCGCTGAACTACAGCATCAACTGGGGTGACGGCTCGGCGGTGCAGAGCCTGACGGCGGCACAGCTGGCCGCACTCAGCGGCAATGTGAACCATGTCTTTGCCGACGACAACGACGGCCCCAACAACGCCAGCCTGCGCAGCATCAGCGTCACCGTCGACGATGGCGACGGTGGCTCGGCCAACCAGGTCAAAGACATCACCGTCAACAACGTCGCACCAACGATCGCCCTGACCGGAGCTGCGGCCGCCACCGCCGGCCAGACCTATGCGCTGAACCTCGGCGCGGTCACCGACCCGGGTCAGGACACGGTCAGCAGCTACATCATCAACTGGGGTGATGGCACGACGCAGACCGTGGGCGCCGGCGGCAACGTCAACCACGTCTTCGCCACAGCCGGCAACCGCACGGTGTCGGTCAGCCTGGTGGATGAAGACGGCACCTGGACCAATGCGGGCAGTGTGCAGGTGACGGTGGGCGGCGGGCAGGCGGAGACGGTGCGGATTGGCAATGCGCCAACGCGCGAGACCGGTGCCGGCGGCCAGTGGCAACAGGCCTGGACTCATGCCGACATCGCACTCAGCCACAAGGCAGATGTCACCAATGGAGCCGAGGCCTGGAGCGCCGTCTCCCTGACAGGGGCCAGCCCACAAACACTGCCTGGTTTGGACGTCTTCGCCGGAGACCTTGGCGTCAGCGGCCAGTCGGTGCTGACCAGCAGCGTGCGGCAGGAGGTCGACGGGAAGGAAGGCCTGCGCTTCACGCTGGACCACGAAGCCACACAGGTGACAATGAACCTGTCGCGCTTCTTCATCAACGACGATGGCACCGTGTTCACCGAAGGTGGCCTGCTGCGCCTGCTGGATGGCAATGGCCAGGTCGTTGGTGAGACGGTGTTTGCCGCCAATAGTGTCAGCGGCAACAAGCAGGTCACGCTATCGGCAGCGGCCGGCTTCGTCGCCGTTGAGTTGATGGCGGGTGGCTACCACGGCACCGAGTTCAACTTCGGCGGCTACGTCAATCCGGTCAACGGCCTGGGCGCGACTGTCTACACGGATGCCAACGGCGTGCAGCACGGCAGCGACTTCCTGGTGGACTGGATCGAATTCCAGTTCGCGCCGATCGGGGTGCCGCTGGTCGAGGTACTCCCTTGAACGGGGGGGCTCTAGGGATAGCCCTCAGCCCCAACCGATGCCCACGATTTCCAATTCAGTCAATAGCGCTTTACCGCCCAACCGGGAGTCCATGATGTATGCCAAGCTCTGCAAGACAACTTCCAAGTTCCTTATCGCTGCGGTATTTTCAGGCGTGGCGCTGTGCAGCCACGCGGTTGAACTAGTTGCTGGAGACTTCACGCCATATCTGGGCGGCACCAATGGCATTGAGTCCGACTGGAACACGGGCTCCGCGTATGAACAGGCGTTCACGCCTGTGGCCAACGCCACTCTCGACAAGGTCGTCTGGTGGGGCTACTACAATTTTGGCAGCAGCGATAGCAGCTTCGAGGTGTTCCTGGATGGCAGTGCTGTCCCTCTCGCCGGCAACTTGACCGTCAGTTCGGCCGGCAACGGCATCACGCAGTACATGCTTGACGTCCCGGACAGCCCCTTGACCGCCACCAAGATCGCCATCTGGAACAAGAGTGAAGACGTGCGCTGGTTCTGGCAAGCCACCACCAATGACCCCAGCGCAGAGCCGGTGGCTTTCAGCCTCCAAGGCTCCCTGGTCCCCGAGCCCGGCACCTGGGCCCTGATGTTGGGCGGCCTGGCCCTGCTGCCCGCCTTGCGCCGTCGGCCGGTACACTGAAGCGCATGCGCCGCCCCTGCATTCACACGAGCCCGTTCAAACCGCCGGAAACCCCGCCCGCAAGCCTCCAGCCGGTCCGCCGGCCACGCCATGTTCGGTTTTGAACGCCCCCCGCTGGACACGCCGCTGGGGCGCGCGGTGCAGGTCTGCTCGGCCACGCTCAGGCAGGTGGCCTTCTTCAGCTTCTTCATCAATCTGCTGGCCCTCACCTCATCGGTGTACATGCTTCAGGTCTATGACCGCGTGCTGGCCTCGCGCAGTGGCGCCACCCTGCTCTACCTGACCCTTTTCGCCGCCGCATGCCTGACCACGCTGGCGGCTCTGGAAGTGGTGCGCTCGCGCCTGCTTGTGCGCCTGGGCGCGCGGCTGGATGCCCAGCTGTCGGGCCTGGTGTTCTCGGGCACCTTGGCCGCCGGGCGCAGCGGCCAGTCGCTGCGCGATCTGGACAGCGTGCGCGGCTTTGCCACCGGTGCAACGATGCTGAGCCTGCTCGACGCGCCCTGGTCACCAATCTATATCGGCCTGGTCTATCTGCTCCATCCCTGGCTCGGCCATGTGGCGCTGCTCGGCGGCGTCGTGCTGTTTCTGCTGGGCCTGTGGAACGAGCGCAGCACGCGCGCGCCACTGGCCGAGGCGGGCAAGGAAATGTCGGCGAGCACCCAGTTCGCCGAAGTCTCGGCACGCAACGCCGAGGTCATCAAGGCGATGGGCATGCTGCCCGCGCTGACCCGGCTGTGGCGCGAGCGGCATGACTTCGGCATCGGCCTGCAGGGCGTGGCCAGCGATCGCGCCGGCAATGTCGCGGCCGTGGCCAAGGCCGTGCGCCTGTTCCTGCAGATCGCCATCCTGGGCGTCGGCGCATGGCTGGTGATCCTTCAGCAAAGCTCGGCCGGCGTGATGATTGCAGCCTCCATCGTAATGGGCCGCGGCCTGCAGCCGATCGAGGCGGCGATCGCCGGCTGGCGCGGCTTTCTGCAGGCGCGCGAGGCCTACCGCCGGCTGTCCAAGGATGTGGCCGGCCAGAAACCCGAACCCGAGGCCATGCCCCTGCCCAAGCCGGCCGGCCTGCTGCTGTTCGACGGCGTATCGGGCGGCCCGCCGGAGGCCCGGCGGCTGACCGTGCAGGACCTGCGCTTCAAGCTCGAGGCCGGCAAGTGCCTGGGCATCACCGGCCCCAGCGCGGCCGGAAAATCGACCTTGGCGCGGCTGGCCGTCGGCGTCTGGCGCCCGGCCGTCGGCGTGGTGCGGCTCGATGGCGTCAATATCGCCGACTGGCGGCGCGACGATGTCGGCCCGCACATCGGCTATCTGCCGCAAGACATCGAACTGTTCCCCGGCACCGTGGCCGACAACATTGCCCGCTTCGGCGCCGTTGATCCGGAGAAGGTGGTCGAGGCCGCGCAGCTGGCCGGCGCGCACGCAATGATTCTGGCCCTGCCCCAGGGCTATGAAACCCAGATCGGCCCGGCCGGTGCCAATCTGTCCGGCGGCCAGCGACAGCGCGTCGGCCTGGCCCGCGCCTTCTACCGCACGCCGCCGCTGGTGCTGCTCGACGAGCCGACCTCCAACCTCGATGCCGAGGGCGAAAACGCCGTGCGCCAGGCGATGGAGCAGCTGCGCGCAATGGGCAGCACCGTCATCGTCATCGCCCACCGGCCGGCCCTGCTGGGCGGCACCGATTTCCTGCTGGTCATGCTCAACGGCCAGATCGCCAACTACGGCCCCACCGCCGAGGTGATGCCGCAGATCACCCGGCGCGTGGTCGCAAGACCCGACCCCACGGCCCTCGTTGAATCCTCCGGAGCACGCAATGGCTGACGTCAGCC
>Ga0187844_10001326_pt1 | contig 18933 bp, 16 predicted proteins | sample SpaLakP09_SKY_50_FD_134517 | JGI IMG/M metagenome (GOLD analysis project Ga0187844, IMG submission 134517) | Oligotrophic lake water microbial communities from Sparkling Lake, Wisconsin, USA - SP09_SKY_50 | ecosystem: Environmental > Aquatic > Freshwater > Lake | place: USA: Sparkling Lake...
CGCATTCGTGGTGAGATATTACGTAAAGCATTTGAAATTATGGTGGCAGAGGCAGATCGTCTTGCTGAAATCATCTCTAAAGAAAATGGCAAAGTATTAAGTGATGCAAAGGGTGAGATTTTATACGCCGCAGAATTTTTTCGCTGGTTTTCAGAGGAGGCAGTTCGAATAAATGGTGAGTTTAGAACGGCGCCTAGTGGTGATAAAAGAATCATAGTTACCAAGCAACCAGTTGGAGTTTCATTATTGATTACGCCATGGAATTTTCCAGCAGCTATGGCAACCAGGAAGATTGGGCCAGCCCTGGCTGCTGGTTGTACAGTAATTTTAAAACCAGCTGGTGAGACTCCACTGACCGCAATGGCAATTGTTGAGATATTAGAGAGAGCAGGAGTACCGGCCGGTGTTGTTAATTTAATTCTACCAGTGCCATCAGGACCTGCAATAGCTAAGATTTTAAAAGATCCACGAGTTGTAAATCTTTCATTTACTGGCTCAACTGAAGTAGGCAGAGTCTTACTTAAAGAGGCAGCTGATCAAGTGATCCGTTGCTCAATGGAGCTAGGTGGGAATGCACCATTTTTAGTTCTAGCAGATGCCAATGTTGATGACGCAGTTGCGGGGGCCATGCTGGCAAAGATGAGAAATGGTGGCGCAGCTTGCACAGCTGCCAACCGTTTCTATGTCGCAAAAGAACTAGCTATTGAATTTACTGAAAAATTAACCAAAGCTATGGGCGCATTAAAACTTGCCCCAGGACTTGAGGCAGGCGCCCAACTCGGCGCAAGTGTTTCAGTTAAAGAGCGCAATAAAATTGCACAATTAGTCGATGATTCAGTTACAAAGGGTGCAAAAATTAATACTGGTGGTAAATCTATAGATGGTAATGGTGCTTTTTATCAAGCTACAGTACTAACTGTAAGTAAAGATAATCCAATATTAAAACAGGAAATCTTTGGACCAGTAGCTCCAATTGTTATTACAACATCTGATGAAGAGGCAATTACTCTGGCAAATGCCACAGAGTTTGGTCTTATTGCCTATGTCTACTCCTCTGATTTAAAGCGGGCGTTGAGAACAGCAGAAGCACTTGAATCAGGGATGGTTGCTATAAATAAAGGTGTTATTTCAGATCCCGCCGCACCCTTTGGTGGCTTTAAACAATCAGGACTAGGACGTGAAGGCGGCTTCGCTGGTATTGAAGAGTTTTTAGAGACTAAATATATAGGGCTAAACATTTAATCTTTTAGTAGTTGAAAATTTGCAAAACATTTAAAAACTATTAAATCACGGATTTTAAATGGAATAAAGTTATTAACATATTGATTGAAACGGCAAAGTAAGTAATAAGGTAGTTGTCGGAATTTACACTAATAGTATATACTATCCGTACTTGCTATAAATGTTCTGAAAGGAATAGTAATTGATTTTTTCAGAAAAATATATGAAAGAAGTAGAACTAATTGCTAAAAGTATTAGTATTTCTCGTATTGAGGAAATAATAGAAATTCTTGTTAACGTTAAGTCTAATCACGGTAGGCTATTTGTGCTTGGTGTTGGAGGAAGCGCGGGTAATGCGAGTCATGCGGTAAACGACTTCAGAAAACTCGCAGGGATTGAAGCTTATGCTCCTACGGATAATGTCTCTGAAATAACTGCTAGAACAAATGATGAAGGTTTTGAAACAATTTTTACAGGATATTTGTCTGTCAGTAAACTGAGTAGCCAGGATTGTGTTTTGATTCTTTCTGTTGGAGGGGGAGATTTAGTAACTGGAATCAGTAAAAATATCTGTCTTGCAATAGATTATGCAAAAAAAATTAATACCCCAGTAATTGGAATCGTTGGTCGAGAAAACGGATACACGAATATGCATGCAGACGCTTGTTTAGTAATACCTCAGATTAACCCTCTAAATATTACGCAACACTCCGAGGCCTTTCAGGCAATTGTATGGCACCTACTTGTTTCGCACCCAAAATTAAAAGAGAATTCAACGAAGTGGTAATGTGTCAAAGGGAATATTTTTAGATCGTGACGGTGTTATTAACAAAGTAATTTTAAGAGACAGCCGTCCGTTTTCTCCGAGAAATATGGATGAATTTCAAATTTTACAAGGAGTAAGTGAAGCAGTAGCGCTACTCCAAAAGGAAGGTTTAATAGTAGTAGTAGTAACTAATCAACCTGACTTGGCTAAAGGTTTGATATCAAAGAGTCTGATTTCTGAAATGCATGAAAAAATTAGGAATGAGATAGGGATAATTCACTTCTATTTCTGCGGCCATAGCGCCGTACAAAACTGTGAATGCCGAAAACCCAAAGTAGGGATGTTGTTGCAAGCTTCGAGAGAGTTAGGAATCAACTTAAATTCGAGCTATTTAGTTGGCGATAGATGGAAGGATATTAAGGCAGGACAAGAAGTGGGGTGTAGATGCTATTTTATTGATAATAATTATGATGAACCTCGCCCAGCTCCTCCATTTTATACTGTAAAGTCATTGTATGAGGCTACAGTGTTACTAAGCGCAGGTAAAAATGACAACTAATTTAGAAAATTTGAAAATTAAAATCTTTGCTGATGGTGCAGACATTGAGTCTATGATTGAAATGTACCATAAATCATATATAAAGGGACTTACTACAAATCCTACACTAATGAATAAAGCAGGGGTTAAAAACTATAGAGCATTTGCTCTTGATGTATTGAGTGTAATTAAAAATAAACCGGTATCATTCGAAGTTTTCAGTGATGATTTTGATGAAATGATTCTTCAGGCAAAAGAAATTGCAAGCTGGGGCAGTAATGTTAATGTAAAAATTCCAATAACTAATTCTAAGGGCAAAGAGACAACATCTGTTATTAGAAATCTTTCAAATAGTGGTGTAATTGTGAATGTTACGGCCGTAATGACAGTAACCCAAGTAACAAAAGTTATCAATTCTATCAATTCAGAAACTAGTGCTTTTATTTCGATTTTTGCAGGGAGAATTGCCGATACAGGTATGGATCCAATTTCTACAATGAGAGAGTCGCTGAAAATCATGAAAGATGTTCCTAACGCTGAGCTAATTTGGGCAAGTCCTAGAGAGTTATTAAATATCATCCAAGCAGATGAAATTGGATGCCATATCATAACAGCCTCATCCGATATCCTTAAGAAATTAGATTTAATTGGCAAAGATTTATTACAGTATTCTTTGGAAACTGTAAAAATGTTTAAAGATGATGCTATTAAGAGCGGCTATAGTATTAATTAGTTATTTTTAGTATTTATTGTTGTGTAGTTAAAGTATGTTTAATTGTATAGTAAGTTTAAGTAGAAATAAATTTAAGAATAAGCAAGAAATTTAAATAAATAGTCTTAACTAAGTAATTCACCTAATAATAGCCAATAAATCTATCTCCCGGTATATCAAGCATAGATTCATGATCTGGGTCTACAAAATTTAGATCCAAGCCACTTAAGCTTGTAATCGCTTTTAGAATGTCAAAGCAGCTTGGATAATAAGTTGCTGAGAGACTTGGAGATGTAGGCGTAGGATAATTTGGAAGTCCGAGAATTACAGGAGGTTGTTGAAACTGCGCTCCTTTAATCACAAGTTCTGCAAGGACAGAGGACCCTGCCCCTGCAAATTTATGGCCAATGTCAGCAATTAAAAGTTTCCCCGTTTTATGAATTGACTCTAGAATCGAGTGTAGTTCTAATTGATCAAGTCTAACAACTTCAAACACATCTATTTTAACTCCTTCATGCTCAAGAATAGTTCTTGCTCGGAGAACTTCAAGAGTTGAAAACGAAATAGTTACTACCGTTACTAAACTACTTTCTGAAAGCGCATGAGTACGAGTTGGGTTTTTTAATTCAATTTGTGTCTGATCAACATTTCCACTAGTACTGTACAACCAACGATGTTCTATTAATATAGAAGGACAGTTTAGGTTTGACGCTTCTAATATAGAAGAATAAATGTCCTGTGGAGTTGAGGGTGAAAATACACGAAATCCAGGTATGTGCATGAATAAATTATGAAGTGCTTGAGAGTGTTGTGGGCCTTGACCCCAACCTCTTCCTACAATCATTCGAACAATTACAGGTGCAGATAGATTATCTCCGTACATGAATCTCCACTTTGCTAACTGATTTATCAACATATCAAAACTCAAAATAGCGAAATCTAATCTTTGGTGTACCACAATCGCAATATGACCGGACGTCGCTAATCCAAGCGCAATCCCAGTGATCGCATTTTCTGAAGCAGGCGTTTCAATTACTCGATTCTCTCCAAATTCTTCGTAGAGGCCTTTAACAGAGCCAAAAATAGCACTTGGACTTGTAACGTTAATTCCAAGAATAAGAGATTTGTTTTTTTCAATTAAAACTTTTCTTTGTGCTGCAAGCGTTGCCTCGACATAAGACATATTTCCTATAAACAAATTTGTCATAACTGAGCAATTTCCGCTTGCAAAGCTAGTTTCCAAGTATTATCAATATAGTAGTCAATCTGAGATTTCAGTTGATCTATAGATTTAACTTTATTTTTATTATCAAATATGTTTTGCAAAGCTATTTCTAATGGATCTTTTGCAAGCCATAACTTAACTTCAGCTGGATCACGATAACCTAGGTTGAAATCCTCTTCAGGACCAACATGCTCGAGTCTACGAAAAGTTTCAAAAAAAATGATTGCTGGCTTTTTTACTTCACGAACATAATTGATATAGTCCCTCCCAGCGTTTGAAACTTCCACAATGTCATTACCATCAAACTCTCCTGCCTTTAAGCCGAAAGCTGGACCAATTTCTTTTAACTCGCGCTCAGGTTGTCTTTTATTAATATAAGTATGCACGGATAGACGGTTATTCTCTACGACAAACAATATTGGAAGTGAGTGAAGTGAAGCGAATGAGAGAGTTTCAAACAAAACCCCCTCTTCCAATACAGCATCGCCCAAGTACGAAACAATTATTCCGTCTAAGTTTTGGAGTTTATGCGAAAAAGCCACTCCCGCAGCAATCGGAACGGTACCACCAAGAATTGGTGCGGATGCGATAAAATTTACAGAAAGGTCAATCAGATGTTGGCTACCACCCCTACCTTTTGCACACCCTGATTGTTTTCCTAAGAGCTCTGCAAACAAAGAGAAAAGACTTCCACCTTTGGCCAAATAATGACCATGGCTCCTATGGTTACTTAACACTTTGTCATGAGAGAAAAGATGCTCTGAAATACCAACAGGAATAGATTCCTGCCCAATGCACAGATGCACTGGTGTACGCATTAAACCACTTGGGTACTCAGCTGCTATTTTCATTTCTACTTCTCTAATATAATAGATTAGTAAAAATTTTTTTACTTCTTCAGTGCATTCATCAATTCTTATCTTTAGATTTTTCAAAACTAAATCCGTCGATACTAATTTATCCTTTTTCACAACGTGAGTATATTCGTTTTTATTTTAAATTCAATCTTTCAAAATTGGAATAAGCATGTTAGCTCTTAATTCTTCACGCGAAAGAATTGGTTCAGAATCTTCTAGCGGATAACCGTATCTTGTCTGAGGGATGACTTTAGAATGAGGATCTATTATTACTTCAAGAAAGCCGATGGAATTATCTGAATACATCCTCTCTAGTTGTGATATCAGTTCCTTATGGGTAGACACTTTACTAGTTTTATAACCAAATGAGCTTGCAAGAGCTTGAAAATCTGGGAATACAAGATCACCTTTTCTAGAATCAGTTCCAATATTAATCCCACCCAACCACTGTTCTTCGGTTTGTCTAACCATTCCGTAACCAGAATTATTCAGAATGATGATTTTAAGCTCAGGTGTATAGCGAATTGCGGTTGCTAACTCTTGAATATTCATCATAATGCTCCCGTCACCTGAAATAGAAGTTGTACATTTTTGAGGATTTGCAAGCGCACCTCCAATTGATGCCGGAAGTGCCCAACCCATCGCTGTATTGTTATAATCATGAAAAGTTCTAACTTCGTTTGGTAGAGCAAGAGATTGCATTGCCCATGCCACAGTACAGCCAGTATCAAGAAATATTTGATGGTTATTTTTTAAAAAATTATTAAAAATTAAAAAGAAATCGTATCCATCAATTTTTTCCGTTTTATTTGATAGCTCATAGCGATACTTTAGTTTTCTTTCTTCAATCCATTTGAACCACATTGGAAAACTACAATCAGAAAGATTTACTTTTGCAAATTTAGTTAAAAGTGGCAGAAAATCCTTTAGATCAGTATTGATTTTAAGACTTAGATCGCGACCTAAAAGTTTAAACTTATCTGATTCAGCAATATCAATATCAATATGAATAATTCTTGCTTCTCTTGCCCATGTTTGTAAATCACCACCGGTTTCCCTAGAGCTAAGGCGAGATCCAATAACGATAACTAGATCTGCATTTTGAACCGCAAAATTTCCGTAGCGGGTACCATGGGAACCAAACGTACCAATCAGGTTTGGGTTATCATGTGGGATCAAATCCTTTGCTCCCCATGTAGTTAAAATAGGTAAATTTAGTGATTTGGCAAGCTCTTTACTATGCAGCCGAGTTGTACGGCTATTGGCTCCCGCACCCAAAATAATTAAAGGTCTCTTTGATTTCCGAAGTAAGGACTCCAATTCATTTAATTGCTCATTAAATAATGAGTTTGGCACATGTGAGGACTTTGATGAAACTTTAATCGGTGGTTCAAAAAGGGAAAAGCTTCTCTGAATGTCGTCTGGAATGTCAATTAGAACTGGACCTGGCCTGCCACTCAATGCTATATCGAGACTCCTATGCAGCACCTCTTCTATCTCTGAAATGGAACCTATTTGTACTGCTAATTTAGTAATTGGGCGCGCGATCTCAATAATATCAGTCTCTTGAAACCCTAATTGCCTAACTGACATAGAACCCTTCATTCGAAAAGTGGCGACTTGACCAGTTATGAAAATACAAGGCACAGAATCAAACCAAGCACCTGCAATTCCAGTAATAAGGTTGGTGGCGCCTGGCCCACTTGTAGCCACAGCTAATCCAAGTAATCCACTAGCTCTGGCATACCCATCAGCAGCCATGGATGCACCTTGTTCGTGATGAGTTGGGACTGGGAGAATTTCAGATGCATTATTGGCCGAATGTAATAAATGAATTGAAGCGCCACCGCTTACTAAAAAAACATGAGTTAAGCCTTGCGCAACAAAGAAATCAATTATGTAATCAGAAATTTTATATTGTTTCATTATGAAATCCTACTCTTCTTAATTTAAACAATTCAGAGTTTTTAACTAAAAGATTTGAAAGATCTGTACCAGATTCCCAGGAGTCATGTACAGTAGAAAAATTTCTACCGCTGACTGCGTTTCTTGGTTGGGCTATGCACCATTTAATATGTTGATATAGCTTATCTAAAGTCGTACCACTATTTTCCATGAAAATTTCTGTCTTTTGAAAATTAGTACCGGCTTTTCTACCTGCCCTAAGTGTCTGATTATGAATTTTAGTTTTCATAAAGCCAGGCCCGATTATAAAAAATTTACCATCAGTATTTTCACTTGCTATTAATTCAACAAATTTAATTAATGCAATTTTTGATAGGCAATAAGCTGAATAATTATCAAAGGTTGAATTAGTTCCACCCCCAGCGAGAAAGCATACGTTAACGTCTGTGAATTCTGCTCGATATTCCCATAGCATCTGTAGGACTCTTAGCTGAGATAATACGTTAATACGGAAATTTTTTTCCCAACTACTAAAATCAGTGTCAAAAAAAGTACCGATTGGCTCCATGGTTCCTGCAAATAAACATAACAAAGACCAATCTTTGTATTGGTCCAATTGATTTGTAAATAATTCAACTTGCTTTGGATCAGCTAGGTCTAACTTAAATACGCTGTCTGATTCATATGTAGAGGAAGTCCCAAGAACTTGCCAGTCATCATCTTCAAGGCGGTTTTTGATTCCAGTACCAATGTCGGAAGTAATACCGATAATCAAAGATTTTTTCATTATTTTTCCCAATTCATAGTAGATTCTCTAGTAATAAAAAGAGTTCCTTCTGAATGATGATTTGGCAAGTCCTCTAGCTTTGTAGCTTTTCTCCAGTTGATTTTCTGAGAAAACGCATTGAAATTACAACCTTGGATGCAGTCCCAAATTTTTCTTGCATTTTCCTGATTTCCTATTTCTACGAGATATGAAGTTTCTGGAAAAAGCTCTAAACTAATTGAACAAATTAAATCCGCTTCCAATCCCTCCACATCAATTTTCACAAGGTCATAACCTTCACTAAGTAAACCGCTAAAAGACAAACCTTGAACAAAAATTTCATCATACCCGCCATATGGTAATAATTCTCTTGCTCCAGCCACATGTGAACCAGTTCTATTTTGTAAAACCCTAAGAAATTTCACTAATTTAAAGTCTTCTGCGCACGCCGCAGCATTTATTAGATTTGGCTTATTAAATGATATTTCCGAATTAACATTGTTAGATAAAATTTCAAATGTATTTGGATCTGGCTCAACCGAAGTAACGCTTGCACCAAGTAACGATAAAAAAATAGTATGAAGGCCAATATTCGCCCCTAGATCAAGAATTTTTTTATATTTATAACCCACTGTAATCTCATAAAATGCAAACAAAATCAATTCATTCATTCCAAATAAATTTGCAGAATCCACTTTTCCTTGCGAGAAGTATGGAAGACAAAACTCATTAGCCCTGTCTCCTAACTGGAACCTAGATTGATTACTTTCATAATATCTACGTGTATCGTTTTCAAATTGTATCTTTGATTTACAGTAATATTCAGTGGAATTGGAATGTTCGTTGAATTGAGATGCAATTTCTCGAAGATTTATATACAAAAATCACCTAACCAATGCAAACGAAGCTACAATTTGATTTGTTTTAACTTCTTGCTCAGATTTTCTATTTGCTAGTAAATAGAATTTAGATTTATTCTCACATAAAAACAAAACTTTAACCCCTCATAACGTAATCAATTGGATAATTTTTAATTTGGTTCGTATAAGTACGACCCCATTCAACCATCTCATTTAATCCCTCATCCCAGCCAATCAAATGTTCCCAACCTAAAGTTGACTCAATCTTTGATGAGTCCAGCCAATAGCGAGAATCTTGACCGATTCTATCCTGCGTAATTTCGCAAATATCCTCGAAAGCAACCCCTAGGGCTGAAGCAGTACGCTGGACAACTTCTCGAATGGAAGTGGGATTTTTCGGCCCCACATTATAAATCTCGCCAAGAGGTGCGTGTTTCGATACTAGCATTACCGCGTTTGCAAGATCACGGGCATGTATATATGACTTCTCAGCCCTTCCTCCACCTTGAAGTGGAAGCTTATTACCTGTGACTCCACACCAGATGGTTCTTGGGATTACTCGATGCAAAAGCTGACCTGGACAGTATGCATTTGAAGGCCGAATTATATTCATAGGGAAATTTAGATTTTTAAAAACAGATATTAGATATAAATCAAATGCAACTTTTGAAGCTGCGTATGGACTCGAGGGTTTAATTGATTCATCTTCTTTAACGGGATGATTTACCGAGCCATACATCTCTGATGTACCAATTTGGATAAACCTTTCAAGCCAACTCCGCTTCATTAATTCTTCACATAGTCTAGATAAAGCCATTGAATTAGTTTCAAAAAATCTCCACGAATTACGCCAAGAAACTGCACCTTCACCTTGCGCGGCAAAATTTATAATTACATCTGGTTTTTCTTGGTCTAAGAGTTCAAGCAATAAGTCGAATTCATAAGTTATATGTCGGGTAAAGTACGAGTATAACTTTTCCTTTTCGATGCCAAGTGAAAATGGTTCAGATCTAAGTGGATTCCTACCTACACCAATAACCTTTTTTGGCGATGCATTTCTTAGTAAGAACTGGGCAGTATGAATCCCAAAACTTCCTCCTCCACCAAGAATTAAATATGTCTTATTCATTTTCTCCAGTTTGTTCAATGATTGTCCAGTGGTAGTCGCCAGTGTAACCAGCTTCTTTAAACAATTCTATCCATCCTTGAGGGTAATCATGAAATTTTGCGGTCAAAACCCATTGCTGAAAAATTTCTTTTTCTAAACTATTCCTATAGCTATCTACGACCACATAAGAATTATTCTTTTTTACTCGTTCTATCTCACTAATTGCTGTTAAAATCTGGCCTCTTTCCAAATTATGCAAAGTATTAATAGAAATAACCAGGTCAAAAGAATTATCAGGGAAAGGTAGACTAACAGCGCTTCCTAAGTGAAGGCGCCCGATTACTTCTGGCTCGGCGTTCAACAAAGCGTATTCAGAAATATCAAGTCCGTATACTTCTAATTCTGGGCAAGTTATCATTAAATCTTTGACTAAAAATCCTTTTGCACACCCAATGTCCAAAACCTTCATACCAGAACTTAATGAGTACTCTTGAATTAATTTCTTAGCGATCGTTAACCAACGGCCATCATAAACATATCCCCCATATCCAAACTTTCGGTCACCATCAAAATAGTCGTAGTCAAAATTTCTAGAAACTGCAACAATTTTGGGAGTTTTTGCATTCATTCTCTCATTTAAATTTCGAATAGTTTTTGGCAGAGTGTGAAGCAGATCTTTCTCAAACCCCAATTTCACTTACCTCCTTAAGCGTTGTACGAATTCCTTCATCTAAATCTAGAACACTTAAATCGGGTGCAAGCATTTTAAGTTTTGAGATATTAAACGCGCGATATCCATCATGCGGCATAGTCCGACCATTTCTATCTAAAAAAGCGATGTTTGTCTTGGGTATCTGCGATTGGATAAACAAAGCAATAGATTTATAGTCGATAGTTCGCCCTGTTGCGGCATTCAAGTTCTCATTAAGTCTTAACTTAACCATTAGATGAGCAACTTTCGCTACATCTTCAATAAAAATATGATCTCTTTGCTCCTCACCATCACCGATAACTTCTATACGATTATGGGTTAAAGCTTGCCGGATAAACTTATTTGGACCATAACTATTATGAGGGTCTTTTGGACCATAAATTAAGGTAGGCCTTAGATTTCCCATGTTTTCTCCGAAATGCTGTCGTAGCAAAAACTCCCGTGAGTGATGCATCATCCCATGAATGTTGGTAGGCTGAGGAGTATCTTCTTCTGTTATAGGTCTTGAATAATCCCCATACACCGCATCGGAACTTATATTGAGTAGATAGGCAAAATTTAGTCCTCTAGTTAGCTCTAGGAATTCTTGTACTAAAACTATGTTATCTAATAAATCTTGACTATTTTTAGCCGGGGCTATGGCGGAAGCAAAAATCAAAATGTCTGTCTCATTTATTGATTTCCGAAAATCCATCGGAGAAGACTTCATATTGGAAAATACCTTTCGATCAATTTTAACGATTTCATAATTTAATTTTGCTAGTAAATTACAAACAGCATTTCCAACAAAACCTGAGGAACCAAAAACTAGTATTTTATTCATGTAAATTTCTTTTCTATTTTACCAAGTTTAAAATAGTTAAATCTATTTTCTGAATTCATAGTAAGCATTCCGAAAGGATCAATTATAAGATTTCCTTTCATCCTTTTACTTATTTCTGAAATTGGAACATCAGAGAAAATGTTTGAATCATTAAAAATTATCAAAGCGTCTACGTCATTTAAGCTATCAAGAATTTTTGAGAATACAAATGCAGGAAGTTCAACTGAGTCTGGTAAATTAGCAATCGGATCAAAAACATTAAAAATGCAACTTGATGCCAGGATTTTCATATTAATTATCGCAGGTGAATTTTTTATAGAATTTGTATTTTTCTTGTAAGCCAAACCCCAAATTGCAATTTTCAACATTTTTTGTTCTAAGTCGAACTGATCTTGAATTATTCTATATGGCCATAATTTTCTGTGTCTACTATTCTGTTCTATAGATTGAATAAAACTATTTTCCGTTCCCAATCCATTTGCTATCTTGGTAGTTGTACGTAAATCTCTTTCAATATTACCTCCTGATAAACCTAGACCTGGAGTAACATAAGCGTTGGAACCTATTCTACGATCGAGTCGCAAGGAATTGCTTATATCATCCCAGTCGGCACCCAATTTTTCAGCTAATTCACACAAAGTGTTTGTTGCGGTGATGGATGAAGCCAAAAAAACATTTATTGAAATTTTAGCTAATTCTGCAGACTCATAAGACATTTCAAGTATTTGACATTCAAAAAGATCTAAAAATTTCTGATGATATCTATTTAGAGAATTAGAAGACGATAGCATGCCAACAATAAATCTTTCAGGTGATAGAAAACGTTCCAGTGCATTACCAAACACTAAAGTTTCAACCTGGTAAGCCACATTTATGTTTAACTTAGCCTGAATTTTTCGGCAGAAACCAGGTGAAACTTGACTCAAAATTACTATGCAAACCTCTTTTTTAGTAAACACCGAAACACTTGTAATTAAATCTTCAATCTCACCTAGATTGCTATATCCATCTACGTCCGTCGTAACATCTGAGGCAATATAAATTAACTCGCACTCTGAAACTCTCGTAAAATTTGAAGTGAATTCAATATTATCTCTATTTAATTTGAACATGCTAACCAGACCTGGCTCTTCTATAGGCAAAGCTCCTGCTGTAAGGCTTTTTACTAATGATTCATTGGCATCAAATCCAATTATCTCGACACCTTTACTCGCTGAACCTATTGAACTGACCAAGCCAAGGTGGCTCAATCCGACAAAACCTATTCTCATTTTAAATCATATCTTTAAACTTGAGGCTAAATTTAGAGAATTAAAAATAAGTTTATCCACTTTTAAGTCGACAGGTATATTTCTAAAAATCAAATCAAAAAAATGATTCTGTTCAATACTCCAAGTTTTATCACCAGATTCGTATTCAGTAGTATTTTCAATTGGGATTCCCGAAGGTAGCACTCTTTTCATTTGAATCAATTTAGAGTTACCCCACTTGCAAAGTCCATAAATACCAATCGTGCCGTCTTCCCCAACCATTTCAGCGTAAAAAGTATTTTTCCAAGAACAATACGATAATTCAATAATAATTCTTGGATTTAATTGGCTTGAAACCAAAATTGCATTATCCGGAGCTTTGTTTTCATATGAATCAGCATTTGCAACCTTAAATGAAAAAGTTAGGTTTGGGAACCAATAATTAGCTAAGCTTATGCAATGAGAACCTAAATCAGAAATAATACCTAATTCCGTATCACGCCAATCAGAATTTGCAATTAGTTTCGCAGTTCCATTACCATAAAATAAACGCAGTTGATAAATTTTTCCAATAAAATTAGAATCAATCAATTTTTTGGCTTCAACTATAGAATGCTCAAATTTGTGATTGTAGGCCGTGTAAAGTTTCACATTATTAAAGTTTGCTAAAGTTTCAATTCTATCGAAGTCATCAGATTTAGGGAAAGATAAAGGCTTTTCACATAGAACATGCTTACTGTTTTTTATCAAGTACTCAATAATAGAAAGCTTAAAAGTATCTGGTGTGCATACAAAAGCAGCATCATAAATATCTAAAGGTACGTCCTCGACTTTTTTGAATTGAGCCAATTTTGAAACTGGGTCAACAATTGCAGAGCAAGTATCTCCCAAGATTGCCTTACGTTTCATTCCTTGGATTCCAAAGCCCACGATGATTACTCGCAATTAAGGGTCCTCAATTATTTGAATTTTCAGCAATTAGTCTAATTTTACTTAGAACATTTTCTCGCGAGATAGGGATGTTTCCTTCAACCTCACACTCACAAGCGGCGGCTAAATTTCCAAGGATACTAGATATCACAGGACTATTGCTTGCTAGCATTGCAAGCGTTGAGTAGGCAAGTAGCGCATCTCCTGCACCAACTGGATCAACTAAGTCAGAAACAAAGCTATCCATTACGAAATAAGAGTCGAGGGTAGCTGAATCTTCATTTAGGCACGTGAGAATACCTCTTTCTCCAAGCGTCATTATCAGCATTTTGCAATTACTCTTCAAAAAAAGCTCTGATGCGATACTTCTTATCCCAGAATCTTGATCTCCAAGGGAAAAACGTGCCTCCCTTTCGTTTGGAGTAATTAAATTAAAATCAGGAAAATCAAGAATATTTCCCCACCTACTTGCAACTTGGCTATCTGCTACACGAAAATAATTGCTCGGAATTGCATCAATTAACTCTTGTATTGTTCTTCTATTAAAAATTCCATGCCTAAAGTCACTAAAAACAATTGCATCAGATGAAGAACTAGAAATTGATTTTACCAATAAATTTAATTGATTATCTGAAATAGTTCTATTATCAACTGTATCAATTTTCAGAAGGCGGTAACTACCAACTGTAATAGCATTTTTGTTGGTAGTTGGTCGTTCGGGATCAATGATTGAAAGATCTTCAACACCCCAATTTTTAAAAGTATTTTGCGCAAATTTTCCTAACTCATCATTACCCAGAACCGTAGAAATTTTAACTTTTGCCCCAGCTGCTTTTAGATGGGCAGCCACTATTCCAGCTCCACCAACAAATTCAACTTTTTCATTTAACGAAACGCTTAAAGTTGGAGTTTTTGTCTGTCCCCCTATCATTGAGCATCTACTCTGGGTATCGATAATTATGTCACCGATTACATGGACTTTTTTTCCGTCAAAAGATTCAAGAGTTTTCTCTAGATCGTCAAAACTGATATTTGAACGTTTCATTAGCATCATCAATTTTTCAATCTTAATATCTGGGGGAGTACTATTTATGTAGGAGCTTGAACTCATGACAAAATCTCCAGGACTGAATATAACTTGACCCCCGTAACCGGTGACAGCGGCTATTTCTTCTGAGGTTTTAGGAAATGATTGACTCTCTGGTGCATATTCATAACCCTTTGTAAAAATATCCGGTTTAATTTTCAGAATATTTTGTAATGGTGCTTTATTTTGATCAATCACAACATAATCTACGAACTCTAAAACTGCCAAATTTACTGCTCGTAGATCCTCGGGAACGTGTGGCCTGTACTTACCCTTGTTAATATGAAAATCTGCCGTAATGCTAACCACAAGAATAGGCGCCTTATTTTTCGCAAAAAGTAAGTGCCTTATGTGTCCTGGGTGAACAACGTCAAACACACCATGGCACATGATAACTCGATCTTTTCGTGGGAAGTTTCCGAGTATATTTACAAGTTCATCCGGAGTTTTAATTTTATGATTAAAACTACTGGTTAAATCAAATTTCACTTGTACCTAAGTATTTAAACCAGACTTTAGTTGCATCTGCAATTGTTTCTGGCGTCCATAATGGAGCATCGTTCCATGACTCAATGTCATTAAGCATTTCTTTAACTCCAACTTCAAAGCTAACTTTAGGTCTCCATCCTAACAAGTCTTGTGCTTTGCTGATATTCGCATGCGTAATTTCTGGTTCCCCAGGGCGGGATGGTATAAATACTTTTTCACCACCAATCAAAGTAGCAAGCTCTATGATTTTTTTTGGATCCCCACCTCCTATATTAAACCTCTGACCTGACTTCTTTATGTTACTTGCATTAATAAATGATTGTGCTACGTCAGTGACAAAAATAAAATCGCGTTGCTGTTCGCCATCGCCTACGATAGTTAAAGGTTTGCCAGCTAATTTTTGTTTAAAAAAAACTCCAAAAACTGCTCCATAAGCCCCTGTTGTTCGAACTCTTGGGCCATAAGCATTAAATATGCAAATTGAATTTGCTCGAATTCCATAAACCTTACTCCAATGAAATGCTGTTTGTTCACCAATGTATTTTGTTAGTGCATAAGGGTATCTTGGATCAATTTCATGTGATTCATCTGTTGGAGTTTTTGCAAATCCATAACATGAGGAGGATGCAGCATAAACAAATGACTCAATATTATTGACCCGAGTAGCTTCCAAAATGTTCACGGTACCTTGTACATTATTTAGGAAATAGTCTAGAGGCTTTTCGATGGAAGGAATAATGTCTCCTATTCCTGCTAGGTGAAAAACTTTAGATACATTTTTGAATATGGTATTAGAAGGATTTAGTGTTACAACATCTAAATCTACAAATTCCAGTAATTCTTGGTTTTTATGCTGTTCAAGATTTTTTAAATGACCACCAACTAAATTATCAATTACAATAACCGATTCTTCGTCGTTAATTAGAGCATCAACTAAGTGGCTACCTATAAAGCCAGCCCCACCAGTAACAATTACTGATTTTTTTTTATTCATCTACTTTACCGCGATAGATTTAAGGCGTTTTACGTTAAAGTATTTATCATCATTCAAACTATCTAGCAACAGATTTTCTTTGAAAGCATTACAAAGTTCTTGGACCGCATCTTCAATTGTATATTTAGGAACAAAGCCAAGTACTTTTCTTATCTTATCAGAATTTATATGGTAAGAACGATTATCATTTGATTTTGTTACTTCTATTTGAATATCTGGGCCAGGAAACTCTCTTTCTACAACTTGCTTGACGACCAAAGCTATTTCCATTATTGTTAAATTTTGAAATCCAACATTAAAAGTTTCTCCCTGAATTTTTCTTTCATCCGCTTTTAAAAATTCTTTTATCACATCGCAGTAATCTTGAATATGTAGGTTTGGTCTCATTTGAGCGCCACCGAAAACGGTAATTTTCCGATTGTTTATTGCAAGGTTTGTAAGAATATTTACAGAGAGATCTAGCCGTTGTCTTGGAGCAAATCCACACACTGTTGCGGGTCTGAATACAACTCCGGTAAAGTTTTTGTCAAGGTGCTTCTTAAGCAACGGTTCGCACATCCCCTTATACTTGTTATACAAAGTTAATGGCACCAATGGATGATCCTCAGTAACATTTTTAGCTTCTGATATACCGTAAACCGAACTTGAAGAGGCATATATGAATTTACGCACACCGGATTGCTTTGCAGCAATTACCATAGGTTCGAAAGCATCTAAATTCACAGAGGTAGAAAGTTTTTCGTCTAATTCAAAACTTGCATCATTAGAAATACAAGAAAGGTTAACAACTGTAAATTGATCTTTAAATACCTTACTTAACTTTTGTGAGTCCCGTATATCACCTTCAATAAGATTTAAGTATGGATTATCAGCTGGAAGAAAGTCTCGACCAAACCAAAAAGTATCGAAAACCGTAACCGTATAACCTAAACTTAATAGTTGAGGAACGAGTCTGCTTCCACAATATCCTGCACCACCTAAAACAACTATACTTTTATCATCCACTAAATAATTCTAACTACAGATTAATCTTAAAGCAAGCATGTCGCATAATAAAATAGGCTATTAGGTTGGTATTTACCTAATCTGACGCAAAGTTTAGTTGATATGAGTCCAAACAGGATAATGTTGGTGTTCATGCAGGATTGAGTTTTAATTATTATAAACTTGTTAAGTTTAAAAATTGAAACTTACACTCATATTCGTGAATTCATATTTTTTTAACTAATTTATTTAGTTACATAATTTAAATCCTTAAAATTAATTTAAACCAAAAACAAAAACAATATTTCTGTAGATTGCAGGTGTTGAGTTATTAAATATTTGAAAAATGGTTGTAATGGTATTTATCGGAACTAAAATGTTTGTTTAATTAATCTATAGAAAGATAAAGGTTTGCGCCTTAAACATCTCTCAAGACTTAATAAGTAAATTTATTAGGTTCGCTAGGATATCAAAAATAAGTAAAACTTCTGCTTTTAAATTATCCAAAAACATAGATTAATTCTTTGCAATAATCTAGTTTCACATTTTTTCTTTTAGGCTTTTCTTTAACATAAAAAGAAATTTACCTAATTTAGTTAGACAACTTCACTTTTTAACTTTAAATCCAGCTGAACACTTAGGGTTAACTCCACTTACTTTTTTAGTAGTTTTACCTTTTACGCAAACTATCGTCTTTTTTGTGGCAATTGGTGTGGGGGCTATGACTGCTCCAGTTAGCATAATTGTTGCAGCTGTGGAGACAGGTGCCAGGGTTGAAGTTCCCGCCTGAGATGCTGTTACCACACAGTTACCAGCTTTTAATAAATTTAAGGTTGAGCCTGTGATTGAGCAAGCATCAGTTGATGTAGTTGAATATATAACAGATGCACCACTAGATGCTGTGGCAGCAAGAGCTAGTGTCTTAGTAGAGATATCACCAGTAGCGGGAAGAGTAAAGGTCATAGTTTGTGGATCTCTTGTAACCTCAAATGAAACCTTATAAAGATCTGATGCAAGGTATGAGGTGTTAGCCGCGCTTTGATAAGTGAGTGTGCAAGTTCCACCACCTACTATTTGAACATAAAATCCACTGGCAATACAGACAGCTGGAGTAGTTGCTTGGGGTAATACATAAACACCGGTGGGGCTATAAACTCTAAAAATTTCAATCATCTTTGGCAAATTTTTTGAAGTTTGGTTAGTAATAACACTCATAACTAGTTCTGGCTTACTCCTCGCTGCTGTAATTGTTACAGCCTGGGTAATTTCCTTTAATGCGTAGTCTTTAGTTTTTGCAGTTGAAACCTTAAACGTACAGTTTCCAGTTGCGATTAGTTTTAATTCTTTACCATCACTAGAGCAGATAGTAGGAGTTGATGATGTAACTGTAAGTGGCAGAGTTGCAACCCTAAGTTCAAAGTACTTACTTGGCTCATAAACCTCTCCCACCTTCCAAATAGGAGGGGTATCGTTGTTGTATTTAGCTGGATTGTTATATGAAATGCCTAATGTAGTGTTATGAGTTGGCCCGACAAATGTGTCATAAACTAAATTTAGCTCACCACTATTTCTTACTAATAATGCATTCTCAGCGCCAATTAAATCTCTAAGCTTGCTAGGAGTAATAACACCTGTGCCATACTCATATCCTGCAGAGGAATTATTGTTCACTTCAGCCACACTTATTGTGTAAGCACCAGCTGGTA
>Ga0187844_10001327_pt1 | contig 18925 bp, 16 predicted proteins | sample SpaLakP09_SKY_50_FD_134517 | JGI IMG/M metagenome (GOLD analysis project Ga0187844, IMG submission 134517) | Oligotrophic lake water microbial communities from Sparkling Lake, Wisconsin, USA - SP09_SKY_50 | ecosystem: Environmental > Aquatic > Freshwater > Lake | place: USA: Sparkling Lake...
GCCGGACAGCGCAGCGGGCGAATACCTGGCCCGCATGGGCGTGCCCGAGGAGGACTTCAACTCCTACGCCACCCACCGGGGCGACCACCTCACCGCCCTGCGCGCCACGTTTGCCAACCCGCAACTGGTCAATGAGATGGCCGTGGTGGATGGCAAGGTCCAAAAAGGATCACTGGCCCGCGTGGAGCCCGAAGGCCGGGTGATGCGGATGTGGGAGGCCATCGAAACCTACCTGCATCGCCGCCAGCCGCTCATCATCATCGCGGGCGCCGACTACGGCCAGGGATCGAGCCGCGACTGGGCCGCCAAGGGCGTGCGGCTGGCGGGGGTGGAGGTGGTGGTGGCCGAGGGGTTTGAGCGCATCCACCGCACCAACCTGATTGGCATGGGGGTGCTGCCGCTGGAGTTTGAGGCGGGGGTCAACCGCACCACGCTGCAACTCGAGGGCACAGAGGTTTATGGCGTGGAGGGGGGTCTGAAGCCCGGGGCCACAGTGACGCTTGTTGTGCAACACAAGTTGGGTGAGGTAGTGAAGGTGCCCATGCGCTGTCGGCTGGACACGGCGGAGGAAGTCTCGGTGTACGAGGCGGGTGGGGTGCTGCAGCGTTTTGCGCAGGATTTTCTGGCGGCGCGGGCGGGGGTCGCCCCCTCTCCCCAACCCCTCTCCCGCGAGGGGAGAGGGGCTCGCGCGCGTTGATGGGGGCCGCGCTCGTGCAAACCCCGTCACCATCACTGCATCACGCCGAGGAGCTTGCTCAGTCAGACAATGCTCACTTTTGCCTTGCTCCCCTCGCCCCTTGCGGGAGAGGGGCCGGGGGAGAGGGGGCCCCACCCATGGACCAGCGCCAGTTCACCAAAACCCTGCGCCAAAACATGACCGACGCCGAGCAACTGCTCTGGAAGCACCTGCGCGCCCACCGCATGAGCGACCAGAAGTTCCGCCGCCAGCAACCCATCGGCCCCTACATCGTGGACTTTGTGCATTTCGGCCAGCGGCTGATCGTGGAAGCGGATGGCGGGCAGCATGTGGATTCGGACCACGACGCGATCCGCGACGCCTGGCTGCGCCGCCAGGGTTTCACCCTGCTGCGGTTCTGGAACAACGACATCCTGCACAACACCGACGCAGTCCTCGAAGCCATTTGGCACGCCATGCACACAGGCACCACCTCTCCCCCAACCCCTCTCCCGCAAGGGGCGAGGGGAGGAACACCATGAACAACCACCCTTCTCAAATCAAAGTACCCGCCACCTACCTGCGCGGTGGCACTAGCAAGGGCGTGTTCTTTCGCCTTGACGACCTGCCCGCCCCCGCCCAGCAACCCGGCCCGGCGCGCGACGCGCTGCTGCTGCGCGTGCTGGGCAGCCCCGACCCCTACGGCAAGCAGATCGACGGCATGGGCAATGCGTCCTCCAGCACCAGCAAGGCCGTGATCCTGTCGCGCAGCACGCGGCCGGGGCACGACGTGGACTACTTGTTTGGCCAGGTGTCCATCGACCAGCCCTTCGTGGACTGGAGCGGCAACTGCGGCAACCTCTCGGCGGCGGTGGGGCCCTGCGCCATCCACATGGGGCTGATCGATGCGGCGCGGATTCCGCAGAACGGCACCATCCCCGTCCGCATCTGGCAGGCCAACATCGGCAAAACCATCGTGGCGCATGTGCCCGTTGCCAATGGACAGGTGCAGGAGACAGGGGACTTTGAGCTGGACGGTGTGACCTTTGCAGCCGCCGAGGTAGCACTGGAGTTCATGGACCCGGCGGACGATGGCGACGCAGGCGGCGCCATGTTCCCCACCGGCAATGTCGTGGACACCCTCGAAGTCCCCGGCGTCGGCAGCTTTGCCGCCACGCTGATCAACGCGGGCATCCCCACCATCTTTCTCAACGCACAGGAGCTGGGCTACACCGGCACCGAGCTGCAAGGCGCGATCAATGGCGATGCGGCGGCACTGGCGCGCTTCGAGGCCATCCGTGCCCACGGCGCCCTGCGCATGGGCCTGATCCGGCACCTGGGCGAGGCCACCACACGACAGCACACACCCAAGATCGCGTTCGTCGCGCCGCCTGCGAGCTATACGGCCTCCAGCGGCAAAACCATCGATGCCAAAGACATCGACCTGTTGGTGCGCGCCCTGTCCATGGGCCAGTTGCACCACGCCATGATGGGCACGGCGGCCGTGGCCATTGGCACGGCGGCAGCCATCCCGGGCACGCTGGTCAACCTGGCGGCGGGTGGCGGCGTGCGCAGCAGCGTGCGGTTTGGCCACCCCTCGGGCACCTTGCGTGTGGGCGCCGAGGCAGCGCAGATCAACCACCAATGGAAGGTGACCAAGGCCCTGATGAGCCGCAGCGCCCGCATCCTGATGGAGGGCTGGGTGCGAGTGCCTAGCGGTATTTTTTGAGGTTTTTTGGCCCCTTCCGCGCGTCCATCATCCCTTCATAGCTATCAAAACAGTAGCGAATCAAATTCCTTGCGATTCATGAACACCAAACAACAACTCAAAGCCCTGGCCCAGGCCCGCCGGGGTGTGATCGTGCCCGGCGCATTCAACGCGCTTTCCGCCCGTGTGGTGGCCGACCTGGGCTTTGAAGCCCTCTACGTGACCGGCGCGGGCGTCACCAACATGTGGTTCGGCCTGCCCGACCAGGCCTTCATGGGCCTCACCGACATTGCCGACCACACGGCGCGCATCCGCGACGCGGTGGAGTTGCCACTCATCGTGGATGCCGACACGGGCTTTGGCAACGCGCTCAACACCTACCACGCGGTGCGCACGCTGGAGCGTGCGGGGGCCGACTGCATCCAGCTCGAAGACCAGGTCAGCCCCAAGCGCTGCGGGCATTTCAACGGCAAGGAGGTGATCGGCACCGACGAAATGCTGGGCAAGATCAAGGCCGCCGTGGACGCGCGCCGCGACGCAGACACCCTCATCCTGGCCCGCACCGATGCCTGCGCCACCCAGGGCTTTGAAGCGGCTGTGGAACGTGCCCAGCGCTTTCAGGAGGCGGGTGCCGACATCCTGTTCGTCGAAGCCGTGACCACGCTGGACGAGATCCGCGCCCTGCCCCAGCGGCTGGCGGCGCCGCAGCTGATGAACATGGTGATTGGCGGCAAGACCCCCATCACCAGCGCCGAAGAACTGGCCACGCTCGGCTACGGCCTGGTGCTGTACGCCAACGCGGCGCTGCAGGGCGCGGTGGCGGGCATGCAAAAGGCGCTCACGGTGCTGCGCGAGCAGCGGCGCATCGACGAAGACCCGGCCCTGGTGGCGCCGTTTGCCGAGCGCCAGCGCCTGGTGCGCAAGACCGAGTGGGATGCGTTGGAGGCCAGGTACACCTGATATCCAGCGCCTGTGTCCTGTCTCCAACGGGACGGGGACGGCACGGCGGGCGGGATGGGGCGTATTTGTTTATCCACACAGCGCCACAAAAGCGGCGACAAACGCAGTGTGCGCGGCACAATGGTCGCTCCATACACTCTGCGCGCGCTGCCCCATGCACAGCATTCCTTCCCTGAACGTGGTGGACCTGATGCTCGATGCCGTCTGCCTCGTCAACGTGGACAGCACCATTGTTTTTGTCAGCCCCGCGTTCGAGCGCATTTTTGGCTACCAGCCCGACGAAGTGGTGGGCAAGCGCATGCTGGACATGGTGCACCCCGATGACCTCGCCATCACCCAGCGCCAGGCCAAAAGCGTGACCGAAGGCAACCTGCAGCTGCAGTTCGAAAACCGCTACCTGCGCAAGGACGGCACCATTGCCCACATCCGCTGGACGGCGCGCTGGCTGCCCGAGCAACAGGTGCGGCTGGCCGTGGCGCACGACATCACCGAGCGCCGCCTCACCGAGTCCATGCAGGCCGTGATCTACGCGATCTCCGAGGCGGCCCACACCACGCAGAATCTGCAGGCGCTGTTCCAGCACATCCACCAGATCATCGGGCGGCTGCTGCCCGCCACCAACTTTGCGGTGGCGCTGTACGACGCGCAGGCCGATGCGCTGAGCTTCCCCTACCACGTCAACGAATCACTGCCCGCCCCGCCGCCCATGGCGCTGGCACAAGACGCGCTGTGTGCCGAGGTCATCCACAACGGCTGCACCCTGCTGCTGACTCCCGAGAACCGCACCGCACACCCGCCCCCCGCCCCGCAGCAGCGCCCGCCGCTGTACTGGCTGGGCGTGCCCCTGCAAACCCAGAAAGGCGCGATTGGCGCACTGGTGCTGCAAAGCTACACCGAACAGGGCCGCTACACCGACAAGGACAAGGACCTGCTGCAGTTCGTCTCCACCCAGGTGGCCGCCGCCATCGAACGCAAGCAGATGCACGAGCGCCTGGAGCACATGGCGCAGTACGACCAGCTCACCCACCTGCCCAACCGCCAGCTGTTTCTGGACCGCCTGAAGACCGCCCTGGCCCGCGCCCGGCGCGACCAGCGCCTGCTGTCGCTGCTGTTCATCGACCTGGACCGGTTCAAGGAGGTCAACGACACCCTGGGCCACGCCATGGGCGACCTGTTGCTGCAGCGCGTGGCGCAGCGCCTGCTCGAATGTGTGCGCGGCTCCGACACCGTGGCCCGCCTCGGGGGCGACGAGTTTGTGGTGCTGCTCGAAAGCGGCCTGGCGCGCGACCACGCCACCACCGTGGCCGACAAGATCCTGTCGGCCTTCACCCAGCCGTTCGACCTGGAAGGCATTCGCCTGAACATCCAGCCCAGCATTGGCGTGGCGATCTACCCCGAACACGGGGGCGAGGAAGACCACCTGCTGGGCCACGCCGACGAGGCGATGTACCAGTCGAAGAAAAGTGGCGGCAACCAGGTGCGTGTGGCGCAGCAGGCAGAGGCACCAGTCCAAGCCCTCTGACCCAAGCCCTCTGACCCAGGCCCTCTGACAGGCAGGGCCAAGCCCCCGTGCAGCGGGCGTTCGCGGCACAATCCGGGCCCGCAGCAAGCCCTGCGGCCCGCCCCTCCCCACCAGGTTCACCCACATGCTCTACAACACCCTCAAGCTCGCCCATGTCCTGTCCATCATCGTGTGGATCGGTGGCATGGTGTTTGCCCATTTCTTTCTGCGCCCGGCGGCGCAGTCGCTGGAGCCGCCGCTGCGCCTGCGGTTGATGCACGACGTGCTGCAGCGTTTTCTGGGCGCCGTCACCGTGGCGGTGGTGGTGGTGCTCGTCAGCGGGCTGTGGATGATCGGCAACGTCGCGCGGCAGGCCGTGCAGTCGGGCGGGAGCTTTGCCATGCCGCTGGACTGGACCCTCATGGCCACGCTGGGCATCGTGATGATGGCCATCTTCGGCCACATCCGCTTTGCGCTTTTTCGGCGGCTGCAGCGGGCGGTGGCAGCATCCGACTGGCCCGCAGGCGGCCAGGCCATGGCGGCCATCCGCCAATGGGTGGCGGTAAACCTGGGCCTTGGCGTGGCCATTGTGGTCATCACCCTGCTGCTGTAACCCACGGCAACGCATTGCGCAGGCCGCTGGCCACAGTGCACCTACTTCAGGCGCGGGCAAGCCACTGCTGACACACCCTGGTCCTGCGGCTCCTCTACCATCGGGTAACGAGGAGCCCTGCTACGTGTTCAAGTATTTCGAAAGCCGCCTTCCCCCCTATCCCCCCGCCGAACCCCATCTGCCCCCGAAGGACTTCATGGCCTTTGTGTGGGATGGCACCCGTGGCCTGCGCGGCTACGTGGTGGCCATGGCGGCGCTGTCTGCGGCCATTGCCGTGTTCGAGGCCCTGCTGTTTGCCGTGCTTGGCCATGTGGTGGACTGGTTGTCTACCGTGGCGCCCCATGCGCTGTGGGCCGAGCACAAAGGGGCGATCCTGGGCATCGTCGCACTGCTGATGGGCACGCTGGTGCTGGTGTCCTGGCAGACCAGCCTCAAGCACCAGGTGCTGGCCATCAACTTCCCGCTGCGCCTGCGCTGGAACTTCCACCGCCTGATGCTGGGCCAGAGCATGGCGTTCTATGCTGACGAGTTTGCGGGCCGCATCACCACCAAGATCATGCAGACCGCGCTGGCCGTGCGCGACATGATCTTCACCACCACCGACGTGGTGATCGGCATGGGCATCTACCTCGTCACCATCCTCGTGCTGCTGGCGGGGTTTGATGCGCGGCTGATCGTGCCGTTTGCGCTCTGGATCGTGGCCTATGGCCTGGCCTGCTGGTACTTTGTGCCGCGCCTGGGCACGGTGGGCAAGGCGCAGGCCGACGCGCGCTCGGTGATGACCGGGCGCATCACCGACGCCTACACCAACATCGCCACCGTCAAGCTGTTCTCGCACACGCGGCGCGAGTCCGAGTTTGCGCGCGCAGCCATGGATGCGTTCAAGCTCACCGGCTACGCACAGATGCGGCTGGTGAGCCTGTTCGAAATCGTGAACCAGGCGCTGGTGGTGGCGATGATCCTGGGGGCCTGCGGCACGGCGCTGTGGCTTTGGACGCTGGGCGAGGTGGGCGCGGGCGCCGTGGCTGCGGTCATCGCCATGACGCTGCGTGTGTCGGGCCACGCCCACTGGGTGATGTGGGAAATGACCACACTGTTCGAAAGCGTGGGCACCATCCAGGACGGTATCAACACGCTGACCAAGCCGCGCCTTGTGGTGGATGCGCCCGATGCAAAGCCCTTGGAGGTGACGCAGGGCGAGGTGCGCTTTGACAACGTGAGCTTTGCCTACGACAGCCGGGGCGACGCCCTGGGCAAGGGCCGCCCCGTCATCGATGCGCTGCAGCTCACCATCCGCCCGGGCGAGAAGATCGGCCTGATCGGCCGCTCGGGCGCAGGCAAATCCACCCTGGTGAACCTGCTGCTGCGCTTTCACGACGTGCACGCGGGCCGCATCCTCATCGACGGGCAGGACATTGCCCATGTCACGCAGGACAGCCTGCGCCGCAACATCGGCATGGTCACGCAAGACACCTCGCTGCTGCACCGCTCCATGCGCGACAACATCCTCTATGGCCGCCCCGATGCGACCGAAGAAGACATGCACATCGCCGCCCGCCGCGCCGAGGCCGCCGAGTTCATCGACACCCTGAGCGACCTGCACGGCCGCACCGGCTACGACGCCCAGGTGGGCGAGCGCGGCGTGAAGCTCTCGGGAGGCCAGCGCCAGCGCGTGGCGATTGCGCGCGTGATGCTGAAAGACGCGCCCATCCTGCTGCTGGACGAAGCCACCAGCGCGCTCGACTCCGAGGTCGAGGCCGCCATCCAGCAAAGCCTGGACAGCCTGATGCAAGGCAAGACGGTGATCGCCATCGCACACCGCCTGTCCACCATCGCGGCCATGGACCGGCTCATCGTGCTGGACGCAGGCCGCATCGTGGAAGAAGGCACCCACGCGCAGCTGCTGGCCCAGGGCGGCGTGTATGCGCGGCTGTGGGGGCACCAGAGCGGCGGGTTCCTGGGCGAGGAGGAGTAAGCCACTCAAGGCGCTGAACGCCTTCCTCCTGGGGGTGCACCCGGTGGCACGGCCAAGCCGGATCTACGGGCGCGCTCGCAGTGGGGCTTTTTCAATCGCCGCGCGCTGGTTGGCTGTGACCGGGGGCCAAGGCCTTCACCGCCATCCTCCAGCAGCGTCGCGCTAGGCTTTGGCGTGTGGCGACACATGGCCGCGCAGTGCTAGGCTCACGGCTCCCCCTTCCCAAGACGCCATGCTCCATTCCTTGCTCCCCGTGTACTACGTGCAGCTCTCGCCGACCGAGGTCAGCGTGCTCAACGTGAAGTCCAACGTGCTGGTCCGCGATCTGCCGGAAGTGGCGCTGTCCCCGGGCGCGAAGCCAACCGTTCTGGCGGTGGGCCGTGCTGCCAGGCAGGCGGCGGCGCAGTCGGGCGGAGTGTGGGCCAATCCGTTCGGGCATCCGCGGTCTTTGGTGTCCGACTTCGTGCTGGCAGAAGCGGTGCTCAAGCACTTCGTCATCCAGGCAGCTCCCGCCGGCTGGACGCGCCTGGTTGCGCCGTCTCCGCGCATGGTGATCCACCCCCTCGGAGACCCGGACGGCGGCTACACCCAAGTGGAGATTCGTGCCTTGCGCGAGCTGGGCCTTGCGGCGGGCGCTGCGCACGTCACCGTGTGGCAGGGCCGCCCTTTGACCAGCGAGGAACTGAAGTCAGGCGTCTTTCCTGCCGAGGGTCGGGTGCTCTTGTAGCGCTGCTCAAACGCAGCGCTTTTCTTTCGAAGGGGGCTGCGTGCATGCACCAAGGAGGTTTGACGGCGCTGCGCCAAGCACTACGGCGCCTCCTCAGTCGCTGGCCTCGCAGACGCCGCACGGAAGCCAGCCTCTGGCTTGCTGCATGCTGATGTTGGAATCCCGGTGCCTGCCTACGGCAAGCTATAGTTTGCTGACTTAACGCGTACTGAGTTTCATGGAATTTTTATACTTGGACATTTCAACAGGTCGCCCATTGCAAACCTATGCTGCAAGCCGCCTCCAGGAGAAATCAGTGTCCGGAAAATCCCGCATGGTCCAGTTTATCCCGCAGGTTTTGCGGTCTAAATTGCGTTAAACCCTTCCCATGATTGATCGACTGCGTCTTACTCTGGATAGCGATACAGATGGAAGCGGCCGCCTTGTTGCAGAGGCTTCATCCGGCGGTTTTTCTGGTGTTGGCATGGCTTGGTTCAATCTAAGTCAGATCTCCGCGTTTGGTGAATTACTTGCAAATACGTATCCGTTGGCTATCGACGGTAGCTACAAGTTACAGGGTGGCATTTGGACCATGGAAACTCCGAGTACCTTATCCAAGCTCAAGCTGGGTTTGCAGTTCTACCCTGTTGGCGCACTCGGCGTGGTTGGGTGTCGGGCGCATCTCACGAGCGACGATCAACCCGAAGGGGTTGCCACACACTCTGCCGTTATTGAGTTACGCACGCACTACGAGCAACTCAGGAACTTTGGTATCGCTATATCAGCTTTAGCAGAAGGGGAAGTTGATGAAGCAGTGCTGTAGCTCCCTCGGGTTTAACTGGTCAACCAAGGCGGATGCCTTCGACTCCGCTTGTTTTCGACGTTAAACCGCATGAGCATCTCGCGCGTTTTGGCTACCGTGGTCGCTGCAGCAGTGGGAGCGGTCCTTGGCGGCGGAGGCTTTGTTCTATTGATCTTTTCGGATCGAGATCGCGGTGCGATAAATGAAGTCTTTGCGGCGCGCGCTGGCATCGAATACCTGCTGCCTGCTGCCGCCGTCGTGATCGCAGTGATCGTTCTCGTCACCATTCTGATCGCGCGACACACCGTGTTGGTTGCAAGGGTTTTTGGATTCTCCAGCGTGGCCGTACTTGGATTTCTACTGATCCTGACGGCACTGCTGGTGTCCTATGCCCTATTCGTTGTGCTCGGCTTGGTTGTTGCGATCATTGGCATCGCATCGGTCTCGCTGGCCACAAAGGCAATGGGCAAAGAGCGGTCTAACATGGCAATCGACACGGACGACCTATCGGCGGGTGTTCGCCCGCCGACTGTCCGCCGGTCATTTCTACGTTGAACGTCCGCTTTCATCTGCGGTGACCAGCTGCTATTGGCCGCTTGCGTCCGCTGACGGAAGATACCTACTGCGGGTGATCATGGTGCCGGACTGACCGGTCATCATCACCGGAACATGCACCTGCGTGACAGCCTGTCGCCCAGGCGGCTGTGCAGCAGGTGCGGTGTCTTTACGGTGGAGGTTTTCAACGACCGGATGGAAACCCACCCATGATCAAAGTCACTGCCGTTTACCGCTGGCGCGAAGGCGCCACTTTCAACCACGACTACTACCACAACGAGCATATGCGCATCGCCCGTGCGGCGCTGCAGCCCTTGGGTTTGGTACGGCTCGAAAGCGACCGCGTGCTCTACCCTGGCGAACCACGCCCAGGCCAGGTGGTGGCGCTGACCAATGCCTTCTTCAGCGACCTGAAACAGGCCCAGACAGCGGCCAAGCAGACGATGGCCGAACTGGCGGGCGACATCCCCAACTACACGAACATCCAGCCGGAGTCGTACTTCGCGCAAATGCTGGCGCACGAAGTGCCGGGCCCTGCTGTCACGGGGTAAGGCCGACTTTTCTGCACGGGGGCAGAACCGGGTGGCCGCAGCCACCCGGATTTAGTTGATAATTCATTCTCATTAAAATCCACCCCACAGCAAACCTCCATGGAACGATTCACCCGGCAACGCACAGCGATCTATGCCGTGGTCGCTGGCGCGCAGCGCCCGCTGTCGCCCCAGGAGATCCTGGAAACCGCCCAGGTGTCGGTGGAGGGGTTGGGCCTGGCCACGGTCTACCGCAACCTCAAGGCGCTGCGGGAAGATGGCGCCATCGAGGCGGTGCAGCTGCCCGGTGAGAGCCCACGCTATGAGCCCGCAGGCCAGTCGCACCACCACCACTTCCAGTGCACACAGTGCGCGCGCGTGTTTGATGTGCATGCCTGCCCGGGTGACCTGCAGGGGCTGGCGCCAAAGGGGTTCCAGGTGCAGCGCCATGAATTGACGCTCTACGGCCTGTGTGCGGATTGCGCGCAGGCAGCATGAGCGCGAGGGCCGTCGCATTGCACCGCCCCCGGGCGGAGCCACCTCGGTGGCGGGCCGCCGCGCTGCTGTGCGCGTGGTGTGCCTTGTGCATCTTGTTTGCGCAGACGCTTGGGCTGGCGCATGGCATTGCACATGGCCCGGTCCACGGGGATGTTGGCACGCAGGCCGCACAGGCTGTGGCGGCCCACCCTGGGCATGCCCACGGCAATGCGCAGGTTGCACCGGATGTGCTGGAAACCCTCTTCGCCCAGCACGAAGACGCCGAAGACTGCCGCTTGTTTGACGCTCTGGGCCAGCAGCCGGGCGCCGCCATGGCCGGGCCTGTGCCCCCGCCCGCAGTGCCCCCGTGCATGCAGCGGCTGCGGCGCCTGGAGGGCGCGTTTGTGGCGCGCTGGGCCACGCTGTTTGACGCGCGCGGGCCGCCCTTGCCTCACTGAAACCCTCGGTAACCCACCTGCGACCGGCGCGCATGCGCAAGCACGCGTGTAACCGTGCACCCATGCGTACCTGCCGGGCCGCATCGACCTATTCAGTGAGAAAAACCCATGAAACATTCATCCCTTCAGGGCGGCTTGGCGCTGTCCCTCGTTTTGGCATTGGCCGCTTGCGGCGGCGGCAGTGGTGGCAGCAGCGAAGCGCCCCACCAGGACACCCGCATCGACACCGCTGGTCGCCTGGCGATGGCCGAAGACGCGGCCACCGCACTGCGCATCTTTGACCTGGACAGCAGCGCCGTGGTGGCCAACGTCCCGCTGGCCAACCCACCCTCGGCCGTGTATGCAAGCCCCGGGCGGCGCTACGCGCTGGCCTTCCAGCGGCCGCAGGACACGGTGCAGATCGCCGATGCGGGCATCTGGCAGGAAGACCATGGCGACCACCTGCATGACTACAAGGCCGCACCCAAGCTGCTGAGCTTCCGCATCACCGGCCCGCAGCCTACCCACTACGACGACCGTGCGGGCCAGGCCAGCATCTTCATGGACGGCCGCGCGCCATCGGCCGTGGCCTCGGCCACCGTCTTCCAGGATGCCGACCTGGGCGCGGGCCGCGTGGGCGCAAGCATCAGCTTTGCGCTGCCCATGCATGGTTTTGCCGAACCCAACGGCAACTTCCTGGTAGCCACCTACCGGGCGCCGGATGCCACCAGCCCCACCCAGGTCGAGGTCTACAGCCGCCAGGGCGCTCAATACACGCTGGCGCGGCGCCTGGATGCGCAGTGCCCTGGCATGCACGGCAGCTTTACCAGCAGCGGCACCACCGTGAGCGGCTGCGCCGACGGCGTGCTGGCCGTGTCGCCCCAGGCCTCGGGCGCAGCAGCCGCCACCAAGATCGCCACCCCCACGGGCGTGGGCACCATTGCGGGCCACCCCCAGCTGGGGGCGCGGTTCATAGGCATCGGCAATGCGGGCACACCCTCCACCACCCGCTTCTACGACATCGACGCGGCGGCTGCCAAAGCCACGCCGGTGGCCATCACCGGCTGGGCCGACGGCCGCCTGCGCCGCGCGCATGGGTTTGACCGCGCGGGGCGCACCTTCTTTGTGCTGGACGACACCGGCGCCCTGCATGCACTGGAGCGGGGGGCAATGGGCTGGGTGGTGAAGAAGACGATCACCGGCGCCATCCCGGCCATGCCCACGGCGGCGCCGTTCCCGGCGTTTGTTGCCAACGAGGCGCGCGATGAGGTCTACCTCTCCGACCCCGGCGCGCGCCAGTTGGTGGCCATCAACACCACCACCCTCGAAGTGGCGCGCCGCACCGCGCTGGACTTTCGCCCCACCTACCTTGCCTGGCTGGGGATCGCGCGCTAAGAACGGCTAACAAAGCCCTTCTGGCGTCGTTGCCGCGTCTTGTCGTACTCCTCGTACTGCCTGCGACGCGGCGTCTGCTTTGTTGCGTGGCTTGCCCATAGATGACAACGGGCTGCGCCCCGCTTCGCGCATCCATCCGCATTGCGGGGTCAGCGCGTGGGGGTATTGCCCTAGCGTGCACGAAAGGCCTTGAACAGCAGCCCCAGGCACACCGCCATGCCCAGCATCGGGATGGCGGAAAGCAGTGCCACTACGGCGCGCGCCAGGGGTGACCAGTCAAAGTCGCGCGCCGTGCGCCAGGCGCCGAAGGCCGCCACCAGGCCCAGGGCGAGCATGCCCATGCGGAAACTCGCGCCGGGCTTGAAGAAGGCGATGAGCAGCACAACGTTGGCTACGCCCACCACCAGGGCCAGGTGGCCCAGGTGCAGCGAGAAGCCCGAGCGGCTGCCAGCGCCCTGGCGGCCTGCGTGTTCTGCCTCGTCGTCCTCGTCTTCCTCGCGTGTACTGCGCGCACGGCTGGGCGCCGGCCCCGGCACGGGTGGCGCGGGCCGGGGGGCCTGCGGCGCCGCACCACCGGCGCGGCCCCAGTCCGATGCCGACAACCCGGCAGCGGCAACCGAGGCTGCAACCGCTGCCACCGCAGTGGGCGCAGCGCCCCCTGGCGCCGCCACGGCGGCCCCCAGCCCGCGCTGCTGCAACACCGCCCGCAGGCGCCCAGGTTCGCGCAAGGCAGCCACCAGGGCGCGCACGGGGCTCTGCTCGTTGGGTGCAATGCGCAGGTCCGCCACCTGCATGGTGGTGCCGCGTGTGTTGGCCAGCATGAACAGCGCCTTGGCCACCTGCACATCCTTGGGGCCGCCCTTGCCGCTCTCCACGAACGTGCCCAGGTTGTACGTGGCGTCAGCATGGCCTTCTTCGGCGGCCTGGGCGTACCAGGCGCGCGCCTGGGCCAAATTGACAGGCCCACCATAGCGGCCATGCTCGTCGCTGGTGCCCAGGTGGAAGGCGGCGTGCGGGTCGCCCTCGCGGGCATACCAGCCAGGCAGGTCGCGCAGGGGGTTGCCCGTCCACACCACCGGCGCTGCCACAGCCGACGCATGCGAGGCTGGCGCCAGGGGCGCGAGGCTCAGGCCACCGGGCGATTCCGCCTCTTCCTGCGCCTGCTGCTTTTTCTGCGCCCGCAGCCGTTGCTCCTGCGCGGCTGCGTTCCACTTCGCGGCCTCCTGCATGTCCACCGGCCCGCCCCAGCCCCGCTCGAACATCAGGGCCAGCAGGCGCTTGGCGGGCTCGTGCTCCCATTCGGCGGCACGCTGGCACCAATAGCGGGCGTTTTCGAAGTTGGGCTGCTCCCAGCCGATCACGACATCCAGCGCGTGCAGGAAAGCCGCGACCTCATGCCCCTGTGCTGCGGCTGGCTCCAGGGCGTCGGTGGCTTCGATGCGCTTGCGCGAATACAGCGCCAGTTGCTGGCTGCGGGCCACGGCGTCGTCCACCGCCTTGCGGTCGTTGTCGATGATCTGCAGCAGTGGCTCGCCCGGCGCTGACTTCAGGCGTGCCATCAGCACCTGAATGCGTGCCTTGGCCTCGTCGGGAAAACGCTGGAAGAACGCCTGGGCATCCTTGCGGGTTTCTGCATCGTGGGCGCCCATAAGCTGCAGCGCAGCCGCCAGGTCGAAGTGCCTGCGCTGGCCCATGGTGCCAAAGCGCAGCGCACGGCCCAGGGCGTAGAGCGCGTGGGGGTTGCCGCGCGCGGCCCAGTGGCGGTATTCGGCCCAGGCGGTGGCGTCGTCGCCCGCCTTGCGGGCGCGCGCCGCACGCTGCACAGGCAGGTCGGGCTCTTCGGGCGCATCGCCGTTGGCCAGGTAGTGCACGCCGCTTTGCGGGTCATACAGGTTCAGGCCCAGGCGCACGGCCTGCTCCCAGCCATCGTCAAACGGCGCACCCCATTCCGAAGCACGGGTGTTGATGCCCACGCCAAACGTGGGGTCGGTCATTTCAGGCCCGCCGAGGTAGACGTCCCAGAACCCGGGAAAGCGCTGCTCGACAGCCTGGGCCCAGGCTGCGAACTTGGGGTTCATCGGCACCTGGGGCCCCGCCTCCGCACGCTCGTACTGCGCGTCCGCCTCGGCCTTGGTGGTGGGCCAGGGCCAGTCGGCGGGTTTTTCCCAGATCTGGATGGTGTAACTCACAGGTCCCTCCTCGGATGCCGCTGGGTGCGCGGCGTGTGGTCGTGTTGTCTTTCGTCAAGCGCGAGCGAATTCTAGGAGCGGCCCCACGCCACGCCCCAGAGGCGCACCCCACCAGTTTGTCCAGTGACGCACCCGCGCCACACCCGGCTGCTGGCACGCAGTTTTGGATAAAAATGGGCCTCTGCGCGCGTCCACCATGCCCAAATAGCTCCTATTTTTATAGCAAACCTATGTCCCAGCCACCACTGCCTGCCCCCTCCCTCGCCATGCCCGTGCCCACCGGCGACCAGCTCAAGGCCGCCCGCGCCGCCGCCGGGCTGAGCCAGGCCCAGGCGGCCGAACTCATGGGCTACCCGCTGCAGACCGGCAGCCGGGGCGGCGTGCAGTCGCGCACCTGGCAGGCGCTGGAAAGCATGAGCGACGAGCGCAATATGCAGGGCCCGGTGTACGCCATGTTTCTGCTGCTGACCGGCCAGCACCCCGACTTTGTGCTGGCGGCGCGCCCGGCGGAGGGCAGCGACAGCGCCACCACCACCGGCTGAGCAGCACACAAACGCTGACACCATAAAAAAAAGCGGAACAGCCCGCAGGCGGTTCCGCAAAGTCTTCACAGGGAGATAAAAAAGTACGCGGCGGCTCAGTCCACTTTGATGTTCGCCGCCTTGATCACCTGGGCCCACTTCTCCACCTCGGCCTTCTGGAAGGCGGCGATCTGCGTGGTGTTGAGGTCGGCGGGCTCCATGCCAAAGCCCTTCAGGCGGGTCTGCATGTCGGGCTGGGCCAGGATCTTGCGAATCTCGTCGTGCAGGCGCGAGACGATGGGCGCGGGCGTGGCGGCGGGCACAAAAATCGCCTGCCACGACTGCACCTGGAAGTCGGCCAGGCCGTTCACGCCCGACTCGGCCACGGTGGGCACATCGGGCATCGACGCCAGGCGCTTGGGCGAGGTGACGGCAATGGCGCGCAGCTTGCCGCTCTGGATGTGCGGTGCGGCCACCACGGTGGTGTCAAACATCATGTCCACCTGGCCGCTGATCACGTCCTGGATGGCGGGGCCGCTGCCCTTGTAGGGGATGTGGGTGAACTTCACGCCCGATTTGTAGGCCAGCAGCTCCACCGCCAGGTGCTGCGAGCTGCCCGTGCCAGCGGATGCCGACGACAACCCGCCGTCCTTGCCCTTGGCCGCTGCCAGCACGTCCTTGAGGGTCTTGTGCGGGCTGTTGGCGGCCACCACCAGCACCACGGGGTTGGTGCCGATCAGCGTCACGGGGCTGAAGGACTTGATGGGGTCATAGCCCAGCTTGGGGTACAGGCTGATGTTGATGGCGTGCGAGCTGACGGTGCCGCCCAGCAGCGTGTAGCCATCGGGCGCCGCGCGCGCAGCGGCCTCCGATCCCACACTGCCTGCCGCGCCGCCCTTGTTCTCCACCACCACCGTGGTGCCCAGCACGGGCCCCAGCTGCTGGCCGATGAGGCGGCCCAGCGTGTCGGTGGTGCCGCCTGCGGCAAAGGGCACCACGTAGCTGATGGTCTTGCCCGTGGGCCAGGTGCCCTGGGCGGCGGCGGGCAGGCCGATGAAGCCCACGGCAGCGGCGAGGGCGGCCGTGCGGATGAGGTGTCTGCGTTGTTGCATGGTCAAAAGTCTCCTAGTGTGTAAATAGTGAATGGGGGCGGAAGGACGGGGCCGCGCTGGCGCGGCGCCTGGCGTCCGGCGCGTGTCAAGGCAGGTCAACAATCTCGACCCAGTTGGGGTTCTTGCCCGCAGGCACGCGCGTGGCGGCGCCCGGGATGCCGGTGGCGGGGTCGATGGGGTGCAGCGCGACGTGGTGCGACTCCTGCCCCGCCGCAATCAAAAAGCGGCCCGACGAATCCACCGCAAAGCCGCGCGGGGTTTTCTCCGTCGGCACCTGGCCCAGCGGCTGCAGCTGGCCGGTGGCGGCATCCACGCGGAAGCTGCTGAGCGTGCTGGAGGTGCGCTCGGACGCATACAGCGTGCGGCCGTCGGGCGACAGGTGCAGGTCGGCCGCCCAGGGCTTGCCGGTAAAACCTGCGGGCAGCGTGGTGGCGCGCTGCACGGCGCGCAGTGTGCCGCGCTCCTTGTCGTAGGCCATCACATGCACCGAGGCATCCAGTTCGTTCAGCAAATACAGGCTGCGCTGGGCCTTGTCCCACACAAAGTGGCGCGGGCCCGACTTTTCGGGGGTGACGGTGGTCAGCGCAGGCTCGTGCGCCGTGAGCTTGCCGGTCTCGGCATCAAAGCGCCAGGCCGAGAGGTTGTCGCCCCCCAGGCTGGTAGCCAGCACATGGCGGTTGGCCGCATCAGCGTGGATGGCGTGTGCGTGGGGCGCTGTGGGGACGAGCTGCTGCACCGCGCCCACCGCCCCATCCTTGCCAATGCTGTTGACCGTGATCTTGTGGCCGGGGTAGGACGCCGCAAACAGCCAGCGGCCCGTGGCATCGGTGTCGATGTTGGCCATGCTGTCGGCCAGTGGGGCCTCGCCCAGCTTGCGCAGCTTGCCGCTGGCCGGGTCGATGGCCAGGCTCACCACCCGAAACGGCTGCGAGCGCAGCGCCACATACAGCACCTTCTTGTCCGGGCTCACGGCCATGGGCATGGCCATGCCGCCCAGTGCGGTGGTGTCCACCGGCTTCAAGGCGCCCGCGCTGCGGTCCAGCTCGAACACCGACACGTCCTGGCTGTCGGCGTTGGACACATAGACCCAGGTGGCGGCCCCGGCACCGGGCGCAGCCAGGGCCAGGGCAAGCGCAGCCAAAGGCGCCAGGCGCGCAAGACGCGCAAGACGCGCAAGACGCGCATGAGGCCCGGCCGGGCGGCGGGTGTGAAGTACAGCGGTCATTCGGTTTTCCTTCTTCTGGTGGTGCACAGCCTGCGGGCCGGGGGCCACAGACATGCGATGTCTCGGTGCCGGGGCGCCTTCTTTGGGGCGGATCTGGCAGCGCCCAACCCATGGGGAACGGGTGTTCATCCTGGGTTGGGTGCTGTTTTGTTATATGTCGTCATACAACATAGATGGCATTGTGAACCGAACCAAGCCCATCTGAGCAAAGGGATTACCCGCAGTTTTTGTGAGCGCCTGACACTCTGTTTCAGAGGCATTTCAAAGCCATTAACAGGCAAAATGCTCAGTGTTTACCCTTATTTTTTCGCACATCAGGCCAGTTTGCGATTCGGTATCTTGTGTTTTTACCGACCTAGTTGTACGATGACTAACAACAACCTGACAACCCGGAGACATTCCATGACCCTGAACCGCCGCGCCGTCCTTCTGGCCTGCACCGCAGCCCTTGCTGCCGCCTCTGCCACCGCCCAGACGGCCGACTGGCCCGCCAAGACCCTGCGCATCGTGGTGCCCTACCCTCCCGGTGGCAGCTCGGACATCATTGCGCGCTCCATCAGCCAGGTGCTGTCCGAGTCGCTCAAGCAAACCGTTATCGTCGAGAACAAGCCGGGCGCCAACGGCAACCTGGGCGCCGACTTTGTGGCCAAGGCCGAACCCGATGGCTACACCATGCTGTTGTGCGACGTGGGCGCGCTGGCCATCAGCCCCTCGGTGTACACCAAGCTGTCGTTCGACCCCTCCAAAGACCTGCGCGGCGTGACCATGCTGGCCTACTCGCCCCACCTGCTGGTGGTGCACCCCTCGGTGCCGGTCAACAACCTCAAGGAGCTGATTGCCTACTCCAAGAAGAACGACCTGAACTTTGCCGTGACGGCCACCGGCAGCGCCCCCCACCTGGCCGGTGTGGCGCTGGAGCGCGCCAGCGGCGCCCGCTGGCAGTACATCCCCTACAAGGGCGGCGTGACCGCGATCCAGGACACCGTGGCGGGCCAGACCCAGGTGCTGATGAACGGCATGCTCGCCACCCTGCCCCAGGTGCAGAACGGCAAGCTCAAGGTGCTGGGCGTGTCCAAGTCCACCCGCATGCCACTCATCGGCAACGTGCCCACCATTGCCGAACAGGGCGTGACCGGCTACGAATCCGGCACCTGGCAAGGCGTATTGCTGCCACGCGGCACGCCCGAGGCCGTGGTGCAAAAGCTCAACAAGGCCCTCATCACCGCCATCCGCGCGCCTGAGATCCGCTCGCGCCTCGCAGGCCAGGGCGCCGAAGTCGTGACCATGACTCCCGCCGAGCAAGACCAGTTCTTTGCCAAGGAACGCGCGCGCTGGGCCAGCGTGGTCACGGCCGCCAACATCAAGCTGGACTGAGTCCCCCGCCCCCGCCTCCCCATTTCCTCTTACCGCCCCGCACTGACATGACCCCTCAAGACCTCAAAACCATCATGGGCTCCGGCCTGCTGTCCTTCCCCATCACGGACTTCGACGAGCAGGGCAACTTCCGCCCCAAGACCTACATCGAGCGCCTGGAGTGGCTCGC
>Ga0187844_10001328_pt1 | contig 18924 bp, 6 predicted proteins | sample SpaLakP09_SKY_50_FD_134517 | JGI IMG/M metagenome (GOLD analysis project Ga0187844, IMG submission 134517) | Oligotrophic lake water microbial communities from Sparkling Lake, Wisconsin, USA - SP09_SKY_50 | ecosystem: Environmental > Aquatic > Freshwater > Lake | place: USA: Sparkling Lake...
CGATGACGACGCTCCTTCTGATTCTCGAACTCCAAGAACCGCTTGAGACGTTCACGACGGGCCTCGATCGTCCCTGATGCACGTGAATGACGAGAGATGAGTTCGCGGTTCAGTTGCTCGATAGTCAGAGTATTAACGTTCATGTTCATGTTGTATGACACCAAATTACCCTATCCAACCACGATCCGTTTTGTCCAAAACGAATCGTGATTGTTTGTAGTTTTTCTTTCTATTATAAAACATGTCTGGTTCTTCGCTGTATTTGGTCTTCACGCTCGCCCGTGGAGATATTCTCAACTGCCGAATGGCAACCTATCATCGCCAAATAGCTGAGTTTGAGTGCGTTGTCGCCATGCGCGCCAACTCTGATCGCTGGGCGCGGATCATTGAAGTGCCCTGTTCAATTCCCGAGACACAGAAGGTATGGATTGCCGTGAACAATGTTGGTCAATTCAGTCAGATTTCGGTAGGCGTATACGATCAGGCCGAGACCGTTCCGTCGGGAACGGAATGGGTTGAGGATTTGGTAGTATCCGCCTAAGTTGGGACAATGTAGTATATTGTTATACTTGCTGAACCATTGCCATTAGATGGGTAACCACCGACGCCTTGATATACATTATCTATATATCCCTCACCTGGCTTGCCATCGTTCTTGACGCTGGTATCCTCGTACCCGCCGCGGCCGCCTCGATGTGAAGTATCCCATGTTCCTCCCCCGCCTCCGACTGCAGCTTGCCCGAAGACGAGGTTAGCCATTCCACCGCCTCCACCTCCAGTCGCTTCAACTTTTTTTATAACAGTTCCGCCACGAGCTACTTGCACAAGAGATGCCCCTCCTCCTCCTCCTGCTGACCATTGGGAGTATATAGTTGATTGGGCAGTACCCATCTATTGTAATACATGAGATACTTTTCACCTATTATTTTACGGACAATTGGGGGGAGGGGTAAAAGACCTCTGCACCGAACCGCCACCTCCACCGATTCCTGTTCCTCTAGTTGGATTATTATTTGCACCGTTGCCGTTCGCTGTTCCCGCGTTACCAGACACTCCGTTTGCACTTCCTCCCCGACCTCCTGTCGCCTTCGAAGCGTTGTCATATGTGCCATTGGCACCCCCGCCTCCTGCAGCTACAAATATACTATCGCCTTGTTGTATTGCGCGATATCCATTAAGAGTAACGTATCCGCCTCCTCCGCCACTGCCAGTGCCGCTTAAGTTTCCTGGATTGCCACTTCCCCCACCAGCACCTGCCACCGTCATATTTGCAAATGTTCTTGCACCTGCGACACCAAATGTACTCGTTCCAGATGTGTATGTGACAGATCCATAGGTAAACCTTACAATTGCAGATGCTGCACTGTAATATGAATACCCGCCAGGGTCGCTGTATCTTGTTATTAAGTAGAATGTTCCACCACTCCCTGGAATTGTGAACTGAATATTTGTCGTGTTCTGTGCTAGATCTGTGTATCCAGCTACCGCTCCTGCTGGCACGTTTTGCGAAGGAATAGTTGGAGGAGTCGTAGTTGAATAGAGAGTATACGTGAATCGACCCGCAATACTTGAATCAACTGTAATTGGCGTCCATGAAATCCAAATCGTATTTGATGTTGCAAGTGATTGGTCAGAAGAGCCAGCAGCTGATCCCCATACTACATTTGTCACTGCTGCAGGGTAGACGATATTCCTGTAGGCTATAGTGCCACGGTTTCCATTAATGGATTGTGCAGCACCTATTCTATAGACAATATTTGGGTTTAGAACACCATTGTTAATCGTAGTTGTAAGTCCCGTGAGCGTCTGAGTCTGTCCATTGTATCGTGTATCAATCGTTGCAGGATTATCATACAATACTACAACATTGCTTGTTGAGTTCGGTGTAAAGTTTGCTGTAAACGTCGAATTGATTCCGTTTGGAGGGTTTCCAGTTCCAAATGTTAGTGTTGTGGAGGTGATGAGTCCATTGACCGCGAGAACAGTGACTGAATGGGGGAATGCAGGTGATGTGAACCCTGTAGCCGTGACAAACACATTAAAATTGTAAGTTTGTCCTGTGACAGCTCCAGTGTATGTAAGCACATTTCCTACAACTGTTGGACCACTTAGACCTGCAGGCGTGCTGCCAGACCACACCCCGCCAGCTGTTCCTGTACCTGTAAGTGTGATTGTTCCTCCGACGTTCACGCCTGTAACGCCTGTCACAGTAGGATTTCCAGATTGCGCCGTACGATTGCTTGTAAAGAATGCGGTAACTCCTGCGTAATTCAAACTGATCTGGTTCGCTGCGATGGCGTAATTCGATCCGCGTGCAGTAGTTGAGTAGTCAACAAATGCGCCGTTAGTTGTTGGGTTGCGGTTCCCTGATGTGGATAATTGGAGCGGATTTGCTCCCCCTCCACCATTTGATGTTGTTGCTGGGAACCCCCATGTCGAAGTAGTCGCTCCAGTCCAAGATCCTGCTGACGTAATAGACCAGTTCGCAGTGAGCCGTATAGAAGTATAGTTAGCGATTGAAATTACAACAATGCCGCTATTTCCAGATTGATTAAACCCAAACCCACTATTTCCATATGTCCCAATCCGAGTTCCAACGGCTGCGATTGGTGATATACTTCCTTCGTAACCGTTATATCCGCCGCTACCTCCACCACCATCCCCCTGTCCTTGCTCTCCAAAGTATGCGCCGCCGCCACCGCCAGCGTAAATTTTGGTGCTTCCAATAATCACATAGGAATTCCATCCACCACCGAACGGGTATGTGCCACCCCTTCCTACGAAGTATGTTATCGGTGTTGTAAGTGTAAGATTTGTGAATGTATACGTTGCTACCGCTCCATTTCCGCCAGGTGCATAACCCCCACCGTAAGGGGCGCTACCGCCTCCACCTCCAATCACGGTCACTATAATCGTCGGATTTGTAGCTCCACCTGGAACCGTCAGTATATTGTTCGTAGGCGATGTGTATTGCGCATTAGTAATGGCTTCTGCAAATGTTATGGTTCCAAACCCGAAGTTGGGTGCTGTAAACGTTGGTAAGGTGGTCGAGTTTGTGTATCCGTTATACGTCAGGGTGAGTGCCGCATTTGGAGAATAGATTGTTCCTGTCGCCGAGATTGCTCCGTAATTGTTACTGAGCGCAGTTGTCGTTGCAGAACCGCCTCCTCCCAGTGTCGTATACGAAGGGTATGTCCACGTCACGTTGAATGCGTTGGATGCACGGAGTATCAGATTTCCAGCTCCTCCTTCGTTCAGTAGCGTGACTCCCGTAATCGCCAGGTTGGGGGCTGTGAATGTCGGATTAGCCCCCGTGTATGGAAATGTAAACCCGTTATTCGAAAGAACAATCGAAGTAAATGTCGCAGCCAGACCCGACGACCATGCAGCATTCGTGAATTGGTATGTCAGCGTCGTGGGATAGGTTGTTGTGTTTCCAGACATAAAGGTTGTTCCCACTGGCGTTGTTACATTCCAGACGACCCCTCCTATTGGTGTTCCACTTGCGATTCCGAGAGTAATAGAGAACTGGCGAGTTGCTCCCGCATCCGCTGTTGTTGGGATTGAGACGACGAGGTTTGGAGTGGTGACCGTATTTGTATTTGAAGTTACAGACAGCCCAGTATCCTGCGTCACAAACTTTACTTGGCGCGCATATATCGTAGCCTTCACAATCGGGAAGGTATAGGCTGTGATGGCGTTCGAAGCAACTGCTGCTGGCGAGTTCATCAGTGTCTCGGTGGTTCCCTCCAAGAGATACCAGAATCCTACCGTTGCCGCTGTTGCAGTGACACGAATCGTTGCCAATCCAGTATTCGTCAATAATGGAGCCACCGTAATTGTTGGAGCAGTTGTTAGGTAAGATGTGGTTGTTGGCGTAACCCCCCATAGGCCTTTATACTGTGTATTCAGTGTGATTGGGTAGTTTGTTCCTGGACTTATCACGAATGTTGCAGTGCGGCCAGTGGTAGCATTGCATGTTAGACTTCCAGCCGATATAGTGTAGAGAGGAGTTCCAATATCAGCCTCATTGTCCTGAGGATAATTGGTTAGAGCAGGCCAAGAAATGGTGAGATTTGACAGCTGCTGTGAGAATGTGAGTTGAGAAGGGGCTGGATTGGTTGGCACAAACATCGTAACCACTGGTGAAACTGAGTCTGCAGATTGTAAGTTGCAACCCCGAACACCTGATCCAAAAAATCTGTATGCCGATGTTGAGAATGCTTGAATGATGTAGGAATAATTTGAGTTGGCTCCAAATTGACCAAGAAGTCCATTGCTTAGGATTGTTATGCTTGGAGCTGTCGTTGCAGGAATATTCGCACGACCAAACCCACCTGCTGTTATCGGATTGTAATAGACATTGTAATACTCGGCTCCCACAACAGGTGGCCACGATAATGCTACCGAACATGCGTTGTGGGTAACCGTGATTCCAGATGCAGCCACGGGTAGTGTCGGCACTGGAAATGGAATTCCATTAGCAGGAGATGATCCATTGGGTCCATCGTTGATTGATGCAGAACCAGTTGTAAGAAACGCGGAAATCGTATAGGAGAACCCTAAACTGACGTTGAGTGTATAGTTGCGCGAATCTGTCTTATAATTTAGACGGTTAGACTGAACGTTTGTCGATGATGGAACGCCAGCATTCGTCTGACCATACCCCACAGCGAGTAACCACATATAGTTCGTGCCAGCCGTCTGTTGAGGAACAGTCACCGTCAATGTCTCCGCACTCAGAGTGGACTGAGCAATCGATACAGTCGTGCCACTTGGAACAATGTAGTCTAGCGACGACGGAAATCCGTAAATTGCGTTTGAGTATCCAACTGGATTAAACGCTGTCACGGAAATTGACAGAGTGCCCGCGCTAGCATCAAAGTTCGTTACTGTCTGTGAATTTCCTACAACATTAAATGATTTATACGGATAGTTAACATTGGGGATCCTCGGAGAAACTTCTACCAAGTAACTTGGAATGATTGTTGTTGCGGGCGAGGTATAGATTACCGAAGACTGCCAGTTTATCGTAAAGCTACTTCCCTGACCTACCGCACTCAGTATACCGTTTCCTGGAGCCGTTGGTTTATACAGTTGAATCGGAGTCGTCGTGTTCGTGGTTACCGTATTGCCGTTCGTGCCGTTCCATGACGGGATAACAGTGTAAATGTAAGGCTTTCCAACTATATTGGCTTCATTGCTCACAACCGTATACGAAATATAACTTCCGACCTGGTTGTAAGTTGCAGAGAGGGTTATGCCGTTGTAGATAGGCGAGTGAATGAGTGCGGGTCCCTGCTTGAACACTGGGTTCATTGTGAGCCCCCATTTGTTGGCAAGGTAAGTTGTGACCTGTGTCATCTGGAGCGGATTCAGGTTCGAATTGTAGTGTATGAGTTCTGCAACAATACAGTCTCCATATCCTCCAGTGTTGAGTCCATTGACGTAATAGGTCCCCGTCTTGGTTTGAAGACCTGAAGGAGTTCCAGGATTTGAATTACATGGCGACCCGTTGAAAGTAAAGTTTTGTGCGGTAGTTCCTCCGTTGTAACCAACCGTGAAGATAAACCAGTTTTCGGTTCCAGGTAATGGTGCAGGGTCCCCATTTGGCTGACGATAATCGGGATCCGTTGTGGCAAACGACGGACCTACATAGAGAAGACCCCAGTTTCCAGTTTGGAAGTAATTCAACCATGCTGCCCCCCCTGACAATGCTGGGTTCGTAAAACCTGTCATATACGACCCCGAAGTTACCCTCGCCACCGCAAATGCGGTAAAGGAGTTAGACCATACAAAGTTGGGAATCGACATGCGATTGTATCCCATAACGAGGGCAGACAGATTGTTGAGGGTAGTTGAGCCGATCGTTCCTTCAAGCTTCGTGGCTACATATCCGTTCGTAGACTTATCTGTCCATGTGGTTATCGCCCCACTTACACGACCAATCTTTGTCTGATCCGCTGCATCCAGCCACAGAGAACACCCTGCTATACGCGTTGGGGTAAACGACGCGTCATTCACCCACTGGTTTGAAGGAGTTATGTAGTTAGTAGGATCGGGGAACAAGAGATTGCTATACAGGTAATTGTCTCTTAAACTGAACACGCAATTTGATCCTCCAACATCCTGTGGCCAGGTCACCGTATTGTCTTGGCCTACGTTGGTGAAGGTCACAAATGGTATGAACGGCTGATAGACTTTCCAAGACTCCTCAATCGAGTCCGTGCTTGTGACATTTGATGCCGATGTCCTAAACAGGGATACACTGTATGTCTCTCCTACTACACCTGTGAATGTATCTCCAGGAAGAGCAAACAGGTTCGAGTAAATGACTGTTCCACGTTGTGCGACGTTCGATACGTAGAACGAGTATCCAAACGTAGACTCTGGTGTCCAAGTCACTGATACGCGCGTTCCAATGTTGGAAAGTATAATAGGTCCAGTTGGCGCGCTCGGAATCTCAATGGTTTCCGTTCGCCCTACACCTCTGCTCGTAACATTGGTAGCCGAAACCGCAAACGCCGATACGTTGTAGGTATGTCCAAGTATTCCAATAAAGGTTGCAGTTCGTGTAAAAAGACCTGGCTGCGAACTGGTGAGTATTGGCGGGTCCACTGACATATCGTAGGCTGTGAACGCATAGGTTGACGCATTTGCGGTTACAGAGGACCACGAGACAGTTACGAGAGCATTGTTGTAACGGAAATCAATGGCCGAAGGGGCAGCAGGTTCAATGAGCTGGATTTGCCGACCGACTGTTGTGCTGGGAATGCCGTTGAAGAATGCAGTTGTGGATATGTTGTAAGTAAACGCGGCTGTCGATGTCGTCACCCGCCAAGACGAAAACGCGCTTGTTGTAATGATATTGCTTAACACCGAGGCTGCTGCTGTAACAGCTCTTACCGAAACATCAAAGGACGAAAACGCCTGGTTTGCACTGTAATTGGCCGTAATGATATTTCCGATATTGAAGAGGGGTTCGACTGTGAGAACTGGGCGTGCATTGCTGATTTGCACAGCTGAGTCATCCCCATTGATTCCCTTATACCTTCCCGTCACCGTGATGGCATACGTCGTATCAAGAGATCCGTTGAAGATTAAAGTGCTCGATGTTGTCGTTAAAGACTGTTCAATCCTTCCTGTGGTTCGGTTGCGTGAGGTGCCCGTATATACTGCCCCAGGTGCGTTTATCTCGTCTGGTATCCAAGACGCCTCCATTAATGCATAATATCTTCCAGTCGCATTATCTGTTGCTCCCGAGTTCGTGACGGTTAGGAAGTCTACAACGGGTTGATACAGTGTAACAACTGCTGATGCATCGGTCACCAGTGCACTTCCGACATTGTTGTTTGTGGCTTCTACCGAAAACTGGTATGTTTCTCCTGGCTCTCCTATAAACTGTATTAATAATCCCGATTTATACTGGGTTGCTAGTGGAAACGCTTGAGTTGATACGTAAATTGTGTATCCGCCATTCGGATCTGCATTTGCGTTTCCTATATTGTTCTGGGCCGCCTTGTCCCATGTTACAGTCACGGTTGTTCCCGAATAGGTTGCCACTACACTATCCGTAGGAACAGGGTTAGTAATCAGAGGAAGCTGAATAGTTCCTGACGGACTCGCAACGATACTTGGAAGGCCGCAAAGGGTCGCAATCAAACTAAAGTTATATGTTATGCCCCTCGTTCCGAGTGTAGGAATAGTGAATACCGTCCTATCACCTCCAGAAATTGTCCATGAACTAGCACTTGGGAAAAAGTTATTATTTGTTTCAGTGAGCGTATACGTGTCTGCGTTGCGAAGACGGCTATCCGTTGCCAACGGCCCATAGCTCATATTTGCCGTTATCGCATAGTTTCCGTTAAACCCAATACCGTTAAAGACTGGAGGAGCAGTGAACAGCTTGACAGAATTGGTGGAGGCTACCGCCGCGTCGCTCTGAACAAGTCCACTGTTCGTTGCGGTTACGCGTGCAGTATATGTGGAGTTTGAAGCTCCGTTCTGAAATGCAAGCGAGGTTTCTCCTGCAGCTGATGTCGATCCTCCAATATTAAATCCATTCTCATCAATTCCAACCACACTGAACGATGCATTTGGCTGACGGTTATCTGGTGTCCAACGAGCGAACAACTGCGTATTCGAGTAGTAAATGAATACGCCTGTTGGAGGATACGTATACACAAATGCAGATAACCCTGTAGCAACTGCCGATGAAAGTCCATTAGATAATGCAAGAACTTCAAACCTGTAAAATACCTTGTCGCTTGGAGTCGTCACTGCGTTCGTAGTGTATGATGTATCTAGGCCTACATTTGAGAATCCAGTTGTTGACATAACAGATGGACCCAGTGTCTGACGGATAGCATATGTGGCACTCAGGGTATTGGGTGTCCATGATATAAACAGATTTGATCCAACATTGGTGATCACAACATTCGTTGCCGAGGGAGTAAATACTCTCGTTTCAGGCCCTGGGCTACTTGGAGGTGAAGAAAGACCTTTGTAGATGGATGTCACTGTGAACTGGTAACTGAGTCCTACCGATGCCGTTAGCGTGACCGAGTTAATTGTTCCGTCAACAATCGACGATAATGTTCTACCGACTGTGTCATAGACGAAATATGAATTTGGCCTACTATTTCCGTCAGGCTGGGGAGCAGCCGACCAAGTAACTGTAATATTTGAGTTCGAATACGTGGTCGTCGGCACTGATGGGGTCTCATTGACATACGTGTATACCGAGGACAGTGTAGTGGCAGGCCCTTGAATTCCCTTGTAGCTAGCATTCACCTGGAACGTATAGAGCGATATCGTATTTGTCAGAGTGAGGGTTGATACGGTAGTTCTTGTTGAGAAAGACTGTCCTGAACAGAGTTCGGTGACAATGTAGTCAGTTATTCCTGAAAAAGGGTATGGAGACCAAGAAATCGTATACTTGTTGCCAAAAATTGATTGAGATACATTCGTGAGAGCTACAGTTGACAAGGTTACCAAGGGAGATGTCGTATTGGTTCCCGAAATTCCGTTCAGGAGTGTTCCTACTACGAACTGATACGTATTGGATAACGAAACGTTTGTAATATTTACTGTGTTTTGCCCAGGATTGAGAGTAGGAATCGCGACTGCTGGTCCACGCGTCTGAGATACAGAATAGATATAGTTGGCTCCCAGATTGTTCCAGGCGAGTGTGATTGTACTTCCAGTGTAATCGATCGTTACAGGCGCTGCTGACAGAGTTGTCAGCGTAATAGTTGCCGTTGATACATACGTGCTGTAAAGGATAGACGGAGACGGCGCAACAGATGTTGATTGTGTCGCGATCTCAAATGTGTAATTGGACTCCTGACTTCCCGTGAACGTAACTGTTGGGAAGTTTTTAGGAATATTGGACTGTGGCGGTAGTTGTCCGTTCTTCTCCCTGATTCTGAATAGATACAAGGGATCAGAAGACCAAGTTACCGTAATTGCTGTTCCATTGTATCTTACAGCTGAACCCGTTGGCTCAGGCAAGAAAATATTGCACGTTGTGGTCTTGGCGCTTGCGGTGCTGAGTAGATTCTGGGCTACATTGCACGAGTATACGTATCCAACATATGAGAGACCATACGCGGCAGTGAACGTATTCACAGTCGTTAAGGGTATAGGCACTGTTGCCCCATTGTTTGACGAGTATGTGTAGTAGTAGGTGACACCCTGTGTAGGCGATGCACTGGTTACGTTAATGATACCTCGGTATGTCGATCCAAAATCCGCAGTCGAGATCGTAATCGACGCACCCAGCGGAGCGAACGGAATTGCAGATATACTGATCGTTGGTCCTGACAGGGTTACACTGTTCATCAAGGCAGACGATGACAGCGTATACACTGCTCCTCCCGATACGGTGAATGAATACCTCTGGGCAGTTGTGGACGCAATCGTCTCTGTGGCAAGCTGATTATTTCCCGAGAAAACAAAGACTGTCATATCTGCATTTGAGTTCAGCCCTACATTCAGGGTTGCACTCAGGGTGTAGTTTCCTGTCGTGGGGTTGGGGTTAATCAACGACGCAGTGAGTCCAGAAAACGGGTAGGGACGACCCGCTTCTCGTTCTGGCGACGATACTGGCTGATTCTGACTTGAAATATCTAGACGGGTGGTGTAAGCCTTGAAGTAGTAATTGAAATGATTTGAGAGGTTCGGGTAGCGGAAGGTGTAGGATGTAGGAATTGGGGGGGCAGCGGGAATACGCCGAGGAGTTGCAGCGGCAACCGTTAATCCCCACTTATTGGCAAGGTAGCTCTCGATGTTCTGGCGCTGCACTGTTGTGAGAGCCGTGTTGTAGATGAGGACTTCGCTGATGTATCCTGTATACTGTGGAGTTCCTTGATACTGGACAATTCCTCCAATGCGATACCTTGCAATATTAAAGTTTCCAGTTGAAATGACACTTGGTGTAGGAGTTCCGTTGAGATAGGAGATTCCAGTTGTTCCGTCAATCCGATAATCCATAATATACGGAGTATTTACGGGCTGAACAAATCTGGTGACATCTGGATTTCTAAACCCATACACCTCTCCTCCAACAAATTCTACAAGAAGTCCAGTTATTCCATCATCATCCCCTAGAGTTGTCGGAGCCATGCTGAGAACGCGCGTGTAATTTGGGTTTATTACAGTTGTTTGTGCAGGCTGTTGCATCACCATAAATACGGTTGCGCTTAATCCTGTGTTTGTGGTCAACCCATCAAACCACGACCTTCCAATAAAATTCATGGTAGGTCGGCTGTTGAGTCCAGTGCTAATGATAGTTGGTGGTGGATTCTGAGTAATCACAACGATTCCGATGGACCCATCCGTATTGGCTGCACCCCCATTACCATAAAACTCAATTCGAGATCCAGCTGAGGCATTTAGAGATATATTTCCAGGACTGCCGATGGTAATGCTACCGCTGCCCGCCCGACCACCCGCACCGCCACCGACACCCTGGAAGCCGAAGCCGTCTTCGCCGTCGAAGATGCCGTTTGCGCCACCGCCGCCGCCGCTCGCGACCACTGTGGTAGAACCAATGGTCACATAAGAAACTCCCCCGCCGCTGCCCCCGCCTGTGTCGCCGTAGCCACCCCTTCCTACGCGGTATGTGATTGCTGTTCCACTTTGAACTCCTGTGAACGTATACGTCGCGCGCCCTCCATCTCCTCCTGCGCCTTGACCACCAGTGCCTACAATAAGTCCACCACCCCCGCCGCCGCCAATCACGGTTACCGTAATTGTTGAACCCGTGGCTCCGCCTGGAACAGTGGAAACAGTATTTAATGGACTTGTATACTGTGTTGTTATAGGTAGAGTTGGCACAGTAGCATTGCATCCCAGTCCCGACTTGTCCCTCCACGTTGTAATCATTGCACCGTTATCTGCAACAACGCCTGTTGCATTCGGATCAGCAGCGTCCAGCCATAGCCTCAGTCCTGGAACAGTGTTTGGCGGTAGGCCCAGTTCCAATCCCCACTTGTTTGCAAGATAGCTTTCAATACCCTGGCGTTCCTGCGTGGTGATTGATCGATTGTAGTGTAGGACCTCGCCAATCGTGATATTGTCACCACCATAGATGGAGCTTGGACCCCATGCACTCAGCCACAGCGGAGATATTGTTGATGTAGATCCCCCTGGAGCGGCCGTGGTTGTTGACCTGGGAGTGCCGTTGACTGCGTAATTTGTCGCCTGTGTTCCTCCTCCATATCCAATGGAAAAGAGACACCACTGATTTGAGGGAATCACTTGCGTTCCAAGCGCTAACACGGAATCATTGAAATTAGCAACACCAGTAGCAAATAGTCCATAGTTAAATGTTCCGATATAGCCTACGTAACTTGATACCGCTGTTCCTGCAAAATATGATATATTTGGACTCTTTGCCACGAAAAATATAGTAGAATACGATGTCCAGTTGAAATTGTTCACAGTGAAAAATCCAGTATTTGTTGCGATGGCATTCAGGTTGTTCTGGGTTGTAGTCGTAATGTTGGGGGGAGCGATCGTAGCGGTAAACACCCGCTGGAAGGGTGTGGTATAATATGGGTGGGAAGGAGGGAGTCTGGACTGCAAATTGTATTTGTAAGCAAGGTATCCCTCCACCTGCTGCCGCTGTGCTGTTGTGAGAGCACCGTCAAACACCATCATTTCGTAAAGATCGAATGCAGCGCCCCTGTTTCCAATCACTTGCGTTGTGGTGGTTCCAGTAGAATAGGATTCTGTATTATTTATATCTGTTGTTTGGGCTGCTCCGTTGATAAAAATACCTCTGTCTGCGGTCGTAGACGTTCCACAAACAATGCTTGTCGAACTAAAAAACTTCTGGGGGGATGATGCACGTTGGAGAGGGACCCCAGAATAGTTCAATTCCAGATTAGTATTGAAACTGTAGAACTGGATATCTCTAGAATTGTCTCCTCCAGTTAAAAACTGACGGAAACCACCCGTTGAGCCTACCGTAACCACCATAAACACTGTGCGAGTCGTCTGCGTATACGTTATCGGCGGCAGGGTCATACTCGATCCTGCAGCAAAGGAAAGGTAGCCAGCAGATGGATAAGCAACCCCAATCTTTCTCACAGTTCCCGCAGTCGTTATTATAGACCCACCTGCGGTTCCAAGGTTGTTCATAGACGTTACATTTACAGGGTCAAACTCGAAGTAGTAACCTGGATTCACCCATACCACACAGCCAGGAATTGTGAACAACGCAGGAACAGCCTTATATCCGTTCGTCGATTTGTCTGCCCATTGTGTGATTCCTGTTGTTGCATTCGATGTGATGGTCGACGTATCTGCCGCATCCAGCCACATGCTCAGTCCTGGAACGGCGTATGGGGAATATGTAGAGGGTTGAGTTTGCGTGCTTTTAGGAATTCCGTTCTCGTATTCGATGAGCGAATACGATTCAACGGGTAATGCAGTTGGAGGGATCGCGGCAACTGTGACAGTTGCTGACGTATCCACCAACGACGCTACGAACGGTGTTCCTGGTCCTTCAGTATAAACATAGAGTGAAGCAGTTCCTGCAGGACCGAACACTCCGTTCCCGAAGGGCCTGGCCGATAGCGTAAGATTCACATTCTGTGAAACATTGAAGAGATTGGATGCATAGGTAATTCCTGATAAGCTATACACGGTATACGCAAGGGTTGGGTTGTAAACTTTACGATCTTGATCCGTAATGGTATAGGAAGATGCTTGGACACCCGCGTTGTTAAACGAATACACCCTGTAATCCGAGAAGGACGCCGCTCCTCCTAGCGATATTGTTAACAGATCCGACGAGGCTGGAACCGTTGTGTAAAAAAAGGATGAAAGACCCGATTGGATTCCGAACGCAATTGACCGCGATACAAACTGAATTGGGTATGACGATGTGGTGACAGTTGCCGAATACACCTGTGTCGAACCGTTCGATACTGCCAGCGACGTTCCTGAAATGAATAGACTGTAGGCCGAAAGCGAGACCGCTATCGTTCCCGTCGAAGGTGTCACCGTGAACTGATACATTGCATTTGCAACTCCGTCATTGCAGTAGACCGCCGAACCAATATTCACATCGGACGAGACAAATCCAGTTGATGTATCTTTGATGTTTCCGTTACCGCCCGTTCCGACCCAGAATCCTCCGCTAACCTGCTGAATAACATTTGTATGCGAAGGTGTCACGATATTTGACCCTGTTCCCTGCTTTCCACTGTCAAAGAAGACTGATGCCAACGATAGAGTCGTATCCGTCACATATACGGTCGAGATTTGACCATAGTAGGATGTCGACACAAGTGGAGCGCTAGGACCACCTACATATATGGGGATACTCGATGCTGACGAAATGCTTATGAAGGCGCCATTTGACACAACCACCGTGAATGCATACGGACGCCCAGTTGACAGATTGGTAAACGCATATGGTGCTGCTGATACATTCGAGCCATAGTTGTTTGTTACAGTGTATACCGATCCCGTAATTGCTGTCTGGGCGAAAGACACGGTTGCCGTGGTGCCTGCGGTGCCTGATATAGTTACGGTAGGAACCCCATTGACTGGCTCGACGAACATCTGGGCGGGAATCCCTGCAGATAACCCATACACCTGATTCGCAAATGAGTCCAGAGTATAGAAATACTTTCCGTAGTTGAACGGTCCCGTTCCGTATGAATAGGTTACGCTCAACGATAGGGCTGCATTGAATATATCTGTGGCCTCTTTCGGGTAATTTGGGTTCGTGTAGATGTTTGATTGACTGTTAAAGGGTGCGATATTCGTGAGAGGAAACGTGTATGACAGTCCAGACTGCTGCACGGTGAGATAGATCTGGTTCGAAAGATACCTGTTGTTGATAACATTTGTGAAGTTTGGATAACTGTTCGTAAGAACAAATGCTGCATACCCCAAACTCGATTCTATCCACTCAGTGGTAGCAAACCCCTGAGTCCCAGACGTCGTTACAACCGCTGATACAGTATACGTAAACCCTGAGATATTGGACCAGACACCCCCTGTCGGATACACTCCATTATTCGAAAGATACTCCGTAATTCGGAACTTTTCGGAGTAATCGGTGTTCCCCGAGGACCAATTGAATACGATTTGACCACTGGTTAGAACAGACGGTTTTAGAAGCGGTATCTCTGGTGTCCCTGAAATTTTAGGGAATATATTGCACGGTGTGCTTGAGATACCGTTGCGAATACCGTATGTCTTAAATGTATATCGCGTTCGGGCTGTTACCGTCGATGGAAAGTTAAATATTCCTCCAGATGGATTGGATATTGTCTGTATCAATGTATTTCCGTCAAACAGATCTGATACGTAAAAATCAGATGCTGGAATAGATGTGTCGTATGATATCGTGGGCGTTACATTCGAAAACGACGCAAAAACGTTCCGTGGAGCATTCGTGCACAGATCAAACCGAATTGTTCGTGCGGCACAGACGCTAAAGACCTGATTTCCAAACGCCCTTACTGAAAACGTGTATGAACTTCCATTTGTCAGACCAGAAAACACGATTTGCGATGACACCGATGTGCCTGGTGCAACCTGTCCACTGAGTTCGGTATAGGAATAAAACAACGGAACTACGTTTCCGCTCACAGCTACATTGAGAAAGATCTCCTGTGACGAATACCCGCTTGAAGTGAAAAAAACAGTGTTTGGTGGTCCTACAAACGTAGGCGGTACTCGAGCAGGAGTTATCGCGCTGGATACCGTTCCCAGGAAGGTGGTAGGGGTCATTCCATCATAGAACGGAATAAGCGCAGAGATTGACGTTCTGTAGATGGTTGCTCCCGAAAAAGTTACCTTCGATTTCAGAAAATTAGAATTTTGGACATTGTAAGATGTAATGTTTCCACTCGCGTTGTAAATGGGTGCTACAGATTTGATCGGAAACGTGAGCGAATTGGAAATAGGGGTTATACTCAGCGATAAAACTTGTCCCGACAAGACGCTCGTTAATGATGAGGGTCCGCCGTTGAGAACGTAATAACTTCCTGATACCCCAATACTCGTCAGCGTATAGGATATTTTTCCAGAGGTCGTTACTGTATACGCAATTCCTGACGAAATTCCGCTCTGGACAAGCGCGATTGTAGAAATACTGTTTGAGGCATACAACGATCTTCCTACGGGAAAAATGTTTGTTAAAAGAAAGTTGCTTATGTCCACGGTAGGAGGAGCTGGGCCCTGTCCACTCGCTGTAATCGTATAGAGATATGGGACAAATTCTGTCAGCCCCTGCTGAATATTTGAGGCATACGGAAACCCAGATGGACTAATCAAAAATTGGGCATATGAACTCGATACCTCCTGAATCAGATTTGCAGAGATAGATGATGACACGCTGTAAACAGCCGAACTGTAAGCAAATGATACTACTCCGAAAAAATAAGAGACATCTGCTGAAAGCCCCTGAATTTTATACGGAGACGCAGACGCACTCTCAGCAAACCCGTTTTGGGTTGCTACAGCGTAGTAATCTGCTCCTCCCAGCGCTGGACTAAACGATAATGTTACATCGTAGTTCGAAATAGCTATCACGGAGAGAGTCGATGGAGGACGAACATCTGGAATTATCCTATACTGAGCCGTGTTACCATACCCCCCGTTCGCAAACCCCCGAATTGCAAACGTATATGAAGACCCATTCGTTAGACCATTGATTGTTATAGTCGGATTGAGTGTAGTATACGTATTCCCAAAGTTGTCGTTGTATTCGAAAAATGTTGATCTTGGTCCTGGATTCACTAGCGTTCTATCATACCCTGTGAAGGATATCGATACAATGTGATTTCCCGAGATTCCAGTAATATTTGTTGGTGCTAGTGGATTACCCACCGCAATTGTTGCATGTGTCGTTCGTAAACTTGGAAGTCCGTTCGCAAAGTTTCGTCCAGTGACCGTATAGTTCGACTGGAACAAGTTGCTGTAGATAAACTCAGACCGTGGGGGGGAATAGATCGCTGAGCATACTTGTGTCACCAGATTGATCTGGCGGAACAGAAGAGTATAAGATGCACTCGCTGTCGTATACAGACTCGGCGTCTTTGTGAAGTTTGAGTTTTCAAACACGTATCCAATTCCTCCTCCACTCACACTCGCTAGAGGAAATGAATACCAAATACCCGTATTATTCCCAATGTCTACCTGAATAATACCAGGGTTTGCTGAAACAGTTGATTTCAGGTAAGTTATATCGGCGGGGGTAAACAGCGAGGTTGACGTCGTAAACCCTGCGTATGTTTGCGATAGATCCTGAACGACAGTTGAAGGTTGAGATACAAGCGAACAAATTGTGGTGAACGTTGAGTTATATAGGATTGCTGTATTGGATACAGGTGTAGGATGAATAATTGTGTCATAGCATGTAGACAGGAATGCGGTTGTCGTATTTGCAGTGATCGAGTTGGTATAGAGATCGGAAGGGGGGCCAGGAATATACGGGGGAAGATTTGTGGGTCGTCCGTATTCATAGATTCCATCCGTGACATTGAAGGGAGTTACCGTAAAGAAATATGACGAACCGTTTGTCAAGTTGCTGATAAACACGTATCCTGCATTCACAACACCCGACGGAGATATTACATTGCACCGCAGCTGGGGATTTATAAAGTTGTCATCAATCGCAATATTGCTTACCGCCATTGCAATGGGCGGTCCAGGATTTGCACCTGTAAACGAAATATACGCAGAACGATCTCCGCCGCTCAGCGTAACACCCTGCAGTTCTACATTCTTTTCCGAAATTGCCGTAATCGCGAACGGACCAATTGATCGACTTGCAGGGTAGGTTATTCCGTTCACATATGGCGAAACCGTCATTGTATACAAAACGCCAGGGTCAATACCACCCACTAAATACTGAGAAGCCTGCTGGTAGTTCTTGATCGTCTGTTCATTCGTATTGACATTCACAAATGTAAACACAAAATGATCGGTGCCGCTCATGCGATACGGAAAGTCTACACCAAACACGATATAGCGTTCAGATGTAGCGATTGTGATCACTTCAGGAATCGGCACTCCTCGTATCGTTTGACGGGTCACATTGTAAGGCTGTGCATCGCCCGTTCCATTGCTGAGAACATACAAGTTATCTAAGATGTCGCCAGAACCCGTGAGTGCTGGGGTAATCGCGGGGATCTGTGTGATCGGATTCGGGTATACGGGCTGGAATGGAGTGCCTGGTCTTGGGCGAGCAGTTGTATTTGGAGGAATCTGAGGTGTCTCCACGGCCTTTCGTGGAAACCTCACGCTGCTCGTCTGCAGCGGTGGATTCCAATTTGGATTGCCACTCATTATATGAGTTTTATACTTTTTCCGTGAAAACCAAAACGGATCCAGATAGGGTCTAGGAAGTAGATAAGCCCCAGCACAATGATTGTTCCCGACGACGACTTCTACGCGGCCCAGGCAATGATGGCCAACGGATACGACGAGAACTGGGAACCCGAGACTCTAAACAGCTGGATCTACGCAGGTGTAATATTTGATCTCTCTGACGAGTAGAGTAAAATCAAACAAACAAAAACGGATATTTTTCCATACCCTTTTTAGAAGGACATTACACAATGATCATGGAGTTCGACCACAAGATTGCTCTCATTAATCTCACCTTCTGCAGCTATCTTCGTCGCAGGATTATGGAACTGAACGGAAGCTGGCCAGATACAACTGAACTCCAATCCACCCTCTCTCGTATCTTTACCGAACACTTTCATAGCTCCATGACAGACAGGGTTGAACACTCCCTCAAGATGTTTGCGATGCTTATCAATGTGAACCTCTCAAAGTATGCCCACGATGATCCTGAATACGATTTGATTGAGTTCATTGACTTTACAGAGAAATACGTCAGAGGTGAACTCAAGACTGCTCGCAAGTGGTGTCCTGGCATCGCGTATGAATGATTAAAAACAGGCCACGGGGTAATGGATCTAGACCAGCGGATTCGGGCGCTTCCGTCTGAACTAATCCATATCATACGAACCTTTTTGCCTCCCCACCCGCCCCGTCCTAAGCCACGCGATAATGGATTGAACAAGCAGTTGGAGACCTTAAGACGGTCTCCGAAACTTACCGCAATGGCTTTTTACGATTTTGAGGAACCTTATGAGGAACAAGAAAGTCGTAAGAAGAAGTAAGTATGTATGATCTCATAGCTACTCCCGTTCTTCGCCTTGGGGGAACGCTTCTTTTGACATATACCACTCATTACGGCGCATCTAAAGTCTATACTGCAGTATGTGTCCCCGATGGATTGCTTGGGTTTGTCCAGGGCATGTTTACCACGGGCAGTCCCATTTGCACTACCATCCTATCCTACATTTCCAACTCCCAATCCTCTTATGCAACGGTAATCACCGCAACCATTTCAAAATCGTTGATGGATACCCTTTTACC
>Ga0187844_10001329_pt1 | contig 18923 bp, 22 predicted proteins | sample SpaLakP09_SKY_50_FD_134517 | JGI IMG/M metagenome (GOLD analysis project Ga0187844, IMG submission 134517) | Oligotrophic lake water microbial communities from Sparkling Lake, Wisconsin, USA - SP09_SKY_50 | ecosystem: Environmental > Aquatic > Freshwater > Lake | place: USA: Sparkling Lake...
AGACTCTAGAATACTCCTTTACATTTACCACACCTTACATCCCTTACTTTTTTTCTTTTCTTTTCTTCTACCCTACCCCTTTTGCACGATCCGAGACATCACCTCCGCCGGCGTATACTCTCTATAAATTAGGATAAATATCAAAAAATATATGCCATGTCCATTCTAAAAATCTACCAGACTCGGCATTTGCCATATCTGTACTAATTATCCAATTATATAATTTTTCATAAAATTCTAAAGGCAACTTTGTTATTAAAGATTTATGAACTAAAAATTGTGCACAGTTTCTGTAGATTTTAGCTAAATCTAAACTATTAAACGGAACATACATTTCAATGTATGTATTATACCAATTTTTGAAATCATTCGTCCAATCATTTTTATTACAGCATATCAAAACGTCATTCATAGAATTGATACAATTTTCGTTTATATTATAATATAATTTATTACTCACAACCGCTTCATCTAATAAATCGATTATACTTCCGGAGTGATGCCAAGCATATTCTTCATCATGAATAAAAAATGTGAAATCTGATAAATTATCATAATTATCTATTATATATTTTAGATAGACAGACGCTTCATTACCTTTATTCACTGGAATATTATACTCATTTTCAGGAACCTCTTTATCATAAATATATAATTTGACGTTTTTTAATTTATAAACCCAATCAACGTTTTTTTTGTATCTGGATACAACACAATTAATCATTCTGTAATACAATTATATATATATATATTCGTCGATTTAAACTAATTATCACATCTTCTTTCAATTGTATCGTTGAGATATCCTTTTGTTAAAAATACTGAATAATTAGAAACGATTCTTGACATTACCTTTACTGGCGTATATTTGTGTTCTTTTATTTTACCTGTTATATATCTGATATAGCCTAGTTCCTACAATTCTTGAAATATCTGTATCCATTTCTAATAAATTCATTAGTTCTTTTTTAAATTCGTGATTATCTTTTTGTGTATCCTTTTCTATATTTTCTACATCTAGACATACATATCCATCGCCTATTTTATAAATGTACTCTAATCTCCACATTCTTATTTGTAGACCGATATTACGCATGTATTCTAGTTGTTTGTCCAAGCATTCGAATAGTTGTTCAAGTTCCAAATACTCTATTCCTCCTAAAGCATTCAATTCATATATGCTAACACTATTGTTTTTACGAGATTTCATATTAGACAAAGATAGTAAACTATCTTCAGGATTTCTCTTTTTTATCAGAAGTTCAATATCATTGTCATTATCATTGCTTCCAAATACATCTATTTGTGAAGAAGATGTATGATGATTTTTATTTTTATACATAAATCGGGAAAAAAAGTCTCCAATACCAGAAAAAAAGCCTCCACCTTTTTGTATTGCGGGTGGTATTTCAAAATCATGCATAGTAATTGGTCTATCAACGTGAGGAATTCCTGGATCTGGTAAAACTGCATTATTGACAATCTCTCCAACTTTATTCGACAATATTTTTGTACTATATGAATTGTTAGAATCACTAGAATGAGGCATAGATATCGATAAAGACAATGATGTATCGTCAACCTTGGATGTATCAATGTGTTGTATCTTGTGTATTTCTACATCATGAATACCTACAAAAGAAAAAAAATACTTTGTAAATATCTTAGAAATATTGATATCGGGATTTCTAGACAACCGTATTTTACTATATTTATGTGTTTCTTGTATGTTGATCATTCTATACTACTATATCATATATTATAGCTATCCAATTATTACGCGAACCAATTATTACGCGAACCAAACTATACTGCAACCCATTGTTCCATAAAATGCCAAATATATCCTCCTAAAAGAATCCACATTCCTTTAATTTTTATTGCACCATGGTATATAACCCATCTTAATCCTTCACAGTGGGGAGATGGTACCAAGAAAGGCGACATAATAATTCCACTAAAAGAGAGTGGCGTACAGAAATATGTGTACAAGTGGGTAGCTAAATAATGAATCAAGATAAATATACCATAGACAACAACGAGTCTAACAACAGTTCTTGGCAAAATAAAGTCAATCCATCCACGAATCGTGCGACTTAGCTTTTGAACGGTTGTTTCTTCCATTATTCTTTACAGTAATATTACTAGTTTGAGAATGCATGTTGTATATAAAAACATGCAATCCTAATTCAATTTTATTACATCATACATAGTTTATTCTGAAATCGATAGATCAAAATAATTCTTTCCATTTTTGTAATATGGGCAACGGAATATCTGGAAGATCCACATGAGCTTCCCAAAAATATCGACAAAATGCCCATGAAAATTGCAAATGTTCAGGAAAATACTGCATAAATTCATGAGAATTCAACACTTCATTTATAGAAGAAGACAAAAGATAACGATGTTGTTTAGGTAAAACGTATGCCAGTTGAACCTCTGGTGAAAAAGGTGTATTTGATGGTCTGTATACAAATGGAGGATATATAACAGCAGTTGGCACTGATTTTGAAAATTTAGAGACAGAAAGTTTTTTATCTAAATACCCACCCAAATCACTCAACAAGGGTGGATATGCATATTCATATTTCCATTGCCAATGAGGACACTCCTTTGTATAATATTGAAACACCCATTCCAATCCTTCCAAATAATTACTGCATACTGCCATTTTATCACAAGACTCACCAAACAAGGCTTGGTAGTATCGCGTCTGCCAATGTTTTTCACGCGGACAAATAAACGTTTCTTCTGCTCTATGTATTACTGGTACGCTTTGGACATAAAAATCTCGTTCTTCTGACGTCTCGACCAGCCATCGACGTTTGTCCCATTTCTCTCGAACGGCGTATTCTTCTAAAATAAGATCGTGTTCTCGTTTTGCCAATTCATTGATAAAAAGAGAGACCCAATTCCACTGAATTTCCAATGTATCACTTGAAATAAAAGACCGATGAATATTAGACCCTATAACACGGCGATACGTGGATAACAATGTATCCATTCCCGATGTTCGAAGATTCAACGACGGAAAATGTGGCAAAAAATCGTTCCCTAAGAAAAAGCACAAAAACACATAATCATAAATCCTATGACTATTAACGCCATTACATTGAAGTTCATGCAAAATGCCCCATGACAATCTAGAAATATCCATAAAAGAACACGCATTTTCTTTATGTTGACACGGAAGATCGACCAAAGACTTAATAAATTCAGGGGTTTCGCGAAAAATATATATATTCTTCACCAACTTACAGTGAAAAATAGAGAGCATAATAAGATCAGAATCTAATCCATAAACGGCAACTGAGTCTGACGATGGGGTTTTAGTATGTTCTGAAAAACGCTCTCTCATATGACAAAACATTTTATGTTCACCTTCACCTGGTTCATTCGATCCAGATACAACTATTTCCTTTATTTCGGTGTGTTTCGTCGAGTACTCCGTAAAAAACACGTGAATTTTATTATTCAACTTTGTCATAAATGTCGTTCCTGGTGTTATATTGGAGGTACTCCATTTGGATTCTACCACGGTTTGTGAAGGTGAAAGAATCGCGGAAGATATCTTGGACAACATCACACTTTTATATCTACGATTGCGTTGTTGATCCATTTTTGCAAAAGGTGCTACGCCATCAAATGCAATAAACACGGTATTTGTTGGACGAATAAACTCAATGTAATGAACTATCTTCTGTATCACCATTTCTATCAAACTCTCTTCTAAATCGCCCTCTTTAGAATCGATTTCTCGAAGAGAATCGTAAATGATCGAATTACAATCCATGTATAAATATTGGATATTGGCATGTTCTGTCTTGATTGATTCTAAGGTTCGTATAATATTAGAATAATTTTTAATAATATACGAAAAATAGCTTGGAATTCCCATATATATAGTAATATCAAGAAAGGTTTATATTGTTGAGAGTATACAATTTAGTAGTATTGATAATACAAATATCTAGCTATATTTCATAAGAATTGTACCATGGAGTTAAACATTATCAATATTATTTATCTATTTTTTAGGTTCGCACCATTCATTATTATCAGCTATTTTACACTAGAATCCATATTCAATCAAGATTTAAAGGGAGTAGTCTACATTGTTGGATTGTTAGTTGCTAGTGTTTGCACAATTTTATTCGGGAATATCATAGGACAATCGGAAAATCCATTGATTGCAAACCCTAAATGCACTACACTAACCATTGGAAACAACCAACCCATCTCTAATTTACCGTTGAGTCAGACTGTCTTTGGATATACATTATCTTATTTATCTTATTTTATTGGTGTTAATAATTTGGCTACACAAAATATTCCCACGTTTATTATTTTCCCATTGATTATCTTGGCTGATATGATGTGGAATACATCAAACGGATGTTCATCTAATCCAAGATTGTTATTAGCCCTCATTATAGGAGGATTGGTGGGCGTTCTTTGGGCAATGATTATAGATTCTACCGGAATGGTAAACCTAACTTATTTCAGTGGTGTTAGTAATAAAGCAGTTTGTTCTCAACCATCACGAAGTATGTATAGATGTAGAACAGTAAAAAAAACTGCTACAGCTAAATAATAGTAAGGATTCTATATTTATTACATATTATACAATATCTGATCTACGATATTGTATAATGATTTTGGATTCTATGTTCGTCAAGCCTTTGCGCCTACATTCCGAACACCACCGGTTCCACTGTTTCCAGATGATAAACTATGTGGTTTATAACACACTAACGAATTATCTGAAAATAATCCTTTTTTCATGAAAGGCAGGACTTCAGGTAAATTCGGAGAATGGGTCGGAATATTTTTCACTGGTTGGGAGAATTGTATATACATAGATGGCATTCTAAACGTATGACGTATTGTATATTATAATATTTTTACATAGATGAAAACATGTATTTATTACATATCAAAATAAGACAATTTTGTAGAGAAAAACACTTTTAGCTCTGATACCAATCTAGATTTATGAAAATTATTTACTCCTATGCGTCCACTATAACTCTGTTGGTCAAAGTGTTGCATAAAATGTTTGATGATTGGAACTGTGATGGCACTAGAATATTTTGATTCTAAATCACTATACAAAAACTGCGGAAACCCTTTCTTTGCATTGACTATATTATGGAATTGAAATAACATATTAATCAAGTCTTTTTTGGTTTTTATTAAATTCGTGTTGATCGACTTCATATATTGCGTAGCATGATTCGCACAATCTGGACAAGGTAAATTGTTACAGATAGACTGAATAATGGTTAATAATTCGCCTCGTATTTCAGAAAAAGTATCCTCTTTTACTTTTTGTGCCAAGGTATGAAATAAAAACCATATAGGCTGTCCCCAAATCATCTTTTTTGGAACACCTTGGGTTTGTATAGTATTTTGAATTGTAGACGGACGAACCATTTGCGGTTTAACTATATGTACTTCAGAAAATGGTGTATTTACCATATTCACGGATCTTGTTGTTTGATTCGATGAACTATTTTTGTTTGATGAAAACTGCATTCGAAACATGTCGCTTATCCTTACATAAAAGATATAAATAATTATCGTATGTTAATATATAATTATGTCATCCCAAGAGACAAAAGATACGTTGATTAAAACAATACGTGAATGGGTAAAAATCGATAACGATCTGCGTACTCTAAAAAAAGAACAAAAAATAAGAGAGGTTGAAAAAAAGAAATTATCTGCCTCCTTAATACAAATTATGAAACAACATGAGATTGATTGTTTTGATATCAATGACGGCAAGATTCAATATAATAAACAAACTGTTAAAAAACCGATTACCAAACAATTATTGCTAAACATCTTGTCTAAATATTATCAGGGTGATGAAACAAAAGCTGGGGAGGTACAACAATATATTTTAGAAAATAGAGAAGAAACTGTAAAAGAAACGATTACACGAAAAATAACGGAAAAGTAATAAAATAATAATTATAATAGTATTTCAATTGTATAGATATCTAAATAGTGGTTATTTGATGTAATATATATTCTATTACACCAATCCAAACTCCGGTATTGTGTATGTGTCTCCCATCTTGATATAATGTGCAATAATATCCGGGTTTTCTTTGTTTTCCAATACATCTTCAGTTTTGTAGACATTCGTAAAAGCATCTACATAGTATACAATGCCTTTGATTTCCACTGCGAAAACATCCATTTTTTGCATTGTATTTGCCGATTCTGCGGATTGCACCATAAGGCCATGAGGAGTACCCTTTGTATGTGTTCCGCAAAACTCACACTCGTTCTTTCGTCTGCGAGTGCATTGTTCTCCATTTGCCAATTTTGCAACACATCTATTCAAATCAGGTATCGAATTCTTGATCCTCTTCCTCTTTGTAAAATCGTCCTTCTGTAAAATAACTCGATTATAGTCGAGTATATATTCCACAAGTTGCGCTATTTTAGCCGTTTCCGTAAATTCAAGTTCAATAGATTTAGCGCGAACGTCATTTTTGAACGTATGAAAGAAATCATCGACCTTAGTTGTAATACGTTTTTCCATGATTGGTAATATATAGTAGTTGTAGTGGGATAGATATAAAAAGAATAAAATACAGGACTAGACTCAATTTTATGATAGACTGATTTACGCACGGTTATCAAAACATGTTATAGATCTTTTTGAATATTTCTTGTGCATCAACTGATACACTTCGTAGATACTGACGAACCATAGACTTGTCCGACTTTTCTTCGAAAGCAATACGAACTATACTATCTGTATTATGTGGATGCATTTTCTTGAAACCACAATAGGATAGGGTTTTATCACCCTGATAATATGTTTCATACAACATATATTCCAACACCTTTCCAATAGTATAATCCTCATTTTCTAGAATAATATCAAAACACGATTCCATCGTAGTTTCACTATTCACAATAACAACCGCATCCGAATCAATCGCTTGGATCAAATCGACGAATTTGTTTTGTAGTATGGCGCAAGCCTTTTTGACCAGTTCCGTATTTTCATAGATGCCGATTGTTTTTACGACAAAATCAAAACTATTCTCTACATATTGTCTCTGTGCATCCAGCAATCTATAATTCTCTTTTTGGAATGCGATTTCATCGGCGCTTGCTTCTTCCGAACGCAATTTTGCTTCTTGTTCCTCCCATTTATCAGCGGCCTTTGTTGCATCCGGTGTAAAAGCATACGAACAATTGGAGACTACATTGAACATACTATTCATTTGCGAAGTGCCTACTGAAAACTCGGCGGACAAAGAAATACGCTCACCAGGAATAGCCTCACTGATCTTGGGACGTAATCTAGCAAAATCGATGAAATACCCGGTTTTTGAGTTTGGAGGGAATATCTTTCGCACCTCATTTTCTGTTAAATAATCTCCAGTGGTCTTGTTTTTGATTCTGAACTGTTCTGTTGTAATATATTCAATTGCGTCTCCATCATTCTTGACATCAATTTCAAGTGAATATTTTCCAGGAAGCACATCCAGATCTTTCATGTGGATTGGAATCGAACTAAGTCGTTGTTTCAGTATCTCGTTGTGGAGTCGTGCCGTATTCACATGTATCGTACAGTCATTTGTATCATAATGTTCGGTTTGAATAACGTTCAATGGAATATTGGATAAAATTGTACGCCGTATAGAATTTGCAAAGCTAACATTGACACCTGACAAAGTGAAACGATAGATATCATCCTCTTCGGAAATCTTGGACAATGATGGATTCATTTTCAAATATAGCTTAGATACACTATAGTTGGATGTTTTTATATGAAAATACATCCAATCATTATTATCAATTTTATAGGATAGAATGGGATAGAAAAGAGAGATGGAATGTAGATAACATATATCTATATCCTATAAGGAATCCACCATGGAAATTGCGAATACAGCCACAGATACTAGTGAAATTGACGAAACGAAACCATCTTTTGTATATTTGCTGGTTTCTTCTGATGAAAAGGCAACATACGTTGGAGCAACAGTGGATTTGGATCATCGGCTTCGACAACATAATAAAGAGATTAAAGGTGGAGCACATGCAACGAGTGTCAAAGTAGGTCAAGGGAACACATGGCGTCGTGCATGCTATGTTTCAGGATTCCCAAACTGGCAAGCGGCCCTGCAATTTGAATGGCGTTGGAAACAAATTGGCAGAAAACGACTGAAAACCGATGGCGCAAAAAATAAAACCCCTTTAGAACGAAGAATGCTCGCATTAAAAGAACTCTTGGCACTTCCTCAATCAACTACAAAAGCGATACCATATTCTCAATGGAATACACCTCCTCAAATTATAATAGAAGAAATAAAGTAATCTAAAGAGTATATACTTTAATTTCAATAATGGATATACCGTTTGATATAGTTATACCAGTAGGACCAAATGACATAGAAGTCATACATAATATGATAGAACACACACAAAAAAATGTAGTTGATTACAGAAATATTTATCTAGTATCATATGATGAAAATTTACAAATACCGGGTTGTATCACCATTAATGAACAAATTTTTCCATTTAATAAACAAATGATCGGTGAAATTATCGGTCATCATTCTAGAATTGGTTGGTATCTACAACAATTAATTAAATTGTACGCCCCTTTCGTGATAGAAGGAATATTAGACACCTATTTGGTGATCGATAGTGATACCTATTTTTTAAGACCTACTTGTTTTTTATTAAACAAATTGCCGCTTTATAATTTTGGATACGAACATCATATTCCATATTTTCAACACATGCAAAAACTACACCCTTCACTAACTAAACAGAACAAATATTCGGGCATTTGTCATCATATGATATTCCAAAAACATATTTTATCTGAACTATTCAAATTAATAGAAACATATCATAAAACCATTTTTTGGAAAGCATTTTTGCTATGTATTAATGAGAACGACAAACAAGGTTCGGGTGCGTCGGAATACGAAATTTATTTTAATTATTTACATATTTATCATACAAATTCTTTTATAGTAAGACCTCTACTATGGAAAAATGTTAATGCGCTTTCAAATGATCCAAACTTAGACTACATAAGCTATCATTGGTATCAAAGGGAAAAAAAAGTGGACGATGATTTGGTGAAGGATGAGATAATCTAACACTTTGTTATATATTTGTATTCTAGAGGATTATTTGCCATAAAATTATGTAATTCTTTGCTGTGTATATGCAAGTTATTAATTTGTATCATTTTACCATCAATATTTAAATGGGGTACAAATAGGCCGTTTTTTTCAATCCAATGAAATAAATATTTATCATATTTTATAACACATGTTTCATTGACAAAACCTCTAGTATCACTTGGATTATTATTTTTATCAACCCCACCCAAATATTGTCCTATAGCTGCTGCGTCAAAAATAGTATTGAAATCCGGAAAATTTTTATTAAATTTATTAATACAGCCATCTATTATTGGAAAAATTGGAAATGGAGATATAATGTTCTCATCAAAATCGGCAAGGTTTTCCATATCATTCTTGGATACATTGTAATTTTCAATAATAGGTCTAAAAGCTTCCGGGTTAGGTATAAAAAGTATTCCGGGTATAACTCGTTTATCACTATCAAAAGTAGCATAGATTTTATTATTCTTTATGTTCTTATCAAAGTCGTGGAAATCAATATATGTCAATACATCATTCTCAATGTGAAGACAATTCACAATGTTGTTTTTTTTGATGTACGAATATAAATAAAAAAACCGCAAGGAACACAGATGCCAGAATCCATTTCGAAAAAATTTGTCTAATTTTGAATGATGTTTGAAATTATAATCGTCTAACTCATTACAGTCTACTAACTCAATGTCCCATCCATCTAATATAGAAAAATATTTTCTGTCGGTTATAACAGTAATGTCGTGATTGTTGAATAGTTTCAAATTGATAATATTACCTATAATGTAGTCTTGAAAATTACCAACGCTTACTAAAATGATTTTCATTTGTAATAGTATAAATAATAGATCATTTATATTATTATATAATTATAAGATAATAATATGATTTCTCAAGATAATATTATTACTGGAGAAAGACTCCAACAAATTGCCCATTATTACATTGGTGATTCTTCGGATTTCAAGTATAATCCCTTGATATCTGAACAAACAGAAAAACATCTACATATAGATCTCGGATGTTTTGATCAGCTCGTGAAACCATGTATTTTATTTTGTTATGGGCATAAGATAAAAGATTTTTCCACTTTAGTAAATACAATTACAGTACCATTTATTCTGATAACTCATAACTCGGATCAAAATATCATTTACGATGAAACGGTTGAACGAATAATCAAATCTCCCCATTTGAAAATGTGGTATGCACAAAATTTGGCATTTACACATAATAAGGTGAGATCTTTGCCAATCGGACTCGCAAACTCTATGTGGCGTCATGGAAATTTAGATTTTTTCGCAAATAGTAAAAGTGTACCCATCAAAACAAAAAAGACATTTTTTAATTTCAACATTGGTACAAATCGCGAAAAAAGACTAGTATGTTATAATCAATTAATAAATAAGCTACAATTTTTACAAAATATCGACCCAACTGATAATCTAAAAAGATTGTCGGAATACGAATTTTGTATTTGTCCTGAAGGAAATGGACTAGATACGCATCGATTATGGGAAGCATTATATTTACACGTAGTGCCAATTGTAATAGCGGGTCCATTTACTAATATTTTATTAAATCAAGGAATCCCATTAGTTGTATTAAATCAATGGTCAGATTACAACGAAAGTGCATTAAACTATTCTTTATTTGCTGATAAATTTGATCTAGACCTTTTGCGACTAGACTATTTCAGAAGATTAATGTCTATCGGTAGATAAATATATTTTCAAGACATGTAGTTAGAATACGTGGTGAATCTAGATAATTCTTATAGTCGAATGGTTTCATCAAACAACGGTTCCACATCCTTATCATGAGTAATAACAAAAATACATTTCTTGTACTTTCGGAAATCGCGTATCAATCCCAATAGCTCGCGTTTGAGCCCAGGATCCAAGGCATTCGTGGGTTCGTCCAAAATAACGACTTGCGAAGGATGAATCAAACCTCCCATAATATTGATGATTTGTCGTTGTCCCCCCGATAAATTATCACCTAAAGATCCCGATTGGGTTTCATGAATATCAATATTGCGATACAGTTCGGTGATTTTCGGATATTTCAATATTTCATCTAACCGTGTTTTGCATGTATCGTGATGTTCTTCGTTGCATCCATACATCATATTCTCGATAACCTTTTTATCGAATAGTTTACTATTTTGCGAAACATAAATCATGTTTTTGCGAATATAATCCGGATCCAAGTTTTGAATATCCACGCCGTCGATCAAAATCGTACCTCCAGTGGGCTTATAGAGTCGCAAAACCAATTTCATAAATGTGGATTTACCATTACCTGACAACCCCATAACTCCAATGATTTTATCTTGCATATCTACTGTTATAGATTTATCAGTAAAAACCGGAGTTTCTCCTGTGTCATATTGGAAAGATACATTGTCAAACTCGATTGTATCAAATGGCAAATCATAACTATCATATGTCCTTGTATCAATCAAAGGAATATCTTCTTCCATTTCCTTGAAATGTTTTAATACAGTATCCGTTCTACCAATGAATTCAATGATATCCGGTATTTGTCCATTCAATGTTTTTGCCTTTTCACGATATAACATCAAAATAGTAAAGAATGTAATGAAAATAGTAATGGAAATTTGCTTGGAAAAATATAAATACATCAGCGTGTATATTGAAATGAATACTATTAAATAAATAATCCCATTCAAGATAGTATTGTATCGATCCGTAGTGTTGTAGAATTCATATGCGCGTTCTATTCCCTTGTTGGTTTTTTCTTGATATATATCTATTTCTTGTGATGTTTGCCCTCGATACACGATTTTGTCAATATTATTCAAAATCTCCATTAAATAAGTTTCATTATGACCGATCTGTTCCTCATATTCCTCATTCTTCTTCAAAAGGTGTTTCCAATTGTATGCTAAAAATATTATCATCAATATGTTAGCCAAGAAAAACCCTAATCCAAAAATCCAATTTTTATAGATAAAAAAACAGCTAATAACCAACAAAAACATAGCATTTGGTAAAATAAATGACACAATATCATTAAACACCATAAAACAAACAGATGAAATGCGATTGATGGGGGAATACAATTTGGTGAAATTCATCGTACTAAAATTTTCATTATTTACCTTAAGAGTAATGGCTATCAATTGATGACGTATCCACTGTCTCAGCTTTGTCAATAATGCTGTTTTGTAATATTTGAATACCCCAACAACAATCAAATACACAATAACTAATCCTATGAGATAGTACACGCATTGGTATGCTATGGTTTTATCATTCTTTTGCATGGAAGAAATGATTCTTGCCGTTGTATATGAAATACCATTTGATTGAACTACACTTGCCATCAATGATGCCAATATCATCAATATAGTAATCCATCGTTCTTGGTAGAAAAATTTTTGAAGTAAAGTATATACAAATGACATCTATACTATCCAGGGGTTTTTTTATAAGATTTATAAATTTACCCAAGGTTCGGATGCAAAATCTTGGACATAAGGCGCATATTTTTTGTAATAGGGATGTTCTTCTATATGCTGTTTAATAGAAAAATTGCGTCCACATGCCGATCCAAATCTACCAGAAAATGCTAGACTCTTGGACATTTCAGTATTCACTACTTTACCATCTACTGACCCATATAATCTGTATCCGCGAGGTTTATTTTTATTTGTTGGTTTATAAGAATCCGATTCACAATGTCTGCATATAGCCAATTGATTTCTAGAAACTGTGTGCGAATGAGAATCATAGTGGTCAGATATGATATCTTTTGCTAAATTTGTATCTAATTTTCCATAATACTTATCGTATAATAAATATGAAAAACGGTGATTACGTGATCCTATACTTGTAGACACATCAGTATAATCGACCCGTTTTATTTCATTATCTATCAATTCTTGGTCAATGGCTTGATTTACCCCATAAAATACTCCATTCTTGGTTCTGGCTACACTATGACGTTTTTTGCCTAATTCAAATCTCATAATTTCACCACTTCTTGTATCTCCCAACAACCAAGAACATGGATAATCACCTGCGTTTTTATCTAGTAAGATAGATACATAATCATCTAAGGTATTTCCGTATTGCATAGCCTTTCTAATGCGACAAAAATAGGGTGTTCCTTTTACAAAGTCGGCCTTATAATTTACGTCAGCAATCGTAGATTCACAACCAATGATTCCATTTTCAGACAAGAACCAATCGGTTGTACTAGATACCAATCCCGCAGCTGTCTGCATCCTAAATACGTTCCCCTTTGTGGGCCGAATTAACATAATAATATTCAAAAACTGACCAGAACCGAAATCAGAATGCGTATTATGTGCCATAATAATATCCCCTTTTGTAGTGGCATTTCCAGTTGCAATAAAGGCGCTACATCTTGGGTTTTTGTTGGATATATTTTTGTTATAAAATTCGTTCATTCCAACCAGTGCATTCCATTCTATTAGATCCTCTATGGTGATTACTGTGTCCATCGATTTTGCGCCTTGGACAATACCTTCGAATTCTTTATAAATTTCGGGGAACTCGTGTTTCACCTTTGGTAAAATTAGACGTTTACAATCCGATGAATATTGCTTATACGAAACACCCTTTAGATTCGTAGATACTTGAAACGGCAGTGAATCCTTTATCTTGGACAACTCTACATGCAAAAGGTGTCCATGTGCATATCCTCTTTCAAAGGGGGATCCCCATATTTCCATCTGTTTCCATCCATGAATCGATCGTATCATCTTTCCACATAAATTCGTTTTATATGGTCGAGTTTTTTTGGTTTTTCCGGAGAGTTTGGGTCTATTTTTATTATGAGTTTTCATACTATAACAAACCCGGTCTTGGTTAGTTATAGTATTAGTCGATTTTTAGTTTTGGTTCATTTGGATGTTTGTTTTGTGCGAAAAATTATCCAGTAATAAAAAGGAGGGAAATCAAGATAAACATCAAAATGAACGGAAGAAGCACCAAAAACCAAGCGATTCCGGGTGCTCCTGCACGACAAATCAAATTGAGTACCCAAGTCCAAAAGAGGATATAGATAACTTTGATAATAAAAATAAGGGCAGTATTAGAAACAGTGCAGCTCATAGTACCAACACAATATTTATCGATATTACCAATATTCTGATACAAGATAACGACTAATGCAATGGCCGAAATGACTAAATATACATAAGAAGGCGTACACAAGTTTCTCAATCCTGAAATTGCCATCTTAATATACAATAATATATTGTATATGAATATAAAAAACTATTGCTAAACTTGTGGCTCTAAACTTGTGGCCTCTAAACTAGCGGTCTGGATGAAATACTAAACATTGTATGTGGTCCATCTTGTGGAGTTCCAGCAACAGTATTTTGACTCCATAATGCTCCAGGTCTAGTTCCAAATGCGGTAGCACTATTCATATTGTATGCAGGGCCTAAAAAAGGATCACTAGTTAAGAGAGAACCTCCCTTGACTTTTTTACGAATATTAAGCGTTCTCTTTTTTAGATTTCGTCTTCGTCTAGATCCACCCATTAATAAACGCGATGATATTTGATTTGATGAATCAGATGGATCTACATTGGAGTTTCCTAAATTGGTATTGAATCCAATCGTATTATACACATTGGGAAACTGTGCAGTTTCTAACGAGATTCCACCGGTCATCCTCCTCTTCCTCATTTTTGTTGACCGCGGTTTTCGACGGTTCATTGATTTTTTTGATTTCATTTTATATGCCATACTCTGCTATATAGTACTACAATATATTGTTTGTTGTTTTGAAAAGGAAAGATGGGTGGGGGGGGAGATATTTATTCAATATCAACATGTGTCAACATATGTCTACGACAGCATACATTTGTTAGCTTCAATGTGTCAAGAACTTCACCTTCTGGTGTTTTATCCATAGTATCTTTTGTCAAATACACGACCTTATCGATTTGATTCCCCTTTTGGATTTTAATTCTACGAACCTCATCTTGATAATAACGATATTTGTCGGCCAAAACATTTCCGCATGTGAAGCATTTGATAGGAATGATCATATTTAGTAATGAATGATTTTCTAGTATATTAGATAGATGGATATTTTGCATTCTATTACAAGCTTTAATTCAATTTTATGCGAAAACAAAATATCCATTTATTATATCTACTATTATAAACCGTCAGTACATTATGAAATATAGAAATGCGATCCTCTACATTCTATTACTGTTATTTGTTGTGGTATCGATCTATTTCATGTGTCCATCTTTTTTACACGAATCATACACAGATAGCGAAACGACTTATTCCGACATGATGCAAAAGACAGAAGATAACTCATTTGAAGGGAAATTAAAACCTATACCCAGTAGTGGACTACCGCTCGGATGGTATTCCCTCAATGTTATGAATATGAATGTAGTGAATTCACCTATATCTAAAATGATGGCGCCTATTCCCGATGGATGTAAATTAAATGATCCATTAGATCCAAACAGTGGTATTATGAGTATTAGTAAAGATATCAAATGCCGAAATGATTACACGATAGAAAAAAAAGATCCAAATAAAACTTCTTCAAATCCTACATCAACTCCAGATCCTAAAGATGAAATAAAATACAATCCAAATGATCCTAATGAAATTTACCACTATGACGAGAAAACTCCACAAGAGAAAGAGGCAAAGGAAACTAATTTTGATCCTGATTTGAGCCTTTTAGATATATCTCCATTGTACAACGAACCCGGGAGTTATGTAGTAGATTCTACAGGTTATGTACCCAATTATTCGGATAGTCTTTATTTAAGCACAACGTCTGGAATGTCTCAAACTTCTAAAATCGTGGACGCTCCCTATTTATTTGGTGGATTTTGTGCAGAAAAATCAGCAAACAAACAAGATATCAATACAAAATGCAATACACTCGGAAAAGATGTTTGTGGATCGACTGAATGCTGTGTGTTATTAGGTGGAGAGAAATGTGTTGCCGGAAATGCGAATGGACCCTCTATATCAAGTGTATACAGTGATTCTACAATAGTAAATCGTGATTTTTATTATTATTCTGGTAAATGCTATGGTAATTGTCCAAACAGTTATTTTGGACCCGCCGTATTCCCTCCAATGCAAGAAGACACACAAAATGCAATGATTTTACAAGATGAATCGTTGTTTGATAAACAATTGAACAATGAATTCAATTATGTGGTTGATGCGGGTAAAGACCCTCTTCCTACTATGCCTACAATGTATCCTGAGTCGAATTTGGATCCTACATTTTATGCATCCACCACACTTATGCCAACGCCCCCATACCAAACAGTTAACCCAACACTAGTAACTATGAATACAACTACACCACCTAGTATTATTTTAAATAATGCGGTACCATCCACTGAAATTATACAATAATCACTACCCTAAAATTACAACAAAATTGCAATAAAATTGATAAGGACTGTACAAAATAAGGATGGAATATAAAGTACTACTTGCAAAAGATGCCTGAACAAACAATACATTTTCCTCAGATTATGGGAGGTATCGACATCCAATATTTGATTGGAAAAAATGCAAAAGATAACTTTAGGATCATCGATTTAGCAAAACCCACGGATCTTTGGTTCCATGTAGAAGATAAACCCTCATGCCACGTGATCGCTATTATACCGGAGGGAGGCTCTACAAAAGATGTACGCTATATAATAAAACAGGGTGCTGTTCTCTGCAAACAACACTCAAAATATGCATCCGAGAAAAACTTACCCATCATATTTACAACGATTGATAATGTTGTTAAAACCGATACACCTGGATCCGTAGAAACACGGTGTGTTAAACGCGTTTTCATATAGGGTTATATCATGATATAATGTATATAATATGATATATTCATTACTAGCATATATTGGGTTTTGGGGTCCCATAGTTCTTTTATTTTTATCCATATGCATTCTGTCTAGATCCCCTTTTCGACTACTCGGAGCCTATTGTATAGGACAACTCTGTAGTAGTCTTGTCAATTATCTAGCAAAAGGGTTAATAAAGCAACCCCGCCCTTCTAGCGAAACAGTTCACTATTTTACATGGGATTCATTCAAAGACCGATTTCGAAAGTCTAGCACGATGGGTGTCCAAGAATACGGAATGCCTTCTGGACACGCCCAATCTGTATTTTTTTCTCTGATCTTTATCCATTATGCATTAAAAAACGATTGGCTAACCTTTTTCTATTTTTGCATTGCTATCATAACCGCAGTACAGCGCATTATATACAAAAATCATTCGCTAGAACAAGTTATCGCGGGCGGCATCATAGGTGGATGTTTAGGATATCTCGCATGGATCTATCTTCCAGCTTGGGTGGGATGGATCGAAAGAAGAATATTCAATCAATACTAGGATGTATGTTGTTTTCGATGACAATGTGAACAAAGAGTCATCAAATTTGCTGGATGATTCTTGTGTACTAGTGTCGGAGTTTCATTGTCTTGGTCGATGCGAACCATTCCATCTTGGTCCGCATCTGCTTGTTCTAATACGTGATGTGTTTCTTCTCCAAGATGTTGGCCGCACATTTCGCACAATCCTCGGATCTTTTGTGCATTGTATCTCGAAGTGGGATGTGATAGTTCGCCCTTTGTTTCAGGCCAGTATTTACGACGTATAGTGTATGCCTGTGTTAAAAACTCTTCCGGTAAATGCAGAGACTTACACACCTCTAGTCCATACATTCGATTGCCCGCACCGGGTTGCAATTTTCGGTCATAGACCAGTTCATCTTTTTCTCGATCATAATGTACGGCCATATGCATAAGTTTCAGATGTACCAACTCTTGGACTTCGTCATAGTTGACGATTTCGTGAAAATGGGTCGCAAAAATAAAGGATGCCTGCTTATCATGTAGATCCATCAATCCTGCAACGAAAATACTCAGAGCGGACTCGGTCTCCGTACCAGAACACAATTCGTCGCCTAGAACTAGACTAGTATTGGTAGCCATCTTTAGAATAACCCTGAGTTCAGTCATTTCCACTGCGAATGTCGATAGACCCTTGAATAAATTGTCCGTTCCCAAGATTCGTGAGAAAATGGCAGTATACGGCTTGTATTCGAAAGTGGAGCAGGGCACGTGCAATCCGGCTTGCGCCATGATAACCGCAATACCTAGTGCGCGTATTAAACTGGTTTTTCCTACAGCATTGGTGCCATACAACAGTATTCCCCGGGTATCTTGTCCAAGATGAAGATCATTCGATATGTAAAACTCGCGATTCTGTATCTGTTCGATCAGTGCGTGTCTTAGACCCGTTGCGTTAACAAAAGATGCGGATCCCGATTCTAACCCTGATCCTTGGCCATCGTTAGAAGAAATCCTCGGACAACAATAATGATTCTGTTTTGCTATATACGCCTTATTGATCAACACATCCGCACCAGTTATGAATCGAATAACACCTTCGATCTCAGGAAAACACTGTACCTCTAGTTGTTGCAACACGCGATAAAATGTCGTAGTTAACAGCCGATTTCGTTCCTCTTTTTGTTTCAAAATAGCATCGCAAATCTTGGACAACACAGGGATCACTATTTCATCCGCGGATCCAGACGCCGAACTAAACTTAATATCCTTTCCCTCTATCTTCAAGGATGTATTCGGAATCTCATACAGCTGATCAGGCTGCAAACACTTCTTCAAAATAGTTGCGCGTTTTTTGGTGATTTGCAAGGATGACCCCGA
>Ga0187844_10001330_pt1 | contig 18922 bp, 9 predicted proteins | sample SpaLakP09_SKY_50_FD_134517 | JGI IMG/M metagenome (GOLD analysis project Ga0187844, IMG submission 134517) | Oligotrophic lake water microbial communities from Sparkling Lake, Wisconsin, USA - SP09_SKY_50 | ecosystem: Environmental > Aquatic > Freshwater > Lake | place: USA: Sparkling Lake...
CTTTGTTGAGCTTCGAGGTGCGCGCCGATCTGGCCCTGCAGCGCAGCGAATTGAGCGTCAGCGGCTGGAGCGTGGCCGACAAGCAGGCGCTCAATGAGTCGGCATCGGCCAGCGTGCTGGCCGGCGAGCTGGATGGGGGCGAGGGTGGCGCGGTGCTGGTCGAGCGAGTGCTGGGCACTCGCCGCGACAGCGTCACCCATTTGCACCCTGCCGACGCGGCCGAGGCCCGCGCGCTGGCCGAGTCCTGGCTCAAGCAGATCGGCCGCCGTTTCGTCGTCGGCCACGGCGTGGCGACGCCGAATGCCAGGCTGCGGCCAGGCGCGGTCGTCAATCTTGGCGGCCTCGGCCCGGTGTTCAACGGCAAGTACCGCGTCACCGAGGTCTGCCACCGCTTCGACATGGCCGATGGCCTGCGCAGCGAGTTCGGCGTAGAACGCCCTGCCATCGGGCGACCTTGACCATGTTTGACATCACCCCCAGCGAAGCGCTCTACGCTGACCGCCAACCGCAAGGTTGGGGCGGGCGCTGGTACGGCTGCCACATTGGCCAGGTGGTCGATCTGGTGGACCCTGACAACCAAGGGCGAGTCAAGATCAGCCTGCCCTGGAGCCCCGATGGCGATGGTCAGCGCTACGAGGTCTGGGCCCGCATGGCCACGCTGTTTGCCGGCAACAACCGGGGCAGCTGGTTCATGCCTGATGTTGACGACGAGGTTCTGCTGATGTTCGAGGGCGGCGATGTGCGCCAGCCCTTCATCGTCGGCGGGCTGTGGAACGGCCAGGACGCGCCGCCCCAAAGCGCCTCCGCGCAGAACCTCAAGAAGGTCATCAAGAGCCGCAACGGCGTCGTCATCACCCTGGACGACCAGGACGGTCAGGAAAGCATCAAGCTCGAAACCCCTGGCGGCTGCTCTGTCCATCTGAAGGACGGCCCCGGCGCGATCACGGTGGAAGACAGCAACGGCAACAGCATCAAGCTGGAGAGCGCCGGCATCACCGTTACCGCCTCGGCCAAGGTCACCGTCAACGCCAGCCAGGTGGCGATTTCGGCCGGCATGGTGACGGTGGACGCTGGCATGTCGCGCTTCTCCGGCGTGGTGCAGGCCGACACCGTCATCACCAACACCATCATCGCGGCGACTTACACGCCGGGGGCCGGGAACATCCTATGAGTTCGACACATGTGTTGCGTTGGGTCGGTGCCGAGGGTTTTGTGGCGGCGCCTCTGCGGCCATCGCCCGCGTTGCTGCGCTTCGATGGCGATGACTTCATGGACCGGATGCTCAGCACTCTGGCGGATACGCCGCAGGACCTGCCCAAGCTGGTCGCCAAGCCTGAGACCTGGCAGGCCTTGGCCGCGCCGACGCCGTCCAAGGAGCCGGCTGCACCTCGTTCGCGCCAGGCCTCGGCGTTGGCGCGCAGCCGCTCTTTGCTGGGTTTTCGCCGCGGCGATCAAGTCACACAAAGCCCGCCGCCCGCCGTGCCAGTGCCCGCCGTGCCGCTGAAGCTGTTCCAGCCGGTGCACCAGCGCTATTACATCGCCGCCGCGCATCTGGTTTGCGAGCTGCCCGGCCTGCCCACGCGCACCACCGCGGCCGGTGATCGCAGCGGAATGCTGCTGCGCCGCCTGGTCATCGATGACAAGACTGGCGCAGCGATCGAATGCGCCTTCGTCAAGAAGCCGGGTGCGTCGGGCCGCTGGGTGGCGACGGCCACGCCCGATCAACCGGTCCTGGCCGAGGAATGGCTCTCCGTCTTCCCGATGGCCTACACCGCACCGGCCGGCCCGGCCCGGCGCCTGTTGGGCGGCTTGATTCCGGTGGCGCGGCACGATGAATACCGCTTCGCCGCCCTCGCCGACACGAGCGACGCTGCCGAGGCCCAGGCCTGGAGCCGCGCAGACGATCTGAAGGCGCTGGCGCGGATGAAGATCATCGCGCCCTGGCAGGGACTGATCGAGCGGGCGCGACTGGCCCGCGATGCCACACAGGAGAGCCCGGGCAAGAAACCCTGGGACAGTGATGCCGCGACCTTGGCTGCGTCCAACGAGACGGCGCTCAAGCTGGCCAACAACCAATTGCAGGAAGCTTCCTGGCGCCTGCTGCAGGAGTTCAGCGAATGGCTGGGCGATGTGCTCCCCGACGTGCATCGCTGTCTGGCCAGCGGCACGCCGGCAGGCGCTGCGGCGAGGCAGTTGTTGCTGACACTGGACCAGGCGCAGTGGAATGCAACGTTGGCGGCGCCTTTGCAGCCGTATCTGTCTACTGAGGCCAAGACGCTCAGTTTCGGCGCTGCGAATCTGCGCCAGGCGTTGGCCGCGATTGCCGGCGCCTCGGCCGCGCTCGACAAGACCGAAACGGCATTCCCGCAAGGTGAGGGCTGGCCCCTGTTTGCCTTCCCGCTGGCCGCCGCATCGCTGAGCGCCGATCTCGGTGCCGCCAGCGCGGCCTGGCCGCCCCTGCCCGGACCGTCCGGCGATGCGCAGGAGATGGCCAATCTTCGGCTCGAAACGCTGGTCGCGGCCTTGGACGCAGCGATCATGGAAGCGCTGGCGGCAGGCCGCGTCGGCGAGGCTGTCGCCCAGGCCAGCAGCGCTGCCCGCCTGGCTGCCGAGCTGAAGCTGGCGCTCGAGCGTGACGCCGGCCCGCCGCGTTATGTCTTGCGCTTTGCCCACCAGCGCTGCGACTGCGGCCCGCTGCATCCGGCCCTGCTGTCGGCGCCTAGCGAGCCCTTCGAGCTGGCCGGCTTCTTCGACCCCGACGCGCCGCTGCGGCCGATCCGCATTGCCTTGCCCTTCGACACCTCGCCGGGCGGCCTGCGCAGGTACGGCAAGAACAGCGCGTTCATCATGTCCGACCTGCTGTGCGGCCAGATGAAGCGAGTGCGCAAGCTGGGCTTCGGCGACCTGGTGCTTTCCGTTTTGCCCTGGCCCTTCCACAAGGACCTGTCCACCGGCGACATGGGCCCCTGCGGCGGCTCAGCCCCGGCCGACCGCTTTGGCACGATCTGCTCGCTGTCGATTCCCATCATCACCATCGTCGCCTTCATCCTGCTGATCGTCATCGCGACCTTGCTCGACCTGATCTTCCGCTGGTTGCCCTTCCTGATGGTCTGCTTCCCGGTGCCGAAGCTGAAAGGCAAGAAGTGACAAATGATGAAGCAGCGCTGTACGGCCGGGGCTTCGGCTTCCCCTTGAGGCTGGGTGCGGACGGCCGCTTTGCCTGGTCCAGTGGCGACGCGAATGTGCGCGAGTCGCTGCGCCTGATCCTGCTCACCGGCCAGGGCGAACGGCTGCGCCGGCCGGGCTTTGGCGCCGGGCTGGATCGCTTCCTGTTCGAGCCCAACACGCCATCCACCTGGCGCGCGATCGAGGAGTCGATCCGCCGCCAGTTGGCCAAATGGGAGCCGCGCCTGAATGTCGAGGCGATCACGGTTGCCGCCGACCCGGAGAACCCGGAGGCCGCTATTGCCCATCTCAGTTTCACCTTAGTGGCGACCGGCCTGGCCGGCCGCACCAGCCTGAGTATTCCCGTCCAGGGTCGATAGGGAGAAGCCTGCCATGCCGATCAAACTCCCTGCCATCGACGATCGCGATCACGCCAGCCTGGTGCGCGATGCGCTGGCCCTGGCCGCGGTTCACACGCCCGAGTGGACCCATGCCGGCGCCTCCGACCCCGGCGTGACGCTGGTCGAGCTGTTCGCCTTCATGAGCGAAAGCCTGCTCTACCGTGCCAACCTGATCCCCGAGCGCAACCGGCTGAAGTTCCTGCAACTGCTGGGCATCGCGCTGCGGCCGGCCCAGCCGGCACAGGGCCTGGTGCAGTTCTTCAACGAGATGGGCGAGCGCCGCAGTATCACCTTGCCCTCGGGCCTGCAACTGCTGGCCGGGCCCTTGCCCTTCGTCAACGACGCTGGCCTGGACCTGCCGCCGGTGTCGGGTCTGGCCTGCTTCAAGCGCCGTCTGGGCAGCCCCGATCCTGCGCTGCTGGACTACTACCGCCAGCTCTACGAGGCCACCGGCCGTGACTGGCTGGAAGCCGATGGCCTGGAGGGCGGGACCCTGGACCCCGAGCTTTACGAAACGGTGGCGCTGGCCGATCTGGCCGGGCCCGTCGATGTTGGTGCCGAGACGGTCGACGGCGCGCTCTGGCTGGCCCTGCTCAGCGTGCCCAAGCCCAGTGCTGCCGATCTGCAGACGGCGCGCGAGGAACTGGCTGGCCGCACCCTGTCGATCGGCCTGATCCCGGCGCCCGGTGCGACGCGGGCCCGCCTGATCCCCGGCCAGCCCGCCGCCCTGCCGCCGGTGCTGACGGTCTGGTGCCCCGGTGCTGCGACCCTGGGTCCGGGCGCGCCGCTCTACCGTCGCCTGGACGCACTGGCGCCGGCCGGCTTCCCCGAGCGCGCCGGCATCCTGCAGGTGAGCTTGCCGGCTGAAGCGGTCGACATCCAGACCTGGGCCGAGCTGGAGCCGCTGGAGGCCGGGGTTGGTGAACTGCCGCCGCAGCTGACCGATGCTGCCCTGGCTGCGCGCCTGATCAGCTGGCTGCGCATCGACGGCATGGCCATCGCCGGTGTGCGCCTCGCCTGGGCCGGGCTCAACTGCGCGGCGGTCACCCAGCGCAGCCGGGTTGCGCGCGAACTGTTGCCGCCCGGCGACGGCCAGCCCGAGCAGCGCCGCGCATTGAGCCACGGCCAGGTGTTGGTGGACAGCATCCGGCTCGGCGTGGCGGATCAGCCCTGGCTGTGGACAGACGAGATCGAGTCGGCGCCGGCCGAGGGTCTGCCCGGCGCCCAGGTCTTTGCGCTCGATGCCGAGGCCGGGCAACTCCGCTTCGGCGATGGTGCCCGCGGTGCGCGTCCCCCCGACGGGTCGGAGATTGCGGTCAGCTACGACTGGTCGGCTGGTGCGGCCGGCAATGTGGCGGCCGGTGCGATCAAGCTCGGCCCCAGCCTGCCGCCCGGCGTCAAGGTCAGCAACCCCGTGGCCTGCCAGGGCGGCATCGATGCGGAGGGCGCGGCCGAGGGCGAGAAGCGCATCCCGCTGCTGCTGCGCCATCGCGAGCGGGCGGTCAGCGCCGAGGATTTCCACGACATCATCCATGCCACGCCGGGCGCCGATGTGGGCCGGGTCGAGGTGCTGCCTGCCTGGCATCCCGAGCTGTCTCCGGGGCTGAGCGGCGATCAGCCGGGCGTTGTCACCGCGCTGCTGATCCCGCGCCTGGACCCGCGCCGGCCCGACTACCCGCTGCCCACGGCCGATTTCATCAATGCCGTCTGCAATCACCTGGCCCCGCGCCGCCTGGTCACCTGCGAGGTGCTGCTGCGCGGGCCTGTCTACACGGGGGTGTGGATCAGCGTGGGCATCGAAATCGTGGCCGGCCAGTCGGTGGCGGTCGTGCGTGAGCGGGTGAGGGCGGCGCTGCGCGAGCACCTGGCGCCGCTGCCCCATGCCGTGGCCGTGGTGCCGGGCTTGGAGGGCGGCTGGCCGCTGTTTCGCAGCGTCAGCGCGCTGGAGTTGGGCACGGTGGCCGCGCGTTGCGAGGGCGTGCTGGGTGTCAGCGGCCTGCTGCTGGGCGACGCCGGCGGCAGCCTGCGCGACACGGTGCCGATGCAGGGCCTGCAGCTGCCGCTGATCGCCGGCCTATCGGTGACCCTGGGCGATCCCGTGCCCTTGGGCGACCTGATCGGGCGGAGCAGCAGCGGCAGCGCCGGCGCCGGCGCTGGCGATGCAGCCGACAGCCCTGCGATCGTTCGCCGCCTGCCGGTCCCGCAGATCCCGCAGGAATGCTGAGATGGACGCCAACGGCAGCCGCTACCACGCCCTGGTCACCGAGCACGACTGGATTGGCGCGCCGGATGAGGACGGCAAACTCGCCTGGCGCGAAGGCGCCGGCCTGGTGCTCAAGCCGCTGCTGTTCGAGTTCCGCCCGGCCAAGGCTGGCCTCTTGCCGCTGGACGAACCGGGCAGCCGCGCCGGTGGCGTGTTCGACCAGGCCGGCAATCTCTACGCACTGGCGCCCGATGGCCTGAGCGTGACCGTGCGTTCCGCCGGCAGCGGCACGGTCTCGACCTTCTGGCCGGTCGAGGGCCGGGCCCCGCATGATGGCATGGCGGCGGTGCAGGGCTTCAGCCGCGGTCGCCTGGCTGCAGCGGCGGGGCCTTTCGAGGCGGTGCTGCCCGCTGCGGATCCGGCGCTCGTCGTGCTGGATGCGCTGACTGTCACGACCGGGCATTACCTGGTTTGCGGTTCCATCGCTGCATCGGGCCTGCTGATCTTCGATCTGCACGGCGCCGGGCCGCCGCTGTTCCAGGCCTGGCCTGGCATGCCGGCGCCGCAGGCCCTGATCGCGTTGGCCGATGGCGGTCTGGGCCTGCTTAGTGACGGACGCTTGCACCGCCTGGGCCCTGATCTGCGGCCTTGCCTGTGGGGGGCAGATGCCTCGCCCTCGCCATTTGCGTCTGCCGCAGTTGCGGGCGCCGACGTGGTGGCGCCAGCGCCCTGCCTGCTCGACCTGCGCCCGGCTCTCGGCGCCGACGCACATGTCGGCGCTTGCTGCGCGCTGGACGCCGAGCGCCTGCTGGTGCTGGGGACGCGGGCGGGCGAAACACAGTCGCGCCTCGGCGTCATTGGTCTCGACGGCAAGACTTGGCCCGTCTTGCGCGGCGACGCGCTGCACGGCCCGCTGCCGAGCTTGAGCAGCGTGATCGCCGCGGCGATGGCGCGCGAGGATGGCGAGCCTGCGCCGCAGGCCGCGCTGTCCCTGCACAGCCTGGCGGTGGCTTGGCCGATCGCCGGCCAGATGCAGTTCATCGTGCTGTCGGCCGGCGGCGATCAGGCCTTTGCCTTCGACGCGCACTGGCAGGGCGAGCAACTCCTCGTCAAGCTGCGGCGCGACTACCTGCCGCTGCGCCGCTACCAGGGCGGCGGCCTGGCCAGCCTGCCGCCGGGCTTGATCCTGCATGCCTACCCGGCGGCGCGCTTGTTCTATGCCGCGTCGGGCCGCTGGGTGCCGCTGCTGGCCCTGCCGCAACCCCGCTGCGAGCGCGAGGCGCTGCTGGACTCGCCCTTGTGGGACAGCGGCCTGCCCGGTTGCGTCTGGCATCGCGTGGCGCTCGATGTGCGCCGGCCGCCGGGCGCGCTGATCCGCCTGCAAAGCCGGGCCGCCGACCAGCCGGAGGACCTCGCCAAACTGCCCTGGCGCGATGAACCGCTGCCGTTGGCCCACCCGCGCGGCAGCGAGCTGCCCTGGCGCGAGGGCCTACTGCAGAACATCGGCTGCCTGCTGCAGGATGCGCGCGGCCGCTGGCTGCAGCTGCGCCTGTTGATCGGTGGCGATGGCCAGCAGAGCCCCGTGATCGCCCGCCTGCGAGCTTGGTACCCGCGCTTCTCCTACCTGCGCGAATACCTGCCGCCTGTCTACCGCGAGGATGCCGTCGGTGCCGGCCTGATGGACCGCCTGCTGGCGCTGTTCGAGGGTGAGTTCACCCGCTGGGAAGACCGCATCGCCGCCGCCCAGTTGCTGCTTGACGCACGCACCGCGCCGGCCGAAACGCTCGAATGGCTGGCCGGCTGGGTCGCGCTGGCCTTCGACCCCGCCAGCGACGAGACCCGTCGCCGCCTGTTGCTGCGCCACGCGACGCGCGGCCATGCGCGCCGCGGCACGGTACCGGGCCTGCTGCTGGCTGCCACCCTGGCTTGGGACCCAGACAACAGCGAAGCCGAAGCCTGGATGCTGGACCCGCAGGCGCTGGACGAGCGCCCCCACGGCCTGCGCCTGCAGGAACTGTTTGGCCTGTTGCAGCCGTTGCCGGTCTCGGCCTGGCGGCCCGCGCAGGGTCTGGCCGCCTTGCTGCTGCGCCTGGAGGGCGAGCGAGCCCTGGCGCCCGAGGACGCGGCGCAGCAGCAGCGGCTGCAGGAGAGCCTGGGCTACCTGCCGCGCGGCGCGCAGGAGGAGGCTTGGCTGCAGCAGGCCTGGGCCTTGGCCCAATTGCCGGCCGACGAGCCGGTGGCGTCGAAAGCGCGCGCCTATTGGGATCGCCATCTGCGGTCCACCCAGGCCTGCGCGCCACTGCGCCAGCGCTGGCAGGACTTCCTGGCCCGCCGCTGGCGCCGCATCGCCCGGCTCAACGAGGCCTGGGGCACGCGCTGGCTGGGCTTTGAGCGCATTCCCAGCTTCACATCACTGCCGGGCGGCGCTGTCGCGCTGGCCGACTGGCATCTCTTCGAGTCGCGCGTGCTGCGCGGACTGGCTGCGGCGAATCGCTTTCGCATCGTGCTGCCACTGCCCACCGGCCCGCTCGATGTTGACGCGCTGGCGCGCCGCCGCGCCGCTGTCTGGCGCGCGATCGAGCGCGACAAGCCCGCCCACACCGTGGCCGAACTGCGCTATGGCTTCGAGCTGTTCCGCGTCGGTGAGGCACGGTTGGGGCTGGACACGCGGCTTGAGGAGGGCCTGATACGCCGGCCCGGCCTCGCCGCCCTGGTGCTGGGCCGAAACGATCTGGGCGGGGCGCTGCTGGCGCCGGCCCGACCTCTGCCGCCGCCAGACCGCATCGGTCTGGACCGGGGCCAATGAACGATGGATGACGGGAGATCAGCCATGGGATGCTGCACGGGCACTCAATTCACCCCGGCGCCGGATGCGGCGCTGGATGTCGGCCAAAGGGTCAACTTCACTTTCGGCATGGTGCTGGGCGTGGACGACCTCCGCCAGGAACACGCCTACCTTGCCGGCCGCGACGAGCGCGCGCTGCGCGAGACCATCGGCTACGGCGTCATAAGTGGCTTGGCCGTGCTGGCCCCTGCCGGCGACCCTCAGCAGGTGCGGGTACAGCCAGGGCTGGCCCTCCTGCCGGATGGCCATCTGGTTGGCGTGGAGGCCGAGCAATGTGCCGATCTGACGGCCTGGCTGAAGGCCGAGACCAAGGCCAAGCGAGAACCTGGCATCGCCGGTCGCACGACGGTCCACATCATCCTGCGCTTTGCCGAGCAAAGCGGCACGCCGGTGCCCATCCCCGGCGAGCCCTGCCGCGACGAGAGCGCGCTGCAGGCCGATGCCCGCATCCGCGACAGCTTCAGCCTCGACTTCTCCTGGACGGCGCCGGCCCAGCAGGAGGACAACGCCGTGCGCAGCATTGCCGCCTGGATACGTGCGATCAAGGTGCGCGATGTGCTGGCCGCCACGGTGCCGCTGGAGGCCTTCCAGCTGGCGGTGGAGACGGGCCTGCGCGCGGCGATCGCCAAGCTCTGGGATGACAAGACCCGCCCCCCCGCGGTCCCAGTAGCGGCGCCGGACTTCGGCCTGCCGCCGCCCGAGCTGCACATCCCGCGCGCCGAATACGCCGAGTACATCAACGCCGCCTTTGAGATCTGGGTGCGGCGGCTGCGAGCTGATTACCTGGCCCACCACGGCCCAGTGCCGGCCGCCGAGCCGCTGGGCGAGCGGGGGCTGCTGCTGGGCGCCATCGACATCAAGACCATGGGCGTTCGCATGCGCGGCAGGCCGCAGCTCCTGCACCTGCGCCTGCTGCAGGAATGGCTGCTGCGCGACGGCGAGCAGGATGCGCCGCGTGAGGCACATTTCCTGCTCGGCAAGGCTGATCCCAAGCTCGGGCATGCGCAGGATCTGCATGCCGACTTCAAGACCAGCGACCACGCGCTGGCGCGGGTCGACATCGTGCCCGACAAGACCGACGGCGGCAGCGGCAGCAAGGCGGTGTTGCGCCCGGCTGTCAAATGGCCCGAGGGATCCAAGACCACTGGCGGGCCGGATTACTACGGTCCGGTGATGAGCCAGCCGATCCCGGTCAGCGATGGCGGCACCGGCCAGGCCGAAGGCCCGAAACCAGGGCAGCTGTTGGTAGGCGCTAAGCAGGAGGGCCGTGATGCGGCGCGCTTCGTGCTCGGCGCGCTGACAGGCGGGCCGGGGGCGAACATCGTGATCGACGTGAGCAGCGCCGCACCCAACATCCTGCTCGATACCGTGCAGGCCATTGGCACCGGTGCCAGCCCCACATTCGCCGGGCTGGACATCAACGGCAGCCTGACGACCGGTGACCTGGTTGTCGAGAAGAACGCCGACGTGCGGGGCCACCTGTCGGTCAGCGGCGAACTGGTGCTGGGCTCGCCCCTGTCCCGCGTGCTGGCCAGCGATGCCAGCGGCGTGGTCATCGCAGCCGCGCCCTGGGACGGCGACGAGCAGGCACTGGCCGACGCCAAGCAGGTTTACCACTACACGCCGGGCCAGAAGGCGCCGGTACGCATCGAGGACGGCGGCACCGGCCTGAGCGAGCGGCCGCGCCGGATGCAGTTGCTGGTGGGCATGGATGAGAGCGACAGCCAGGCCAATGGCCGTTATGTGCTGGCCGATCTGGTGGCGGGCCAGAACATCAAGCTCGCGCTGGACGGCGGAGATGGCGGCTTCAAACTGAGCATCCACGCGGCCGGGGGCGGCAGCGGTGGGGGCCTGAGCAGCGTGCTGGCGGCCGGCAACCTGAGCAACCCGCCCAGCCTGACGGCGGTGACGCAGGGCCAGCAGGCCATCATCGACACGGTGCAGCCGCTGCACCGCCAGGCGGTGCCGCTGTTCCAGAACCTGCGCATCGAAAAACCTGCGGCGCAGCCCGCCAACTTCCTGCTGGGCTGGAATGCAGACAGCCTGGAGTTGGTGCGTGCCGAGCTGCCGGATACGGGTGGCGGCGATGGCGACGTGGGCGTCTGGCCCATCCGTTATGCCAAGCAACGGACAATTCCGCAGATCACGAACAAGGATCAGGTCGTGGTTGTGCAGTCCAGCGGTGACCTGGTGTTGCCCGATATCAGCAAGGGCCTTGATTCGGGCTTCGATGAAGGCCGGGTAATCGTCGTCAAGGCCGGCCCGGGTGTTGATGCCTTGAACATCGTCAACCACGATCTGGAGAGCCTCACCTTGAAGCAGGGCCAGTCTCTCACCGTCATTGCCGCGCTGGGTCTTGAGAAGCCCGGCTGGCTGGTGATCGCCAGGAGCTGATGATGGTTGCCAGTTCCGTCATGCTCAATCAGCCCGTGGCCGCCAGCGGCGAGCCGCGCAGCTACTTTTTCAATGGTCGGCTGCTCTCGGCCGAGGACCTGCAGCGCGAGCAGTCCGTGCGCGAGGGCGGTGAGCGCCGGCTGGCGCGCCTGCTGGGCTGCGGGATTGCCGAGGGCCTGCAGGTCAGCGCCAGCGGGTCGCGGCGGCTGAGCATCGCCGCCGGCCTGGGGCTGACACCCTCGGGCGAAGTGATTGATATCGAGGCCATCGATCTGCAGCTCGATGCCGCGGGTGGTGCTGCGGGCGCGGGCTTTGCCATGTGCGCCGCCGGCCTGGCCGGCGGTGTGCCCCTGGCCGGGCTCTATCTATTGGTGCTGACGCCGACCTGGACGCCGCAGGGCAGGGCCGAGACCCTGCTGGGCGAGATCGGCAGCTGCAACCGCCGCATCGAGGTGCCGGCCGTGCGCGTGCGCCTGATCGAGCTGCAAGTGCCGCAAAGCGCCACGGCGCTGAACCTGCGCAACTTGCTGGCGGTGGGCCTGCTGACACCCGGCGAAGGGCTGGCGCCGCGCAACGCCAGCGAGCGCGTCGGTTGGTGGCCGCGCCAGCGCCAGGACAGCTTCACCGGCGCCTGCGCGCCAACCCTGTCGGCCGACGATCTGCCGCTGGCTGTGCTGCAACTCGATGCCAGTGCCAACCTGCAGTTTGTCGATGCCGCCGCGGCACGGCGTCGCCTCGCGCCGGCACCTGGCACGGCGGGTGACGCGCTCTGGCCAGTTTCCTGGCGGGTCGAGCTGGAGGCCTTCGCCGGCCAGTTGCTGGGCCAGTTGGACAGCAGCGACGAGAGCTTGTCGGAACAGGCCTTTGAGCTGTTGCCCCCGCTTTTGTTGCCCAGTGCGGCGCAGCTGAAGTGCTACCGCCAGGTGTTCAAGAAGGATGCGTTGGCCCCGGCTACGCCCCAGGTTCTGAGTCGCGAGGCCTTTGCGCGCGCCATCGACCAAGGCTTGCAAGCCGGGCTGGTGCCGCGTGTCGGTGCCCAAGTGCGCCTGGCCCAGCTGCAAGGCCACAGTGATCGGCTGCTGCTGCGCCTGCGCGCGGGCACTGCGGCGCAGGAAGATCACGCCGGAAATGGCAGTGGCGGTGACATGTTCGAGCGCAACGAACGCACCTCGGCGGCGGTAGCCTCGGCGGCCGCTAAGCTGCTGCGCAGCGGCAAGAAAGGCAGCGAGGGCGGCCCCAATGCGGCCGAGTTGTCAATCGCTGCCTCGGCCTTGACGCAGGCACCGAACCGCGTTCGCAAACCCAGGTAGTGCAAGCATGTCGGCCAGCCTACGTATCCAGCGCCTGCATGCCCGGCTTGACGCCGGCACGCAGCCGGTGCTGGCGCGGCTGGCCCTACAGTCGCTCGCCGCCGAGCTTGACGCCTCGGTCGCCGGCTTGGCACCGCAAGCCCTGCTGCTGGTGCGCCGCCTGGGCATGCAGCTGCCGGCCCGGGCCTTGCACCAGATGCCCGACTCGGTGCTGCGCCAGCAGCTCGGCCGGGACGGTCGCGCCCGGCTGGCCGGCCTGGCAGCCCGCGCGGCGCGGCCCGCTCTGGGCGAGGCGCCCGCGGATGCCGAGGCGGTGCTGTTCGCCGATCTGGCCGAGATGCTGGCCTGCCTGGCCCGCGACGCCTTATGCGGTCGGCTGAATCGCTGGTGGTGGCGCGATCTGTTGGGCGCAGGCTATCCGGACTGGACCCTGCCCTGGGCCCGTCAGCCGCAGGCCGGCCCGGCGGCACTGGGCCTGCTGCGCGCGGAGCCATCGCTGGCTCGCCAGGCCGTCGTCATCTTGCGCCGCCAGCAGCCGACGCTGGTGCGTGAGATGGCGCTCTGGATGGATGCGCTTGAGGTGCAGGCAAATCAGGAGCTTGGTGCGAGCCGGGTGGAGCAGGCCGCGCCTCCAGCCGCACAGCGCGAGCGCCTCGATCCCGCGAGAGCTCGGTCTGCGGATGCGGCCTCGCCAATGCCCGTCGCTGAGCCAGGCATTGCGGAGCCGCAGCCGGCCGAAGAACTTCCGCCACCCGCAGAATCGCATCAGTCCGCCGCCAAGGTTTCGAGTGAGCCGGCCGTGGTACTCAAGCCCAGCTTGCAGGCCCAAGTGCCCCACCTGCCCAAGCCGGCTTCGCCAAGCCCTGCGCCGCTTTCGAGCGAAGCGTGGCAGCCGCCGCTTGCGCAGCCACTTCTGCTGCCGCTCTCGCAGCCTTCTATGGCGATGCGCGCGGATGAACCCTTGCCAGCAACACAAAGCCGGTCGGCGGACAGAGTTGAGGGCAGGGAGGACTACGAGGCCTCGATACCGGCGTCGATTCCCCATGCGCTTCAGGTCGGTGTGCCGGCCATCGTGCTATCCGTGTCTGACACGTCCAGCGTCGCGCCAACGCGTCCATCGCCTGCCCGCTGGAACATCGCGCCGCATGCCCCGCTGCTATTGATCACCGACACGCCGCCCGCGCTGGACTTGCCTCTCTGGCCGCAGCCGCAGGCGCTGCTGAGCCGGCAGGCGCGCCTGCTGATGCTGGTCAACTGCCTGCTGGGCGACGGCATCTACCCGGACTTTACCCGGCCGCGCGACCCTGGCTTCCCTCTACCGATCTGGACCCTGCTCCCCCTGCTGGCTGAGGCGCTGATCGGGCCGGCGGCGCGCGATGACCCGCTGTGGCCGTGCTTGGACCAGCGGGGTCAGGCCCTGCCGCATCGACCCTTCGGTGCCCTGGCCAGCGATTGGCCGCTGCCTGTGCAGGCCCTGCGACCGCGCCGCCTGCGCCACGCAGGCCGCCACAGCCTGCAGCGCTGGGTCGCCGGCTATGCCGAACGGCTGCGTGGCCGGCTGCAGATGGTGCTGGGTCTGCCACGCGCCCGCATCGGCCAGTCGCTGCAGGGCCCGCCGGCGCGGCTGTGGCTGTCAGCGGCCGAGATCGTAGTGGTCTTCGATCTCGAATCGCACCCGGTCGCCTGGCGGCTCGCCGGCCTAGACCGCGATCCCGGCTACCTGCCCAGCGCAGGCTGCCGCCTGCGCTTTTGCTTCGACTGATTCCATGCAAGCCGACACCGCGCTCCAGCTGCTGCCGCCCGCTGCCGCGGCGCTGCGCCCACTGCTGCTGGCGGCGACCTGGCGGCTGGCACAACTGGCTCTGGAGCAGTTCGGCGAGGCCGGGGTGGGCGAGCGCTTCCCCTTCCTGCTTGAGCATGCAAACGCCTTTGCTGAGCTGGACGATGAATCGGAGGTGCAGGCGCATGAGCCGCTGGCGGCCCTGGTGGAGGCTGCGCAGTGGCCGCCCCATGCGCTGGAGCTGTGGCTGCTGCTGGGCCTGGTGGATGAGGATGCGCGCTTCGCCGCTGTCTTCGAAGCGCTGGACGCGGACGGGGCGACTCGGCGGCCTACGCCAGCCCTGTTGCAAGCCTGGTGGGGCAGCCTGCCCGGCGAGGGCGTGCGGCCGGGCCTGCGAGCACTGCTGGACCTGGCGCTGATCAAGCCCTGCCTGGCCGGTGCCAGCCGCAGCGAGCAGACCTACGAGGTCGATGAGGCCTGCTGGTCGGCCCTGCGCGGCGAGCCCTGGGCAAGACCTGGCCCCGGCTTGCGGCTGCAGGAGGTCGAGCAATCGCCGCCTCTGAGCAGTCTGGTGCTCGACGCATCGACCGAGGCCTGGCTCGCCATGCAGGCCGAGGGCGATCTGGCCGCCGGCTGCCACCTGTTGCTGCGCGGCGCCGAACACAACGGCCGCGGCAGCCTGGCCGCCGCACTCGCCCGCGCCGAAGGCCGGCGGGTGCTCTGGATCGCCCCGCAGCCCGGCGAGGTGCTGCCGGCCTGGCTGGGCTCCTTTTGCAGCCTGGCTGAAGCGCGGCCGGTGCTGCGTCTGCAGGCCACGCCGGGCGAGCCGCTGCGCCTGCCGCCCTTGACCGGATACAGCGGTTGGGTCGCCGTTGTCTGCGCCGAGGAGGACACGCTGGAGGGCATTGATGGCCTCGCCCGCACCTTGCGGCTGTGCCTGCCCGATCCCGCGCAGCGCGAGCGAATTGTGCGACGCTTTGGCTCGCCCGCTCAGGCCGAGGATGGATCGGCGCTGGCCGCCCGCCTGCACCTGTCGGCCGGCCATCTGGTGCGGGCCTTGCAACGCGCTCCGGACCAAGGCGACGCCGCCTTGCGCGAGGTGGCCTTGGCCGCCGGCAGCCGCGAGCTGGAGCGGCTGGCGCGCCGGCTTGATCTGCGTGGCGCCGGCGACGAGAGCCTGGTGCTGGACGCCGCGCTGCAGCGCGATCTCGACGCGCTGGCCGCCCGCTGCCAGCAGCGCGACCAGCTGCGACAGGCCCTGCCGGCCGGCTTTGCAGCACGGCTCAATGCCGGCGTGCGAGCCCTGCTGGCTGGCCCATCGGGGACGGGCAAGACCCTGGCCGCCCAGGTGCTGGCGCGCCGCCTGGGCCTACCGCTGTACCGGCTTGATCTGGGCGCAGTGGTCAGCAAATACATCGGCGAGACCGAGCGCAATCTGCACCGCCTGCTGTCCGCCGCGCAGGCGCTGGACGTGATGCTGCTGCTGGATGAGGGCGATGCGCTGCTGGCGCCGCGCACCGAGGTCGGCAATGCCAACGACCGCTATGCCAATCTGGAGACCAACTTCCTCTTGCAGCGGCTGGAGAGCCACCAGGGCCTGGTGCTGGTGACGACCAATACGCTGGGGCGCATCGACACGGCCTTCTTGCGCCGCTTCGACCTGATCATCCACTTCCGCCCGCCCGAGCCGGCGGAGCGACTTGCACTGTGGCGGGCGCACTTGCCGGCCGTGCATGGCGTCGACGAGGCGTCGCTGGCGCGCATCGCCGAGGCCTGCACGCTGGCCGGCGGCCAGGTGCGCAATGTCGTGCTGGACGGCGTCTCGGCGGCGCTGGCCTTGAATCGAACACTTGACGAGGCTCTGCTGATCGAGGCCCTGCGGCGCGAGTACCGGCGCAGTGGCGGACTATTCCCGCTCGGGGCCTGAGCATGCTGGTGCTGCGCAACTACCCCGCCCGTGTCGCCAGCCCCAAGACCGACCCGCGCTTCGTCAAGGTCGGCGAGCAGGTCAAGAATGGGGCCGCCAGGCTGAAGAAGCATGCGCCGCCGGCGCAGAAGGCCCGCGAGGCCTCACGCTCCGCCAAGGCCCCGGTTAACGAGCGCCTGGCCGGGGCCAAGGCCAAGGTCGTCGAGGCGCTGCAGCAGGCACCTGCGCCAAAGCCGCAGCCCAACTCCTTCAAGGCGATGCTGCGCGCCGAGATCGCCAAGCTGATGCCCAAGACCCTGGGCGATACAGAGAAGTTCATGGCGGGCGGCCAGGCCGGCGCGATGCAGGGTGCGCTGGCCGGCGGCGTCGGCACACAAAAGGACGCCGCGGCAGGTCCCACCGAGCAGGCCAGCCAGAAGGCGCCCGACGTCAGCGCCGTGCCGGCCCAGGCGAGCAGCGACTTGCCGCCTGAACCTCAGCCGCATGCGCCGCCGGTGGCAGGCGCGGCGGCGATGCCCTTGCCGGCCACTGCGTCCGAGGTTTCCTTGCAGGACAACAAGGACACCTCGCAGGCGCTGGCCGACGAGAAGATCAAACCAGATAGTCTGCACAAGGCCAATGAACCGCGTTTCACGGCGCTCGCCGGCGCCCAGGCGGCGATGGGCGTGCAGGCCGACAAGGCGCCGGCTGGCTTTCGCGCCAAGGAAGCCGGCGTGCTCGGCGCGGCGCGCGGCCAGGCCGCTGGCATCGCTGCGCGCGGCGGCCTGCTGCTGGCCGGCACGCGCGGCCGCGGCAATGCCAAGGTGCTGAGCCGCCAGCAGCAGCAGGCGGCCAAGGAGGAGGCGGAGCGGCAGCAGGTGGCCGTGCGGATCGAGAGCATCTACGCCCGCAGCAAGGCCCGAGTCGAGTTGAGGCTGAATGGGCTGGATGCCGAGGTAGCGGCGTTGTTCGAGCCTGGCGTCGAGGCGGCGCTGGCGCTGATGAAGAACTATGTCGACCAGCGCCTGTTGCGCTACAAGCTGGACCGCTACCTGAGCATCCCCATCGTCGGCGCGGCACGCTGGATCCGTGACCAGTTCATGGGCCTGCCGGAGGAGGTCAATGCCTTCTACCAACAGGGCAGGGTGCTGTTCCAGACGGCGATGGATGGGCTGATCGACCGCATCGCCAACCAGGTCGAGACGCGGCTGGCTCAGGCCAAGGCCGAGGTGGCGGCTGGGCAAGCCGAGATCAGGAGTTATGTGGCCAGCCTGCCGGCCAAACTGAAGGCGGCGGGTCAGGCGGCCGAGAAGTCGGTGGGCGATCGATTTGCCGAACTCAGCCAGGGTATCGAGGACAAGAAGAACGAGCTGGCCGCCAGCCTGGCGCAGAAGTACAAGGAGGCCTTCGAGAAGGCGGACGAGGCACTGAAGGCGATCCAGGACGAGAACCGCGGCCTGGTGGCGCGCTTTGTCGGCGCCCTGGTCGAGGTGGTCAAGGCGCTGCTGGAGTTCAAGGCCAAGCTGCTGGCCCTGATCAGGAAAGGCATGGAGACGATCCAGCTGATCCTGGACGATCCGATCGGCTTCTTGGGCAATCTGATCCGCGCTGTGAAGGGCGGCTTCCAGGCTTTTGTGGCCAATATCTGGGCGCACCTGAAGGCGGGCTTCATGAAGTGGCTGTTCGGCTCGCTAATGGCCATGGGCATCAAGCCGCCGGCCGACCTGAGCCTGCTGTCGGTTTTTAAGCTGGTGCTGGATGTGCTGGGCATCACCTACGACAAGATGCGGGTCAAAGCCGTCAAGCTGGTTGGCGAACGCGCGGTCGGTGCGATCGAGAAGGTGGTCGAGTATGTGCAGGAGTTTCTGACCGGCGGCGGCGCCAAGCTGTGGGAGAAGGTCAAGGAGGATCTGGCCAACCTGAAAGACATGGTGATTGGCGCGATCCAGGACTGGCTGATCGACACCGTGGTCAAGCAGGCGGTGACCAAGATCGTCAGCATGTTCAACCCGGCCGGCGCCATCCTGCAGGCCATCATCGCAATCTACAACGTCGTCATGTTCGTGATCGAGAAGGCGCAGCAGCTGATGGCCCTGGTGGAGGCGGTGATCAACTCCCTGCACGCGATCGCCACGGGCGCTATCGGCAGCGCTGTCGCCTGGATCGAAAAATCGCTGGCGGCGGCGATCCCCGTCGTCATCGGCTTCCTGGCGCGCCTGCTGGGCCTGTCAGGCATCACGCAAAAGATCCAGGACTTCATCAAGAAGGTGCAGAGCAAGGTCGACGCCGCCATCGACACGGCAATCGCCAAGGTGGTGGCGGTGGTGAAAAAGATGTTCGGGGCGGTGAAGGCGGGCGCGAAGAGCTTGCTCGAATGGTGGAAGAAAAAGCGCACGATCACCAATGACGAAGGCAAGAAAATCACGCTCTACACCGAGGGAAATGAACACGCCGCGAAGGTGCTGGTCGCCAGTTCACCCGGTGTCGCCTGGACGGTCTACCTGGCCAGGAACAAGCCGGCAAAGTCGGCCAAGCAGGCGCAGAAGGATGCGCACACCAAGGCCACCGGTCTAGCCACCTTGCTGGAGAAGAACAAGCCGCGAGGTATCGATGAGGCGGTGCATGCCGCCAATGTTGAGAAGGCGTTCAACGATTTGGCCGAGCAGATCGAGATCCTGAACAAAGATGCGTCGCGCCCGGCCTCGGTGATCAGCTACGGTGGTACGGCGGAAAAAGGCGCCGCCGTGTCTGCAGAAGCGGCCATCCTGAGTTCGGAGCATCCGCCCGGCAATCCACCCGGCGACAACGCTGATATCTGGGCCGAGCTCGGCAACCTGGGCGAAGGCCTCGGCAAGACGGTGCGTCAGCATTCCTATGTTCAGGGCCATCTACTGAATCACAACCTCGGCGGTCCCGGC
>Ga0187844_10001331_pt1 | contig 18913 bp, 17 predicted proteins | sample SpaLakP09_SKY_50_FD_134517 | JGI IMG/M metagenome (GOLD analysis project Ga0187844, IMG submission 134517) | Oligotrophic lake water microbial communities from Sparkling Lake, Wisconsin, USA - SP09_SKY_50 | ecosystem: Environmental > Aquatic > Freshwater > Lake | place: USA: Sparkling Lake...
CTTGGATTTCTTGGCCTTAAATGCCATTTTGTTTTGCCCCTTGCATAACCGGTTTTGTATTACAGAGTCAGCCGTCGCTGCCTCTATTCACCTCTACGGATTGGGTGGGTGTTTGTAGTGAAGATAGGACAAATCGGACACTGTCCTTAATTAGTACTTAACTATACCAAAGTGGGCCCTGTCGGGATCGAACCGACGACCCACAGATTAAAAGTCTGTTGCTCTACCGACTGAGCTAAAGGCCCCAAGTGCAAGATTATGAAAAACCTATTTCTAGGCCTAAGTAATAGTCTGCACCGAGTGCGCATCATATCGGAGTTTATATATGAGTATTACGGGTGTAAGTAGTCGAAATCCACAAAAGACGATTCACAACTATACCTATAGATTACGGACATGGACTCGCCAATATTAACGAAAGTTTCAGACAGGAAAGTCCTCTTGTCTTTAGTAATTCCCGTGTACAACGAAGAACTTGTGATAGAAATAACTATAAATCGAGTAAGACAAGTACTCGAATCTATGAAAATTAAGTATGAGATAATTGCGGTTAATGACGGAAGTACTGATGGCACGATGGAAATTTTACTAAAAGCTAAGAAAAATGATTCACTTAGAATATTAAGCATTATTAATAATTCAGGTCAAATGAATGCAATTAGGGCAGGCCTGGAAGCCAGTAATGGAGAGTACGTAGTCACGATCGATGCTGATCTCCAAGATCCACCGGATGCCATTCCTGAAATGCTTAAAATTATTTCATCAAGTCAAAATGGCTCAACTGAAGATACAGAAAATACCTGTGACGTCGTACAAGCTTTTCGGTCAGATCGTGAGTCGGATACTTTCTGGAAAAGAAAAAGCGCGGCATGGTATTACTACCTTATTAGGAAGCTGACAGGAATATCTTTAACTCCTCATGCTGCAGACTATAGAATCATGAAACGTCACGTGGTTGAACAATTGATATCCTTACCAGAAAAAAATTTGGTTTATAGGCTTCTAATACCGAGTTTAGGATTTCGTGTTATCTATTTCCCAATCATTCGTGAAGAACGATTTGCAGGGAAATCGAAATACACAAATCGAAAAATGCTAAGTCTTGCAATAGACTCAATCATTAGTTTTACTAATAGACCACTTCGATACCTAGCTTTTATAGGATTTTTTGCGTCAGCAATTCTGTTTTTCGGTTCAATTTTTACTTTGCTACTGTATTTCTACGGTAATACCCTGCCGGGTTGGCCCTCACTGGCGCTTTTAATCCTAAGCTTCAACGCATTTCTATTTGCTGGGCTTGGATTAGTTGGGGAGTATGTTGGCCGGATTTATCAGCTGGTTCAAGATAGACCCAGAACACTCTGGCACGAGATCAAAGGCAACCCTTGATTATGAAGGTTGTGATTCTCCAATGCTTCAATGCGCTTACCCATCTCGCCTGTAAGGCTATGGATGAAAGCTAGTTCATACTTCATCTAAAGATCGATGCTCCGAAATTAGCATGAATTAGGAACAAGTTTGCAACTATTTGAGAAACAAAAAATATCCCGAGCCAAATATCTGTCCGCCTGCGCCCAGTGGCTGATTCCCTGACTCCAAGCAATAGAACCAAGAATAGCAAGTAAGAAAGTTGAACCCATCTAATTTGTTGATAGTCGGGCACCATACTAGGTATCAATAAGGAGACTACTAGAGTAACTAATAGACTTAGATTCAAACCCTGCTCTCTGTCAAGGTCACGAATTTTCCATCTCCACCATACCCTCACACTCCTCACAAAAATAAACGAAGTCAAAAGTAATTGAAATATCGTAAAAATTTGGAGACCGTATCCATATTCTGAAAAACTCATTAGACGAAATCCTGTGGCACCATAATCATAGAAATGTATTCCAAAAATATTTCCTGAAAATGATGAAAAGTATTCAAAGAACTGGCTGAATGTGGACAGCAAATCCACGGACTTAAAATCATAATTCTTAGCAGATGATGCAGCCACTACAGTGTTCAATTCGACTACATATTTGCGCATTATATAAAATAGTAACAACGTAACAATATGAGGAAAAATGAATGCCTTTGCGTAGAATGAGAATCTTATTGTGGAATTAGTCTTGACGTACTTCTTCTTATCCTTAATCAAAAGATTCCTACCCTTTAATTTTCCAAAATACAGAATTAAAAATGGTACTAAGATAAATATTGGAATGAATATCTCCGATGAAAGTGCAAGCAAAAGAGCTCTAAAAATAACAATATAGAAAGCACTTTGACTACAATTCTTACGAAAGTAGTCAATAATTGAACTGAAAAGAAAAATCGTAAGGAATTGCGAAAGTAAATGCTGTGTTCCAACTGATGCCCACCAAAGTGCACTTCCAAAAAACTGAATCGATGTTGTATATACCAAGCAAGACAAACTAGCCAAGACTGTACTCAGTCTAACTTTTTCCCTCAAAAACCAGTATAAATAAATCAAAAGGAAAGCAGCTAAAAACTTGCTGCCTATTTCCCATGAGGACAAGTTAAGGCCGTGCAGTTCAAATCGCAAGAGCAGAAGCAATACAGATAAAGGCCGATACTGAGGCCCGATACTTTCTGTGAAAATTGTTAAAGGATCGCCGCCTCGTATCGGCCACGCAAGAAAATCGTCGCCAAAAAAATTTGCAAAATTTCGTTGAAAATTAAATTTTAAGAGAAACGAAACTAACGCTGAAATGGCGATTACGTCATTTATGATTACACTTTTTCGCCTAGCTCGTGTTGTACTAATTAATTTTTTGCCCATATATAAAATCAAAATTACAAGAGGAGTAAAAATAAATAATTTTATAGGAATAAGACTTTTCCGAGAGTAAACATCTAGGTTCATCTTGGCACCAATTATCTCGCCATTAAAGACCCTACTTCCACTCAATCCTGCACCTAAAATAAATCTTTGGTACCTAATATCTTGTTTAGAAATTTTTTCCTCAAGGATTAATTGATTATTAATCGCAAGTTTGATTCGATTATCAACATCTATCGTCAGATTAAGCAAGTACTTTGTATTTAATTTTAGCTCGTTAGTTGTGATGAGATACCTCTCGCCATCCCATGCTCGGTACTGAATAAGAAAATTGAATTCATTTGATATTGAACTTGGTACTAACTCAATTCGAATCCCTGAGCCTTCATCATCTGTTTGAAATAAGTTTCCAGTTGGTGCGTTCGCTTGAAATTGAAATTCAATCTCGAAATTCTTACTGTATTCACTATCATAAAATTTTAGATTAATAGGCTTTAAAACACTTGATTGAGGGATACTAGAGTTGTAAGTGTCAAGATCTATAGGAATTTTTGATATAAAGTCGTATGAGGCAAAAGTTAGACTAATTTGAAAAACTATTAATAAAATAGATAAGAAAAAAAATTCCCTTACAGAATGACTTTGAATATTTTTCTTTAACATAACCAAACCTTAGTTGAGGAGTATGATTTTTATTCACTTATATTAGGACTTCTAGGCACTTTGGGGGCACTATGGATCTAAATTACTGAATAAGTGAGTAAATACTCATGGTGACGGAAGATTTTTCTTATTGCTAGTAGTTTTTAGATATAGAAGCAAGAGCAGTACCCTTAGCAATTAAGCAAGTAAAGCAGGAGTACTTAGGCCAATGCTACCTGCTATAAATGTTACTCGGCAGAGTTGTAGTTTAGTAGTGTAATTATCCAGAATATAAGTGACCGTTAGGCGATTTTTAGGTTCTAGGATTCGAGACATTAGCCAACTCTTAGACTATTGTATTAGTTATGAAGTCAATTTCTATCGTGATACCCGCTTACAATGAAGTCGAATGTTTGCCTGAACTCGTTTCACGCTTAAAACTATTAATGGATTCACAAAGTAATTATTCATGGGAAGTTTTAATAGTTGAAAATGGTAGTACTGATTCTTCTTGGGAAAGTTTACAAAAGATTCATTTTCATGATTCACGATTCAAAGCTCTGAAGCTGTCTAGGAATTTTAGGATGGATGGTGGACTGACAGCGGGTTTAGACTTCATTGATAGTGATGCCTGTGTTCTCATGACAGCAGATCTTCAAGATCCACCGGAGTTAATCCCTGAATTCATTAAGAAATGGGAAGAAGGGTTTGAAAATGTTTATGGGGTCGTGGAAGAACGCAAGGGAACCAACATTATAAGAAGGTTTAATTCCTTCCTGTTTTATAAAATCGCTGGAAAACTATCGGATGGATCAATCCCTGAGAATGCTTCTGATTTCCGACTCGTGGATAAAAAAGTGTATATGCAAGTTCGGACAATGACTGAGAGAAATAGATTTGTTAGAGGTCTTTTTGCATGGGTGGGATTCAAATCAATTGGTGTGCCTATGGTTCGAGAACCGCGTTTTGCTGGAGTTTCTAATGCTCATACTCTAAAAGTAATAGAGCTCGCATTGAAGGGGATCTTTGCGCACTCATACAAGCCTCTACGCTTCATCTCAATTTTTGGGTTTTTAATTTCAGGGATTGCTATTTTTGCGCTAATTCCTATGGCGTATTTTTGGTTCAAATTCGGCGTTCCGTTTGCCGGATTTGGTTCTCTAGCAGCTCTAATAATGGCAGGTTTTGGATTTCAAGCGCTTATGTTGGGAATAGTGAGCGAGTACTTGGGTCTCATATATGAAGAATCCAAAAGTCGACCAAATTTCATTGTTTCGGAAAAACTAGGAGTGAACTAAGCGTTTTACAAAACTCCCTTGTTTAGCACCTTCCACCGGCTTTCAAGCATATCCAGGCGCTTAGCATCTTCATGTGCAATTTTGTCATAGTAGTCGCGCTTATTTGTCAGCCATAGGAGCTCAAAATGAACAGCGTTGAGTAATCCTGCCTCAATATTGTCTTTGTTGACCGCTTCACCTGAAAACACAACTTTTCGTGTTTCGAACCGAGTCAACTTTACTTCAGAGACTTTCTTAACTATCGGGAAAGAATCAATAGAAACCGCTCCACCAACAACTAGGTCCAGATCTTTTTCTTTGCATAATTTAGCTGTAGTAAGAATTGCATTTGTAACCTCTGAAGACTCAATTCCAGCGCGACCCACCCCTATTGAACCTGAATAATCAACTCTACCGAAAACTATCCCATCGACGCCATTCTCAGTTGCTGCTACTTCAGCTAATCTAGACCTATTATCGAAACCAGTAATTGTCTCCATGTTAAAAAGAAACTGAGTATCTTTTCTCTCATCTTCGTTGTACACCATGTTTTTTGCGGCTATATATTTGGTAAGTGCGTACGGTGTCTCGACCATTGGAGCAACTATGTATTTCACACCTATTTGCTTAGCCTCTAGTAAGTCCCTTACTGCCTCGCAGCCACCGATTTTCACTGTCATTGGAAGTCCTGCCGCTTTTGCAATATCTACTAATCTAAGTAGTTCATCAATGCGAGTTCCCTCTGCTTCGAATTCAGCTTTTACGCTGACTACTCCAAATTCTGTGCGACCTCGTTCAAGGATCTCACACATAAGTCTTTCCGTTTTATTCATAAGACCTCACCATCAATATACTTTAGCACGAGATCTTTAACTTCAGAAGGCATTGGAGGGGACATTTCGTGTAAGGGTGCTGAAACCATACCTCCACCTGGTAATACTTTGCTTGTTATTTTGGGATAGTAAGTTTGCTCTGGATCAATTGGAACTATAAAAGCACGGGGTTGATTGTCGCTAATTTGCGATTGAACTTCAGTAGTGAATGTATCTTCGGAATTAAGAGTTAAACAAGAGATTCCGTATGTTGAAAACAATTTAGCCCAGTCAGGTAGACCTAAGCCTGTTGACTTATCACAGCCCATGTATGCACCATCAAAATAGTTTCTCTGCGTCATTCGAATTGAAGCATACCCAGAATTATCGTAGATAAAAATTTTTATCGGGAGATTGTTCGCTGCTAATGTCCCAACTTCCTGTAGATTCTGGGCAAAACCACCATCCCCCTCAATTAAAATAACCGGTAGGCCTGGGTTCGCAAAGGAGGAACCAATAGCCCCAGATAATCCATATCCCATTGGTGCTAGACCCTTATTGGTGATAATTTTCTGTCCAAAAATTTGATTAAAAGCTTGCATAAACGTTGTGAAAGCTCCACCGCTACTGCATGGAACTATCACATTATCCTTGCTCAAGAATGATGAAAGTTTAATTACAAAATCGTAGGGATTGACGTAATCTGAGTGGGTTTGATTAGAAGCCTCAGATAATGGAAGCTCCTTTCGAACAAAGGCTCCAAAATCCCTCCATTCCTCAAAATTGACTGGATTTATTTCCCCAATTAATTCCACTAAACTTTGGAAAAAGCTCTCCGAATCAGAATGAATCGGGACTGCAACCTTGGGATGACCCTTAGCTAATTCAATTTCGTCTATATCAACTTGAATGATTTGACCCTCAGGTATAAATTCTTCCCAATTAAAACCGGTTTGCTGAAGTCCTAAGCGCGAACCAACTGAAATCAGTAAATCTGCTTGCTGGATTAATACATTTGCGGATCTTTGTCCCCAAGTATTTGGCCTACCCCAATAAAGTTCATGCGAAGCATCGATTCGGTCAGCCGCATTCCAAGTTGTCATAATCGGTATTTTGACTTTCTCGAGGTGAGGAAGAAATTTTGAGAAAACACTTCTGCTAACTCCCCCACCAATAAGAATTAGTGGTCGTTTCGAGGTCAGAATCAATTCCCTTACTGTCCGCATCTGTGAAGTTTTAGGATGTAATGTGTTATTCGAATCGTCCTTTGGAAGTTCGCCTAAAGGAATATCTTCAAGCGCAGGTGCGGCCTGAGCATCTAGGCAAATTTCCAAGAAAATAGGTCCTGGTCGATTTTGACTTGCTATTTGTAGTAAAAAAGTAAGATCCGATGACCTAATGGGCTCTTCAATTCTTTTTGACAGTTTAGTTATGGGAGCACAAATTGCTACACCATCAATTTCTTGAATCCCTCGTTGACGCATTTCAGCGTGCCTTAAATTTGATGATTTGACCTGACCCCCAACGATCAGGAGCTCTCTACTTTCAAGCCAAGCTCCAGCAATTCCAGTCACGCAATTAGTTATTCCAGGCCCTGCTGTGACAAGAGTAAAAGCTTTCTTACCACTTGAAGATTCATTGAAGTATTCAGCAGCAATTACAGCAGCGACCTCATGAATTACTGGAACACAGGTAAAATGAGATCTAGCAGAATTCAGTAAATGCATTATATTTCCACCTGCAACATAAAAACAATGAGTATAATTTGAAGCAAGAAGTGTTTTGCAAAATTCATCAGAAAAACTAGTAGTTAACATTTATGTCCCCTAATAGTTTCAAACTTTCCTTTAAACTATTAACAATTCTTTCTATACTTTCATTATTTCGAGGAATAGAAACAATTTTTAACTCGTCAGAAGTCGGTAAAACAAGGTAGAAGAATTCATTTTTATGTTTCTTATCTGCCTGAAAAGCTAATTCAAAAGCTAGAAAATCAACAGAAGAGATTAATCCAGGAATACAATCATGGATTCTTGAAAAAATTGCCAATATGCTTTCTTTAAGTCGCAATTGATTTCTATTTGAATCATTTTCGACAAAATTTAAAGCTGCCAACATACCAATGCCAATAGCCACCCCATGTGGAATTTTGTAATCAGACGAAGTCTCTAAGGCATGGCCAAAAGTATGGCCAAAGTTCAATAATTGACGAATTCCTGTGTCAAATTCATCTTCCTCCACAAAATACTTCTTACAACTAATTACATGGTGTACTAATGTTGGCAGATCCGAGGTATTGGTTCGGGAGGTATTTAGCAAATCTAGAAATTTATCAAAGTCGTCCATGCCCTTTGTATAACAAATTTTCATAGCCTCTAATTCGCCTGAAGCAAAATCAATAGGCATCAAAGTTTTTGTGAAATCTGTACAAATCTGGATTCTTTGCGGAGGATAAATATTTCCGACAATATTTTTATAACTCATTACATTCAATGAACTCTTTCCGCCAATACATGAATCAACCATGGACATAAGAGTGGTAGGGATATAAGTCCACTTTATGCCTCTCATGTAAACTGAAGCAACCAAAGTTCCAATGTCTTGGACCAACCCACCACCGATAACAATTAATTCGGAAGATCTATTCATTCGCATTTCTACCATGGTTCGAAGAACAGCTTCGCAAGTTATGAGATTTTTTTTAGATTCTAATGCGTCTATATAAATTACATTTTCTGAGAGTTTTAAAATCGATTGAAAGCGCCTGTCTATAAGATAGAGTACGTTACTTAATCCTGTGTTTACCTCGATTTGATTTTTTATATTTATCTGGTAAGTGTGAGCTATACTTTTGATTTCACTCTGGTACATTTTTAAAAATACTCCAGCCGTTGTCAACAATAACTGATTGCCCAGTTATGCCTGCAGACTTTTCCGAAATTAAAAAACTAATGATTTCCGCTACTTGCGAAACTTCTATCAGCCGACCATTCGGTGTCTCTTTTTGAATAAGCTTTACTGTTTCCGCACTTAAGTGTTTCCTAGTCATGTGACTATCTATAACCCCGGGCAAAATCGAATTAATAGATATATCTAAAGGAGCTAAATCTACCGAAAGTGACCTAACAAGTCCGCCCAATGCTGATTTTGAGGTGATGTAGGCAGTTTTATTTGCCCTAGCCACGTGTTCCCAAACTGAGCTGATAACAACTAGCCTTGATTTCTTTCTCAGTAAATTTAGTAACATTATCTCTTGCAGGGTCTTAAATACAAAGGTAACGTTTGCATCAATTATTTGATCCCATGTCGATGCAGTCGTGTCTTGTATCGAGCCCGTATAGTTTAAACCTTGTGCCCAAATTATTGCATCAAGCTCAGGAAGATCTGCTGCCAGAGAGTCTGTGTGACCAACAGATAGAATATTCCAATCTTCATCAACTAGCTTCTCGCGACATGCAGTACCAACTGTTCCGTTAGCTCCAAAAATTAATACTGTTCTCACTAGGACACAATACTTCAGAATACCTACCAAAAGTGAGAATTCTGAGTCACAAATTTACATGTGTAAATTACAATTGAGATGCCGGTCTATGAGCACCATTAGTTCAAAGGGAGCCACATTGCGAAAAGGTATAGATTCCTACCTATTTAAAGACTTACTAGAAGTTTCAGAAAATCTCGGTGCAGACATACACAAATTCGGCGGCACCAAGATTCTGATTCTAGGAGGCACAGGATTTATAGGTTCTTGGCTAACCCGCTCCTTACTATTTATGAATAGGGAATATAACCTAAATCTAGAAGTGATAGTCACAACGAGAAACATGAAAGTCGCATTGCAGAAATTTGAATTCTGGGCCAATGATGCATTGAGATTTCTCCAACTAGATCTTGCAGGGGTCCAATCGATACCCATTGCCGATATTGAATATGTAATTCATGGTGCAACCTCATCTACACTCGTTACGGGTTCCAAGGACACGAAGCAAGTATTTGATTCAACAGTCACAGGAGCAGAATCATTGATAAAATCTATATCTCTTGGGGAGAGTATTCCAAATGTAGTTCATTTGAGTAGCGGTGCAGTTTACGGAAATAAGAATTTTAAATTATTTAGAGAAGAATCACTTCGGTATCCCAACGAATTAGTGTTAAGTGAGTATGCAAAAGCAAAAGTAGAAGCTGAAAAGTTATTCAATGAGGCTACCTCTCGAAATCTGATTAGAGGTGCTAATCCAAGGCTATTTGCTTTTTATGGTCCTGGAATGGTTATGAATGAACACTTTGCAGTAGGAAATTTTCTAAGTGATGCTTTGAATAAGAGAGAGATTAATGTAAGTGGAAGTCCACTAACCACTCGATCGTACCTTTATCCAACAGACTTAGTAACCTGGATTCTTAGTATTCTACTAAATCCAGTCAATCAAGCAATTCACATCGGTAGTGAAAATGGAATATCGATGTTTGATTTAGCAAAAACAATAAACAAACTTAGTAACAATCACGGTATTATTATAACTAATCCAAACTTAGAACCTAGCCACTATGTTCCAAGTACCTCAATCACTAGACAGTTGTATCGTCTTAAAGAGATAGTAACTCTAGAAGAGGGTCTTGTTCGCTGGATAAAGTACCTTGAAAAGGCTAGTTGAAATTCAACCAGGGAGGCACTAACTCTTTGGCCATCAAAGCTAAATCATTTTTCTCGCGTAATGTATCCATTGGTTGCCAAAATGAATCATGCTGATATGCCATGAGTTGGTTCTCTGCCACTAATCTTGGAAGGGCTCCAGTCTCAAATGGTTCATCATCGGCAAAAATAAATTTTACAACCTCTGGCTCAAGCACAAAGAACCCACCATTAATCCATCCTGCATCTGATTGATTCTTTTCACCAAAATGCTGTACCACTCCCTCAAAAATATCCATATGCCCGAATCGGGCTGGAGGTCTAACTGCAGTCACAGTCGCCAACTTTCCATGACTCTCATGGAAAGTAATCAATTTCTTAATTGAAATATTCGCTAAACCATCACCATAGGCTGCAATCACTCTCTTGTTTGGTAGAGCACGCATGCACTTCGCAATTCTGCCACCAGTTTGAGTTGTCAAACCTGTTTCAAGCGCAGTTACTTTCCAAGATGAGTGTGAAGTCCTCCTTAAATGATTGACTTTCTTATCTAAGGTATCAATAGTAATGTCTCCATCTAAATCATTTAAATCAATGAGCCACCTTTTAATTACGTCACCACGATAACCTAAAGCAAGGACGAACTGATCTAATCCCTGTTGGGAAAATATATTCATGAGATGCCAGAGTATGGGACGGTCATCAATTAGAACCATTGGTTTAGGTTTACTTTCGGTTTCTTCCGAAAGTCTTGTACCTAAACCACCAGCTAAAATTATGACATCCATTATTCACCTCTAATCATTTCATGAATTACCTCGGACATAAATCCAAGCATACTTTCACTAATACCAGGCCAAACACCAATCCAAAAAGTATCGTTCATGACTATGTCTGTCTTGGTCAATTCACCCACAATTCGCCTTGGTGTATCTATAAAAGCTGGCTGCTTAAGCAGGTTTCCAGCAAAAAGCAGTCTTGTTCCGATCCCCTTGGAATTAAGTTTTTGAACTATTTCATTTCTAGTAAGAGGTGAATTCTTGCGTACTGTTAGTGCGAACCCAAACCAAGATGGATCGCTAAACTCAGTAGCCTCTGGAAGAATGAAATATTCTTCTAGATCAGCCAAGTTTCTCTTCAGCGTTGACCAATTATATTTACGGGCAGATACAAATCCATCTATGCGTTGGAGTTGCGCCAACCCTATTGCAGCCTGAATGTCCCCAGATTTTAAGTTATACCCTAGATGAGAATAGGTATATTTGTGATCATAGCCTTCAGGTAGGCCGCCCAGTTTCCATTCATACCTTTTTAAGCAGGTATTATCGCAGCCCGGCGCGCACCAACAGTCTCTACCCCAATCTCTAATTGATTCAACAATCGTTTTATGTATAATCTTTTTTATAAGCACTGCGCCTCCTTCGCCCGTTGTTATATGGTGAGCAGGATAGAAACTAAATGTTGATAAGTCCCCAAACGAACCTAGATTTTGTTCTTTATAAGTTCCCCCTAGGGCATCACAACTATCTTCTATAACCCAAAGATTGTGCTTTTTTGCCAGTCTTAGGACCAACTCTAAATTAAAGGGATTCCCCAATGTATGAGCCATCATAATAGCTCGAGTTTTACTTGTAATTGAAGCTTCGAGTTCAGTTTCATTTGCGACATAAGTGCCAAGATCAACGTCAACGTACACAGGGGTGAGACCATTTTGAATGATTGGGGAGACGGTTGTCGGAAAACCAGCAGCAACTGTTACAACTTCGTCCCCTGGTAATAGTCGCCTATCCCCCAATTTAGGACTGGTCAATGAAGTCATTGCAAGCAAGTTGGCCGATGAACCCGAATTGACCATATAAGCACCGCGCATGCCGACCTTTTTATTGAATTCACTTTCAAATTTCTGTGTATATGGCCCTGACGTCAGCCAGAAATCTAGACTTGCATTCATGGCTGCTTCAATTTCCTCAACTCCAAACACTTTCCCGGTAACGGGGATTGGGGTTTTGCCAGCAACAAAACTACTTTGTTTGTGCCTATTCTCCATTGCATACTTCGCAAGGTTGGAAATTTCTAATTGAAAATCTAATTCCATGAAATCGCACCCTTTACGGTTGTCGTCTAGGTGAAGAATGCCTTTTTTAATAGTATTCTTCAGAAGATGACTATATCAGGGCTCCAAAAGTTAAAGAAGTTACCAGGGCCAATACTCATAACAGGTCATACTGGATTTAAAGGTACATGGGCCACACTACTCTTGGAGTTTTTGAATATCCCAGTTGCTGGCTACTCGCTTGAGCCAACCCAGACGTCATTATTCAATAAAGTAAAACCAAGTAATCTTCTAGCCAGTAAATTTGATGATATTCGAGATAGAAATTCGCTCGAGAAATTCATCCAAGAGATAAAACCCTCGGTAGTAATCCATCTAGCGGCTCAACCTTTAGTGATTGAATCATACCGTGCTCCACTCGAAACTTTTGAAACGAATGTAATTGGAACGGCCAACCTTCTTTCTATTGCACAAAATTCACAATCAATTGTAGGTGTCATAGGTGTAACAACAGATAAGGTTTATGAGAATCAGAATGCAGGGCGCCGTTTTATTGAATCCGATCCGCTAAAAGGGAAAGACCCATACAGTGCTAGTAAAGTCGGCACTGAAGCCGTCATAGCCGCTTGGCAGCAAATTGTTAGCATTAATGGTGGACCAAAAATAACTGCCGTTCGTGCAGGAAATGTAATTGGGGGCGGAGACTTAGCAGCTAACAGGTTGATTCCAGATGTAGTGAGGGGCATTCAATCTTCGACAAATGTAGTAATAAGAAATCCACTCAGCACAAGACCCTGGCAACACGTGTTGGATCCCCTTCTTGGCTATCTCATGACTCTAGAGCACCAACTTTCAGGTAGTAAAATAGATTCATTAAATTTTGGCCCTTCCGAAGAAAGCTTAAATGTTGGGACAGTCGTTAGAATAATAGAAGATAACTGGTCTAATTGTGCTAAATTTTTGTATCCAAACAAAGATTTGGAAATCACAAAATTGGAATCGAAGTCATTGGATTTAGATTCCAAAAAAGCGCACGATCTTCTAGGTTGGCAACCAAATTGGACTCAGGAATCTGCCATTAAATCATCCATTATCTGGTGGCGCGATGTACTGGCTAATAATTTAAATGAGACTGAAGCTTGTCAAAGAGACATGAATCTATTGCAATTGCCTTAATTAAAAAACAAATTATAAGTTGCTTGCACCTGATTACTCGAAATCTTTGATACGCCCAGCAGGTAGTCCCGAGATCCAATTTGGTTATTAGTTTCTGGTGGAATTCCAATTCGCTTGATTCGGCTACTGCTACCTACATTTGATGCAAACTCAAGGACCATCGATCCAAAACCCCCTCTGAGTGTGTGCTCTTCAAGAGTTAGTAGTGGAAGCTCGCCGACAATCTCAAATAAATTAGAAAAGCTATCTAAAGATAATGCTGGGATGGAAATCAATAGTGGTTTTCTGCCCTGGTTTCGTAAATGTTTACTTGCTTCAAAAGCTATTCTTCCCATGGAACCGGTCCAGCAGATTACTCCATCGAAATTTTCAACTTGGTCACCAAGTAGTGGATAGCTGCCCTTTAGTGAAATTACATCTGGGAACTCTGGCTCCAGCACACCCAGGCGAAGATAAGCCGGGCGTTTGTTCAAAATAATTTCATCTAGTGACCAAGTGACCTCACTTTCAGTATTGGGTGAATAAATATCCAAATTTGGCAAGGCATGAATGATGGACAAATCTTCAACAGCATAGTGTGTGTATCCATGCGCACCATATGACAAACCTGCGCCAACTGCAACTATTGTAACTGGATGATTCATATATGAAACATCATTTCTAATTTGTTCAAGCGCACGGAATGTCGGGAAATTGGCGATACTATAAACAAAAGGCCGTAAATTTAGAGTTGAGATACCACTGGCCATACTGATTATGCTTTGCTCTGCAATTCCAGAATTAAAGAACTGACCAGGGCAGGAGTTTCTAAAATCGTCTAACACGCCGTACCCCAGATCACCTGTAATTAGAACAATTTTTGAGTCGGCTAGCGCCCTCCTTGTGAGTTCTCTAATGAACACATTTCTCATGAGGATGAAACTTGACTTAAAGCATCCGCTAATTCAGAGTCACTGAGCGACTTATAATGCCATGAAACTTGGTCCTCCATAAAACTGACTCCTTTGCCCTTTACTGTGTTTGCAATTATGCAAAGGGGACTACTTTGGGACTTTATTGCTTCTTCAATTTCTTCATGGGAATGTCCGTTGATTTCCCTTACTTTCCAACCAAATTTCTCCCATTTTTCCCCCAAAGGTTCAAGTTTCATAATTTCTTCAGTAAACCCTAGTGATTGTATTTTGTTTCGGTCAATTAGAACGACCAAATTATCAACCTCAAATTGGTTAGCAATTAGTGCACTTTCCCAAGTTGTTCCTTCATTACATTCACCATCTGAAATGATGACAAACACTTTACCTTTTTCACTAATTTGTTTTAAGCCAAGCGCAATTCCAAGACCATATGGTAGGCCATGCCCTAAAGAACCTGTCGAAAGCTCAACTCCAGACTTTCCAGTGTGAGTAACGTGCCCACCAAAGTGGGAACCATTTACACAGAATTGCTCCATACTGCCAACATCTATAAAGCCAGTTAGTTCTAAAATCGAATATAACGCTGCTGCGGCATGCCCCTTTGAAAAAATAACTCGGTCACGATTGATTTCGTGGACGTTATCGGGAGAAATATTTGCAACCTTGGCGTAAAGAACCGCCAAAATATCGACAACTGAAAGTGCAGATCCCACATGTGAAGCTTTGGCAGAATGTGTGGAGATAAGTATTTTCTTACGTGCCTCTCTAGCCAGCTCAAAACTATCCACGTATCAATCCCATCGAAAATCCCACAAAAGTACTTTAACGATCAACATTTTTAGTTGTTTCAGCAATAATGTATAAAGGTCTTTGTTTGACTTCATCGAAAATCAACCCTAGGTATTGAGCAAGTATCCCTATGCAAAAAATAGTCAAGGAAAAACCGAGCGAAATCAAACCGACAATTGTTCCAAAACCAGCAAATGGAGGCGTTCCAAGTATCCATATGACCGACATGATCAGGACAAACGTAAATGATAAAACACTTAACCCAGAACCAAGATAAGCAACCCAAGTTAATGGTTTTGAAGAATGGGAATAAATACTCTTCAAAGCGTGATCGACTACCGAAGTGAGAGATGACCGTAGCCACTTAGATTCTCCAGCAAATCTTGGGGGTCTTTCAATCTCAATCTGAGTTGTCCGGAAGCCAATCCATGATCCTAAACCGCGCAGAAAACGGTGACTTTCTCTCATTTGTCGAATACTTTCATATGCATTTTTTGATAACAATCTGAAATCACTTACCATTTCTGGCAACATACCGTCTGACATCCATTTTGCTGAGCGGTAAAAGACTTTAGAGAGTATTCTTCGTAAGAATGGTACCTCTTCACGCTTGATTACTTTAACTAGAACCTGTTCGTAACCTTTTTCAAATTCCCGTAGCAACGCAGGAATTATCTCCGGCGGATCTTGTAAATCTGAGGTCATTAAAATACATACATCGCCATCTGCACGGTCTAGGCCAGAAGTTAAAGCAGAGTCGAGTGAAAAGTTTCTGGACATCCTATAACCAACAATTTGAGGATTAAGAGCCGAGTATTTTTGAATAATTGGCCAAGTATTGTCCGTCGACCCATTGTCAAAAACGATTATTCTCCAAATATAGTCAGCCTCAACTAACATTACATTCGCTATTCGCAGAAATAGTTCCGGAAGACATTCTTCTTCATTAAAGGCGGAGGTAATAATGTCTAATTTTTTCATATTGCTCCACCCTGATAAGTCTAAATATTGTGCTGGTTTACTTCAAGTTAACAAACCTAGGACCATGGTACCAAGTATGGCATAAATTATATTTTAGGGTTTCCTGGAGTACTCTTGCCCAAAGCCCACTGAGAGAATAAAATCTCTTACCTTTGGAGGTACATTACAATGGCCTCAGAGCAAGCATCCATATGTTCAAGGTTTAAAGTAGTAACTAACAACCTAACCTCAAACGTTGTCCTACGCCTTTACATTTTAGTGCTCTTATTGTGGGGTTACACGTCAAGTAAAGTTTTAGCTTCAAGTTGGGCGGGTGATGATTGGCCAAATAGTCAGACTCCATATTGGGTTAAGTGGCGGTTTGGGGAGATTTCACTTAAAAACGTTTGGCGTGAAGCTATGTATTGGAATAGCGAATGGATGAATGGTCAAGGTCGTTTTTATCCACTGCAATGGATAGAGTCTAGATTCGTGTTCTCTTACTTTAGAGAACTTTGGCAATACAAATTAATTGAAATGATTGTTCTCTTATTGGCAGGATTGTTACTCGCTTATCTCGTGTTTCTTATTTCAGAGTCGCACGAAATAACTTTAATCCTCCTTTTGGCTTTATCTGTTACAGTTCAATTCAGGCGAGACTTCGATCCGCATTTAAGTTACGCATTTTTAGTGCCAAGTTTACTTGTAAAGGTTTTACTTGCAGCAATTCTTTTGACTTATTCGGTTAGAAGTGAGTCAATAAAATTGAAATTGATCCTTTCTTTTTTTTCTGGAGCTTTATATTTCGCTGGTATGTCTACTTATGAATATGCATTTCTTTTATTCCCAGTCCTCGGAATTGCTTTAATTTCTAGTATCAAAAAGAAGTCAATAGACCGGAGCAAAAATACTTTTCTTCGAGAATCTTGGGTTTTCCTACCAGTACTTTTTGCATGGCTTTCTTATGCAATTCTAGTTTTTGGAGTCTTACGCAAAAATGCGACTGCAATATCAGGCAACTATATTTTAGGAATTTCATGGCAGTCAGTACCAGTATTTTTGCAGCAAATATTTATTCCAATACCTTTGAATAATTTCAATCCAAGGCTAGATTTTCAATATTTTGGAAAATCAATAAATATAATTTTACTCTTCGCTATAACACTTTTTTGCTTTGTCGCTTTTTACAGACTTTTTGCCCAGAAATTTTTCTTGATGCCCCGTTTAAAGAAAGAGGATAAGAATTTTAAAGGTCCAGTCACACCACTATATGGTTACCTTTTGGGAATTTTCATGCTTCTATCCCCTGGTTTCATGTTGTCACTGCAACCTGCATGGTGGGGTGTTGCCGACTATCAGCGTGGTTATTTGGGTGTATTGATACAGGAGTTTGGGATGACCATCATGTTAAGTTACGCAATAAATAAATATTTGAATGGCATGAAGGATTATAATAGATACCCAAAAAAGGGAACAAAAAAGTGAGAAGATCAATTTCGCTCCAATTGGCTTCTAAATTTAAAAACTCTAGACGACTATCCGATATTATTGTGATTCTGTCTTTTGTTTTCATTCTTAATCAAACTCACAATGGGCAGATTGCACATGAAACCAAGGCAAGGGACAACTCATATTTTTCGTGGAGAGCATTGACTTCTGATGAAGATTTTTTTTCTGGAGTAAAAAACAGAGACATTCTAATCTCAAATAGTCAAAATGATGCTTTTGAAACAAATGCGGGTTCCTTTTTCCATTTCACAGGTATTCGTTTAGTTTACTTATTTCGTACAGTGAGTATTTGGCCCGAAATTGATAATTGCTCAGTGGAGAGCGATTGCGTACTGGACAGAGGTAAGGAACGTGTTATCAATATTTTACCAACATTGAATCGGATAGGACCAGATCCGGAGAATGATAGAAAAATGACGAAGTTTGATTGGGTCAAGGAAAACATGCAGCCAGAAATGCTTGATCAGAGTAGAATTTGGTTTTTTGACATTTTCCCCATGACACCAAATACAGTGGCTGCATATTTAGCGCCAAATATAGAAACGAGTGCCTCAGCGAGCGTTAAAGTTAATTCTCTTCGGGTTGCAACTTTGAGTCGCGGAGTTGACTTAGAGTTTAGACCATCGATTGGTGGCTTCTGCCTAGAAGAACTGCCTAAAAATCATGAAGTTGTAAAGAATAAATTTGGCGTCCAAATGAAGATTTGGAAGCCTTCGCAAAAAATCGTTTCTTTGGACCAAGAGGTTTTGGATATTAGGTCGCTAAATATGGGCACTTGTTAAATGAGAAAAGTCTTAAATAAATTCTCAATTAAAATACATACGGAATTTATTTGGATCATAGCTCTAACTATCGTTTCAGGAGCCTATGGAATATGGATTTTTAGGGAATCTTTTTCGACGCTTTTTACTAATATGATCCCACTAGGTGGCGATGGAGCATCCACCGGCTTTTTCTTACGCCTAGTTCTTGAGAGTTCATGGATTGATCTATTTAGCCAACATATTTACTCAGAGCAGTATGGATGGCCAGGGCAAATTGACTATACAAACTACCCAACTGGGCAAATTCTTGAACTTGCATTAATTAAGTTAATGGCAACAGCCTTTGGACTCTCAGATCCATCAAATATTTTGCATGTTGCTGCAGTACTGAAGATAGTTCCAATCAGTATTAGTGCTTACATTCTTTTAAGAGTCACCAAAGCATCAAGACTAATAAGTGCATTCGGTGCTTTGGCATTTTCCACATCAACTTTTAATTTGATTCGAGCTGAAGGTCACTTTTTCTTAGGAATGACCTGGTCGGTACCGTTAGCTATTGCTAGTCTCTTCTTATGCTACAGATTCAGCAATCATAATAC
>Ga0187844_10001332_pt1 | contig 18901 bp, 17 predicted proteins | sample SpaLakP09_SKY_50_FD_134517 | JGI IMG/M metagenome (GOLD analysis project Ga0187844, IMG submission 134517) | Oligotrophic lake water microbial communities from Sparkling Lake, Wisconsin, USA - SP09_SKY_50 | ecosystem: Environmental > Aquatic > Freshwater > Lake | place: USA: Sparkling Lake...
GGGAGTGCCTCAATGGCACTCCCGCGTAAACCCAACCGGGGTGAGGGCCGCGCCGGAGCGCGGTCGAGCAGCGTTCTCAGATCGCCTCTGCCGCGCTCCGCGCGCCCTCACCCCGTGTCGGGTTAAGGAGCGACTCAATGTCACTCCTTAACCCGACACGCCTCTCCCAAAGGGAGAGGGAGCTAGAGACCGTCATCCGTTTAGGAAAGGTCAGTAGTCGCGGCGCCGGCATCCGGATGCGCACCCGCTACCGGCAGCGGGTCGCGACGTCGCAAGCTTGGGTCTCGTGAACGGATTCGAGGCCGGTGCGGTGACGCAGGAGAAGTCCCGTGTGTTGTGGGCGGAACGCCGCAACCTGCCGGCTGGCTTCGCCGCGCTCGCACGCCCCGTCGTCGCGGTCAGCGCTCCTGCCGGCTACGGCAAGTCGACCTTGCTGGGGCAATGGCGGCGCGACGTGGCCCACGACGGCGCCGAGGTCGTCTCGCTGGTCGTCGACGCGGACGATCTCGACGGCGATCGCCTGACACTGGATCTCCTGCGGGCGTTTGCACCCGCTGACGCCAAGCGTTCCCAGATGCTGCTCGGGGGCGTGGGCGATCACGGTCGGCGCGCGATCATCATGGCGCTGCTCGCCGAGCTGGCCGCCCGCACCCTGCGCACGGTGCTGTTCATCGACGATCTGCAGTGGCTCGGCGAGACGGCCGCGGATTCGATCCTGCGATTGCTGATCGCCCATCAGCCCGAGTCGCTCGCGCTGGTGCTCAGTGGTCGGACCAGTCTCGCGGGTTACGTCAGCGAGGCCCTGCTAGAAGGCCGGCTGCATCGTTACGGACCGGCGCAGCTCGCGTTCGACGAGGCCGAGATCGCACGCTTGCTCGGACAGCACGGCATGGAGGCGCGCGGGCCCGTGCCCAAGGCTCTGGTGAGCGGTCTGCTCGAACGAACGCAGGGCTGGCCCGCGGTGCTGCGACTGATCGCGATCACCTTGCAGGACGGCGAGGGACGGCCGGACGATCTGCTGCAGAACCTGCTGGAGCGCCGCCAGGAGGTCACCGAATATCTCGGCAAGGTGCTGTTGTCGCGTCTGCCCGAACGGACAGGGCGATTCCTGCTCGGCGTAGCGCTGCTGCGTCGCTTCGATGCGTCACTCGCCGCGGCGGCGACCGGCATGGAGGATGCGGCGGCGCTGATCGAGGATCTGGACCGGCGCGCGGTGCCGTTGTCGGCCAGCGGCGATGCGGGGCTGCCGTACGCGTTGCATCCGCTCGTCCGTGAATTCCTGCTGGTGCGCCTGCAGCGCGACGATCCGGCCTTGATGCGCACGCTGGCGGATCGTGCTTCGCGCTGGCTGACGACGCACCAGCGCATCGACGCCGCCATCGACCTGAGCCTGGATGCCGGCGACGCCGCAGGGGCGGTTGCGCTCATCGATCGTTTCGCGCGGTCGGCCGCGCGCCATCTCGGACGTCACGCGAGCTTCCTGTACTGGTGCAACAAGCTGCCGCGCGACCAGCTGATCCATTTCCCGCGCATCCAGGTGATCCGCGTGTGGTCACTGAACGTCATCCGCCGCTATGCGGAGGCCGACCAGATCCTGGCTGACCTGGAACTCGCGGTGGAGCAGGCGCCGCAGGACGAGCATGACGGCGTGCGGGCGCTGGTGGACCTCGAGCAATGCGTGCAGCTCGTCCTGCGCGATCAATGGATCGACCTCGCGCCGCGCGTGCGCAACTGGCTGGCGCGCTGGCCGCAGGCCGAAGCGCTTCAGCGCGGCATGGCGTACACGATGGTGGGCTGCGGCGAGATCGCATCGAGCGAGTTCGAGAGCGCGCTCGACAACCTCCAGGCCGGGCACCAGCTGTTCGAGGAAGTCGGCGCGCACTACGTCCAGGCCTGGGCCGGCATGTGGTCGGCGTCGGTCATGACCAAGCAGGGGCATTACCGGCAGGCCTTGCGACGCTGCGACGAGGTGGTGGCGCATGTTGCTGCGCGTCTAGGCGGACAGACGCCCGCCGAGATCATGGTGCATGGCCTGCGCGGCCTGCTGCTCTACGAGCTCAATCGTCTCGACGATGCCGGCGTCGCATTGGAACACGGCCTGACCGCCTTGATCGAACAGAGCTCGGTGGACTCGTTGATCATGGGAACGGTCGCGCTGGCCCGTCTGCAGAACGCGCGGCACATGCATCTGGATGCGCTGGAAACGCTCGCCGAAGGCGAGGCGCTGGGCTGGTCACACGATCTTCCGCGCCTCGCGATCGCGCTGGCCACCGAGCGCATCGACCTGCTGCTGCGACAGAACGAGCCTACGCAGGCGGCCGAGTTGTGGCGCGCACTGAAGCGCACCGTGCAGCGGCGGAACTCCGCTGCCTGCGATCGTGCGCTCGGCGACAAGGCGTCACGTATCGACGCGCGCCTGGCGCTGCTCGGCGGTGCGTTCGGACCGGCCGCAGAACTCGTCGAGCCGGCGCTCGCGCAGGCGGTGCGCACCGGGCAGAAGCGCAAGCAGGTCGAACTGCTGATCCTCCAGGCGCTTGCCGCGCAGGGCGCGAAGGACACGTCGCTGGCGCTCGGCCGTCTGCGGCGCGCGCTGGAGATCGCGATGTCGGAGGGCTATGTGCGCGTGTTCGCCGACGAGGGCGAGCCGCTGCGAGTGCTGCTCGTCGAGATGCTGGAGACGCAGGATGCGCAGGGCCGGCGCACGGCGATGCGGGAATACGTGGGGATCCTGATCGAGGCGCTGAGGCCGGAGGAGGCGCCGGACGCCGGACTGTCTTCTGCCAGCGCAACGGCGGATCTGACGCGCCGCGAACTCAAGATCCTCGCCAAGCTGCAGTCGAGCCTGTCGAACCGCGAAATGGCCGATGCCTTGTTCATCACCGAGGGCACGCTCAAGTGGCACCTCAAGAACATCTACAGCAAGCTCGGCGTGCCCAGCCGGATCGCGGCCATCGCGGAAGGTCGATCGAGGGGGCTGATTCGCTGACGGGTGGAGCGGCGCCCAACGTAGCCCGGACGTAGTCCGGGATCGCGCTACATATTGCGGAAGGAACCCCGGACTTCGTCCGGGCTACAACAACATACGATCGCTCGTCTTCACGCGAGTCCACCGAAACGCTGCTGCACCGGCGAGCGCAGCACCGCACTTCCGACCAGGGCCTTCGGTGCTTCTGTGACCGATGCGAGGTGTGCACGCGCGGGTCGATACGTGAGCTGGTAGATGTCGCGGCACAGCTGGTAGGCCTGGTAGCCGATCCAGTCCGACGGCAGCATCGACACCGGCAGACGCGGGTCGTGCAAGGTGGCGCGGCGGAAGGAATGGATCAGCAGCGTCTGCACGACGAAGGCCTGCTCATCGGACAGCTCGGTCAGTCGCAGTCGCGTCACCAGCGGCTGGAATCGCGCGATGAATTGCCGATAACGGTCACCGATGTCGGTGAAGTCCCAGCAGCGTGACACCAGCGTGGCGGTCGGCTCCGGCGTGAATTCGTCGAGCGACTGCGCGCGCAGCACGATCGCGCGATCGGCCAGCCGCAGCTCGGCGAGCACGCGCTTCAGGATCTCCAGATTGGCCGACGGATGCAGCAGCAGGCCAGGTGTCGGCGAGGCGAAACCTTCCCACTCCAGTTCACGTCGCAGCTCGAGACGTTCCGGCGGACTGTCGCCGTTGCGCGGCAGCAATACGAGCGTCCAGTTGCCATCCCATTCGATCTGCGGCGGCGTGTAGATGCGGCTGTACGCCACTTCGAATCGACGCGAGCCGGACTCGGTGAGCATGTAGTGGCTGCGACGTCCGTCGCGACGCGCGGTCAGCCACTTCTCCTCGATCAGACGAAAGGCGCTGGTTCGCACGAGGCGCTCGTTGACGCCCAGCGGCTCCATCAACTGGATCAGTTCGCTGAGCCACAGGCCGGGCGAATGCGGCGCGATGGAATCACCGAAGACCGACACGATCAGCGATTTCGAACGCGGCTCCTCTTCCTTGAGGTAGCTCTTGATCCAGTCGGCGAGGGTCGGGATCTTCGCGGCAGGCATGAGGCAACGGCGGTCGGGGACGGCGAAATCCTAGCAGGGCAACCGCTGACGTATTACGAGCTTCGTGTTTGATACAGAAAATGTGTTGACAACATAGATCGCGTATCGGATTATGCGTGCAAGTCGTCAGGAGAAGCGCATGTACGCCCAGATGGTGGACACCGGTACCCGCGTTGCGGGCAACGAACTCGACGCAGCCGAGGCGCTGTTCCAGAAGCGCATCGACGACGGCATTCGCGTCGAACCGCAGGACTGGATGCCGGATCGTTATCGCAAGACGCTGATCCGCCAGATCAGCCAGCACGCGCATTCCGAGATCGTCGGCCAGCTGCCCGAGGGCAACTGGATCACGCGTGCGCCTTCGCTCAAGCGCAAGGCGATCCTGCTGGCCAAGGTGCAGGACGAGGCCGGTCACGGGCTCTATCTGTACAGCGCGGCCGAAACGCTCGGCATCTCGCGCGACCAGATGGTCGACGACCTGCACTCGGGCAAGGCCAAGTACTCGTCGATCTTCAACTACCCCACGCTGACCTGGGCCGACGTCGGCGCCATCGGCTGGCTGGTGGACGGCTCGGCGATCATGAATCAGATCCCGCTGTGCCGATGCTCCTACGGCCCTTACTCGCGCGCGATGATCCGCGTGTGCAAGGAAGAGGCGTTCCACATGCGCCAGGGCTACGACATGCTCATGTCGCTGTGCCGTGGAACGCCCGAGCAGAAGCAGATGGCACAGGACGCGCTTAATCGCTGGTGGTGGCCGAGCCTGATGATGTTCGGGCCGCCGGACGCGGACTCCGTGCACAGCGAGCAGTCCAAGCAGTGGAAGATCAAGCTGTTCACCAATGACGAGCTGCGGCAGAAGATGGTCGACCAGACCGTGCCGCAGGCCGAGTATCTCGGCCTCACCGTCCCCGATCCCAAGCTCAAGTGGAACGCCGAGCGCGGCCACTACGACTACGGCGACATCGACTGGGAAGAGTTCTACGACGTCGTGAAGGGCAACGGCCCGTGCAATCGCGAGCGCATCGCCACGCGCAAGAAAGCCTGGGACGACGGCGAATGGTTCCGCGAGGCGCTGGTGGCGCACGCGGACAAGAAATCGAAGGCCAGGCTCGCCGTGGCCGCCTGAAGGAGACGTCCGTGAAAACCGAATGGCCTTTGTGGGAAATTTTCATCCGTAGCCAGCACGGCCTGGCGCATCGCCACGTCGGCAGCCTGCACGCACCGGATGCGGAGATGGCGATCAACAACGCCCGTGACGTCTACACGCGCCGCAACGAGGGCGTGAGCATCTGGGTCGTGAAGTCGATCGACATTGCCGCGAGCAGCCCGGACGACAAGGCGCCGCTGTTCGATCCGGCCAACAGCAAGGTGTATCGCCATCCGACCTTCTTCCCGATGCCGGAAGAAGTGAAGGGACTCTAGACATGGATCTCGCGAAGCGAGTCGCCCGTCCCTCGCCCCCGCAGGGGGAGAGGGGGGGACCAACGGCGGACGCCGTTGGTGGGGTGAGGGCGGGCGCTGCGAACGACAAGTACCAGTACCTGCTGCGCCTGGGCGACAACGCGCTGGTGCTGAGCCAGCGGCTCGGCGAGTGGTGCGGCAAGGGCCCGGCGCTCGAGGAGGACATGGCGCTGACCAATGTCGCGCTCGACCTGCTCGGCCAGGCGCGCCTGTGGCTCAGCTACGCGGCCGAACTCGCAGGCGACGGCGCCGACGAGGATTCTCTGGCCTACCTGCGCGACGCCAACCAGTTCCGCAATGTGCTGCTGCTCGAGCAGCCCAACGGCAACTACGCCGATACCGTCGTGCGCCAGTTCTTCTTCGACGCCTGGCACGCGCTGGCCCTGCAGCAGCTGCGCATCTCGAAGGAGCCGCGGATCGCCGAGATCGCCGACAAGGCGCTCAAGGAAGTGAACTACCACCTGCGCCGCAGCAGCGATCTGGTCGTGCGCCTCGGCGACGGCACCGAGACCAGCCGCAAGATGATGCAGGCCGCGGTGGATCACCTGTGGCCCTACACGGGCGAGATGTTCGACGCCGATGGCGTCGATATCGCGGCTGCGGCCGCCGGCTACGGGTTCGATCCTTCCGGCCTTCGTGCCGAGTGGCTCGCCTACGTGCGCGAAGTCCTCGAAGAATCGACGCTGAAGCCGCCGTCGCCCGAGGCCTGGATGCAGAAGGGCGGCAAGCAGGGACGTCACACCGAGCACCTGAGCCACATGCTCAGCGAGATGCAGGTGCTGCAGCGCAGTCATCCCGGCGCGACCTGGTAGCCCGAGATGAGCGCGCTGTCCACCCGTGCATCGATCGACACCATCTGGTCCTGGCTGCGCCAGGTGCCGGATCCCGAGATCCCGGTGATCTCGGTCGTCGATCTCGGCATCGTGCGCGACGTGCGCTGGGACGGACAGGACGCCGACGCCGACGTGGTGGTCACCGTCACGCCGACGTACTCCGGCTGTCCCGCCACCGAGGTCATCGCCGCCTCGATCCGTGATCGTCTCGCCGAGGGAGGCATCGGGCACGCGCGCGTCGAGACGCGGCTGTCGCCGGCCTGGACCACCGACTGGCTCGGGCCCGAGGCCAAGGAGAAGCTGCGCGGCTACGGCATCGCGCCGCCCGCCGGCCCTGCTGGCGAGCACGTCATCGACATCAGCCGCCTGACGCGCCGCTCGGCGATGAAGCCTGCGCCGGTGATTGCCTGCCCGCGCTGCGGCTCCACGCACACGCAGGTGCTCAGTCAATTCGGTTCGACGCCGTGCAAGTCGCTGCATCGCTGCGACGCCTGTCACGAGACGTTCGACTACTTCAAGCCGCACTGAGTTTTCCGACCCATGACCCGATTCCACGAACTGCGCGTCGCGCAGGTGCGGCCCGAGACGCGAGACGCGATGGTCGTCACGTTCGAAGCGCCGGCTGGCGACGCGGAGGCGTTCCGCTACCTCGCCGGACAGCACCTGACGCTAAAGGCGCAGATCGGCGGCGAAGAAGTGCGGCGTTCGTACTCGATCTGCTCTTCGGCGCAGGAGCAGTCGCTGCGCGTGGCGATCAAGCACATCGACGACGGCCTGTTCTCGTCGTGGGCGGCGGAGCATCTGAAGCTCGGCAGCCTCATCGAGGTCATGGAGCCGTCGGGACACTTCAACGTGCCGCTCGAACCTTCGGCCAGCCGACATCACGTGGCGTTCGCTTCGGGCAGCGGTATCACGCCGATCCTGTCGCTGATCAAGACCACGCTCGCGGCCGAGCCCAAGAGCCGCTTCACCTTGATCTACGGCAACCGCGCGTCGGGCAGCGTGATCTTCAAGGAAGAACTCGCCGACCTGAAGGATCGTTATCTCTCCCGCTTCAATCTCGTCTTCATCCTGAGCCGCGAACAGCAGGACGTCGACCTGTTCAACGGCCGCATCGACGCTGAGAAGTGCGATGCGCTGCTGAAGAGCTGGATCGATCCGGCCGGTATCGACGTGGCCTACATCTGCGGGCCACAGTCGATGATGGAGCAGGTGTCGGAGCGCCTGATGGTCAATGGGCTGGCGAAGGCCCAGATCAAGATGGAACTGTTTGCCGCTGCGATGCCCAAGGGCCCGCGCCCCGAGCGCGCCGCGAAGATCAAGGGCACGGAAGGCTGCAAGGTCACCGTGATCCAGAACGGTCTGACGCGCGAGTTCCGGATGGAGAAGAACAAGTCGACGGTGCTCGATGCCGCGCTCGAGCAAGGCCTCGAACTGCCGTACTCCTGCAAGGGCGGCGTCTGCGGAACCTGCCGCTGCAAGCTGGTGAAGGGCGAGGTCGACATGGACGCCAACTACTCGCTCGAAGATTACGAACTGGCGCGCGGCTTCGTGCTGAGCTGCCAGAGCTTTCCCGTCACCGATGAGCTCCTGGTCGATCTCGACCAGGAGACCTGACACAGAGTCATTCACCGCAAAGGCGCAAAGGGAAAAGAAAGGGCGCAGAGAAAAGCTTTCGCAAGAAATCCTTTGCGACCTCTCTTTTCCCTTTGCGCCTTTGCGGTGAAGTCCCTTTCTATATAACCGCAGGCCCGGACCATCCCGATGAAGAAACTCGAAAGCTATCTCTGTGGCGGCTGGAAGGCCGGCGAAGGCGGCGACACGCAGCTCAATGCCCTCAATGGCGAGCCGGTCGCACAGGTCTCGTCGAAAGGCCTCGATTTCAAGGCCATGCTCGAGCACGGACGCAAGGTCGGCAGCCCTGCGCTGCGCAAGCTGACGTTCCACGAGCGCGCGATGAAGCTCAAGGCGCTGGCGAGCTACCTGTCCGAGCACAAGGAACTCTTCTACAAGCTCTCGGCCGCCACGGGTGCGAGCAAGGTCGACTCGATGATCGACATCGACGGCGGATTCGGTACCTTGTTCGCCTACGCCAGCAAGGGCCGCCGCGAACTGCCGAACTCGACCTTCATCGTCGACGGCGCGCCGGAAGTCATGAGCAAGACCGGCAGCTTCGTCGGCCAGCACGTGATGACCCCGCTCAAGGGCGTGGCGGTGCACATCAACGCCTACAACTTCCCCGTGTGGGGCATGCTCGAGAAGCTGAGCGTGAACCTGCTCGCCGGCATGCCGGCGATCGTGAAGCCCGCGAGCCAGACCTCGTACCTGACGGAGCTCGTGTTCCGCCACATGGTCGACTCGAAGATCTTCCCGGAGGGTTCGTTCCAGCTCATCTGCGGCAGCGTCGGCGACCTGTTCGATCATCTCACTGGCCAGGATGTCGTGACCTTCACGGGTTCGGCTTCGACCGGCCACAATCTGCGCACGCATCCAGCCATCGTGCGCAACTCCGTGCGCTTCACGATGGAGGCCGATTCGCTGAACTGCTCGATCCTGGGTCCCGATGCGGTCGCAGGAACGCCGGAGTTCGACCTCTACGTGAAGGAGGTCGTGCGCGAGATGACGACCAAGTGCGGGCAGAAGTGCACGGCGATCCGCCGCGCCTTCGTGCCGCGCGCGCAGCTCGCGGCCGTCGTCGATGCGATCAAGGCGCGGCTCGCGAAGGTCGTCGTGGGCGATCCTTCGCAGGAAGGCGTGACGATGGGCGCTCTCGCCAGCACCGGCCAGCGCGACGAGGTCCGCAACGCCGTCGCCAAGCTGCGCGGCTCGGCCGAACTCGTGTTCGGTGATCCGGAATCGGTGAAGGTCGTCGGCGGCGATGCGGCCAAGGGCGCGTTCCTGTCGCCGCTGCTGCTGGTCTGCGCCAATCCGCGCGACTCGAAGGTCGTGCACGAGGTCGAAGCCTTCGGCCCGGTGTCCACCGTGATGCCCTACGACTCCGTGGAAGACGCCATCGAACTCGCTGCGCGCGGCGAAGGCAGCCTGGTGGCCTCGGTCTTCACGTACGACAACGATTTTGCTCGCGAGATGGTGATGGGCGCGGGCAGCTTTCACGGCCGCATGCTGATCGTGAATCGCGACTGCGCGAAGGAATCCACCGGCCAAGGTTCGCCGATGCCGGTGCTGATCCACGGCGGCCCGGGCCGTGCTGGTGGTGGCGAAGAGATGGGCGGCATTCGCGGTGTCATGCATTACCTGCAGCGCACCGCACTGCAAGGGTCGCCGGCCACGCTGACGGCGATCACCGGCCAGTGGATCGCCGGCACACCGCGCACGGAAGGCGTGCACCCGTTCCGCAAGAACCTCGACGAGCTGCAGCTCGGCGACACGATCAAGGCCGGGCCGAAGACGATCACGCTCGAGGACATCGAGCACTTCGCGGAATTCACCGGCGACACGTTCTACGCGCACATGGACGAGAAGGCCGCGGCGGCAAACCCGTTCTTCGGCGGTCGCGTAGCGCACGGCTACTACATTCTCTCCGTCGCGGCCGGACTGTTCGTTCAGCCGGACCCGGGTCCTGTGCTCGCGAACTACGGTCTCGACAACCTCCGCTTCGTGACGCCGGCCAAGCCGGGCGACCAGCTCAGCGTCACGCTGACGGCCAAGGGCAAGAACCCGCGCATCACCGAGAACTACGGCGAAGTGCGCTGGGATACCGTCGTCACCAACCAGGACGGCAAGATCGTGGCCACGTACGACGTTCTGACGATGGTCGAGAAGGCCGCAAAGGTCTGAGGTTTTCACCGCAAAGGCGCAAAGGGAAAAGAGAGGTCGCAAAGGATTTCTAATGAGAGCTTTTCTCTGCGTCCTTTCTTTTCCCTTTGCGCCTTTGCGGTAAATGAGTCCGAATCCGGGAGATACCATGAACTACGAAAGCATCCTGTTCGAAAACGCCAACGGCATCGCGCGAATCACGCTCAACCGTCCGGATCGCCTCAACAGCTTCACGGTGGCGATGCACACCGAGTTGCGCGACGCCCTCGCCAAGGTTCGCGCCGAGCCGAGCACGCGCGTGCTGCTGATCACCGGTGCCGGGCGCGGCTTCTGCGCGGGCCAGGACCTGGCCGATCGCGGCGCCGTGGCCAGCGGCGACAAGCCGGTGGATCTCGGCGAGACGGTCGAGACCTGGTGGGCGCCGCTGGTCATGAACCTGCGCACCTTGCCGCTGCCCGTGGTCTGCGCCGTGAACGGCGTGGCCGCAGGTGCAGGCGCGAATGTCGCGCTCGCGGCGGACCTGGTGCTGGCGACGAAGTCCGCGAGCTTCATCCAGTCCTTCTGCAAGCTCGGACTCATTCCGGATACCGGCGGCACCTGGATCCTGCCGCGCCTGCTCGGCACCGCGCGCGCAATGGGCCTCGCGATGCTGGGCGACAAGCTCAGCGCCGATCAGGCCGCAGAGTGGGGCCTGATCTGGAAGTCCATCGAGGACGCCAAGTTCAAGGACGAGGTCGAGGCGCTGGTGACGCAGCTGGCACAGGCGCCGACCAAGGGCCTTGCGCGCACCAAGGAGCTGATCCTCGGCAGCGGCCCGCTGAACATCGACGAAGCGCTCAAGCGCGAAGCCGCGGCGATGCGGGAGCTGGGCTTCGGCGCCGACTATCTCGAAGGCGTCGCGGCGTTCAAGGAAAAGCGCACGCCGACTTTCACCGGTCGATAATCGGCGCTCGATCACCCACCGACGCCCGCCATGAGCCAGCCCGAGAAACGTCTCACGATGAACGTGCTGATGACGGCGGACATGGCGAATTTCGGGGGCAACGTTCACGGCGGAAAGATCCTGTCGCTGCTCGACAGCGTCGCGTACGCCTGCGCCTCGCGCTGGAGCAAGCGCTATGTCGTGACGCTGTCGGTCGACCAGATGTTCTTCAAGGAGCCGATCCACGTCGGCGACCTGGTGACGTTCAAGTCCTGCATCAACTACACCGGACGCACGTCGATGGAAGTGGGCATCCGCGTCGAAGCGGAGAACATCCGCAGCGGCGAACGCCGGCACACCAACACCTGCTACTTCACGATGGTGGCGCTCGACGACGACCGCAAGCCGGTCGACGTTCCGGCGCTGGTGCTCGAGTCCGACGAGGATCGCGAGCGTCACGCCGCGGCACTGCACCGCATCGACGAGCGCAAGCTGCACGCGCGCCGCGCGCGCAAGACCTGAACCCGACGGATCACTTCAAGAACATCACCCGATGAGCCAGGACAGCCTTCCAGGAACCGATGCGGAGCGCGAACTCGCGCGTCGCTGCGGCGAGTCGATGTACGCCAACGATCACGCCTCGCAAGGGCTGGGCATCCGCATCGAGGCGATCGGACCGGGATTCGCGCGCATGAGCATGCGCGTGCGGCGCGACATGCTGAACGGGTACGGGACCTGCCACGGCGGCTTTCTTTTCACGCTCGCGGACAGCGCCTTCGCGTTTGCCTGCAACAGCCGCAACGACGCCACCGTCGCGGCGGGATGCAGCATCGAATTCCTTCGGCCGGGTCGCGAGGGCGAAATGCTCATCGCCACGGCGCAGGAGCGAGCGCTGTCGGGACGCACCGGGATCTACGACACCGCGGTGGTGAATGAAGGTGGCGAGACCATCGCGGTGTTCCGCGGCAAGTCGGCACGCGTCAAGGGTGAAGTGATCGCGTCGGCCGCGCCCGCAGGGGAGTCCGCAAGCTGAGCGCGCTCCGTTGGGGTAGACCCTCTGCCTCGTTCCGGGGTAGGCCCGGCACGCTACGATCGGCGGCTGCATTTGCCGGATACGTAGAGCCGCCGTCCCGGTGGCCACGAGGGGAGAGTTGATGAGCCGTTTGCGTGTGCTTGCGTCGTTCGCGACGGCGTTTCTTTGCGCTTCCCTTCTGACGATCTCGACGGCCCAGGCCGCCGGCGGTTACTTCGTTCTGGGCTATGGCCCGTATGCGGGTCAGTCGGCGGGCACGTCCACGGCAGTCGGGTTCGATACGTTCTTCGGGGCATCCAATCCGGCGAAGCTGTCCGTGGTCGGAGATCGCGTCGACCTCGGCGTCCTGCTGTTCGGACCCTACCGGCGCGCCAAGCGCACCGGATCCGATACGCCTTACGATTTTTCGACGAAGAGCCGCAACGACCTGTTCGTGATTCCGGACGGCGGCTTCGCCAGGCAGATCAACGACACCTGGTCCTGGGGTGTCACCGTCTACGGCAACGGCGGACTGAACACGGAGTATCACGAGACCACCGGTGTGCCCGGCAGCAATCTCAACCCGGCGCTCTGCGGCAATCGGGCGGGCAACTTCCTGGGCGGTTGCGGTGAAGTGGGATTCGACCTCCTGCAGCTGATCATCGCGCCGACGCTGTCGTATCGCTTCGCGCCGGGCCACAGCATCGGCATTTCGCCGCTGTTGGGATTCCAGCAGGTGCGTGTCTACGGTCTGCAGGCCTTCGCGCCGCTGTCGCGGTTCCCTGAGTCCGTCACGAACAACGGTTACGAGAAGGCCTTCGGCGCTGGTGTGCGCATCGGCTGGCTCGGGCAGGTGCTCCCCTGGATGGACCTGGGCGCGTCGTACTCGACCCGCGTCTACATGCAGGACTTCAACGAGTACGAAGGTCTGTTCGCCGGCGGCAACTTCGACATTCCGGCAACCGCCAGCGTCGGGATCGCGCTCAAGGACGAGAACCTGACGTTCGCAGTGGACGTGCAGCGCATCTTCTTCGGCGATGTCCCGGCGCTCAACAACGGTGTGCTCGATACGCTGCTGGATCCGCAAGGCAAGCCGCTGGGCAGCGTCAACGGCAGTGGATTCAACTGGCGCAACCAGACCAACTACCGCGCCGTGCTGACCTGGCACACGACACCGCGGCTCGATATCCGCGCGGGCTTTGCCTACGGGCGTGTGGCGCAGGCCGACGACTCGGCCAACACCGGAACCTTTCTCGCGCTGGCGCCGAATCCGGGGCTCAACCTGACCACCGGATTCTCGTATCGCCTGAGCGACGCCACGGAACTGCACTTCGCGTACGGGCGTTACGCACGCGGCGAATACAGCGGTGACTCGGCGTTGTTCCCGGGAGCAACGGAAAGCGTCGAGCCGCGTGTGGACACGATTTACCTGGGGTGGTCGCGGCACTTGTGATCGGTCGCGGTGGGCTGCACGGCCCACCGCCCACGGTCCGACGATGCCGCGTGAAGATTGCACCCCCGGGGGACCGGGCTGCACTGGGAGTCATGCATGGTTACGTCGCGATTCGTGAAAATCTGACCGTCATTGGAGGAACCCATGTCCACTCGCCACCCGCCCCGCGCGGCCGCGCTGGAGCCCATCGAACGCGCGAGCAAGGACGAGCTGGTCTCGCTGCAGCTCGAGCGCCTGAAATGGTCGCTGAATCACGCCTACACGAACGTCGCGCACTTCCGCGCTGCGTTCGATGCCGTTGGCGCGAAGCCCGGAGATCTGAAGTCGCTTTCGGATCTGGCGAAGTTTCCCTTCATGACGAAGAAGGATCTTCGCGACAACTATCCGTTCAATCTCTTCGCCGTGCCGCGCGAGCAGGTCGTCCGCGTGCACGCGTCGAGCGGCACGACGGGCAAGCCGACCGTCGTCGGCTACACGAAGAACGACATCGACACCTGGGCCAACGTCGTCGCGCGCAGCATCCGCGCGGCGGGCGCCGCGCCGGGTGACATCCTGCACGTGGCCTACGGCTACGGGCTGTTCACCGGCGGACTGGGTGCGCACTACGGTGCGGAGCGGCTGGGCTGCACGGTGATCCCGATGTCGGGCGGTCAGACCGAGAAGCAGGTCCAGCTGATCCAGGACTTCAAGCCCGACGTCATCATGGTCACGCCCTCGTACATGCTCAACATCATCGAGGAGTTCGAGCGCCAGGGCCTCGATCCGGCGAAGTCGAGCCTGCGCGTCGGCATCTTCGGCGCCGAGCCCTGGACCAATGCGATGCGCCTGGAGATCGAGCAGCGCGCGAACATCGACGCGGTCGACATCTACGGCCTGTCCGAAGTGATGGGGCCGGGTGTCGCCAGCGAGTGCGTCGAGACCAAGGACGGACCGGTGATCTGGGAAGATCACTTCTATCCCGAGATCATCGATCCGGTGACCGGCGAAGTGCTGCCGGATGGACAGGAAGGCGAACTGGTGTTCACGTCGCTGACCAAGGAAGCCCTGCCGGTCATCCGCTATCGCACGCGTGATCTCACGCGGCTGCTGCCGCCGACGGCGCGCTCGATGCGGCGTATCGGCAAGATCACCGGCCGCTCGGACGACATGCTGATCATCCGCGGCGTCAACGTGTTCCCGACGCAGATCGAGGAATTGCTGCTGCGGATTCCCGAGCTGGCGCCGCACTACCTGATCGAGGTCAGCAAGGAAGGCAATCTCGACGCCGTGTCGGTGTCGGTGGAGCTGCACGTGCAGGCCGCGGATTGCGGCGCCGACAAGCAGGCCGAGGTCACCCGCAGCCTTCAGCATCTCGTGAAGACCTACGTCGGCATCAGCGTCAAGGTGCTGCTCAACAAGCCCGAATCGCTGGAACGCTCGGCGGGCAAGGCCCGTCGCGTGATCGACAAGCGTCCCAAGCACTGAACCAGGGACACGGGTCGCACGCGGCCCGCTCCCGTCGCGAATATAGGAAGCCATGAAACAAGCACTGATATGCGGCGCCGTCCGTACGCCCTTCGGCCGTTTTGGCGGCTCGCTGGCAACGGTGCGCGCCGACGACCTCGGGGCGCTGCCGATTGCGGAGCTGATGCGCCGCAATCCGGGCGTGGACTGGGCGGCGGTCGACGACGTGATCTACGGCTGCGCCAACCAGGCCGGCGAAGACAACCGCAACGTCGCGCGCATGGCGGCGCTGCTCGCGGGTCTGCCCCAGGAGGTGCCGGGCGTGACCTTGAACCGCCTGTGCGGATCGAGCCTCGATGCCATCGGCATGGCGGCGCGAACGATCAAGGCGGGTGAAGGCGAACTGATCCTTGCGGGCGGCGTCGAGAGCATGACGCGCGCTCCGTTCGTGATGGGAAAGGCGGACTCCGCGTTCTCGCGCTCGGCGAAGATCGAGGACACGACCATCGGGTGGCGCTTCATCAATCCGCTCCTGAAGTCGCGCTACGGAATCGATTCGATGCCGGAGACGGCCGAGAACGTCGCCGAGCAGTTCAAGGTTTCGCGCGAAGACCAGGATGCGTTCGCGTTGCGCAGCCAGCAGCGCTGGGTGAAGTCCAACGAGGCCGGATTCTTCGAGCGCGAGATCGTGCCGGTGGCGCTGCCCCAGAAGAAGGGCGATCCGAAGATGTTTCGCACCGACGAGCATCCGCGCGCCGATACGACGATCGAGATGCTCGCCAAGCTCAAGGGCATCGTGAAGGAAGGCGGCACCGTGACCGCGGGCAACGCGTCGGGCGTCAACGATGGTGCTGCCGCGGTCCTGCTCGCGTCGGAGACCGCTGCGGCGCGCTACAACCTCAAGCCGCGTGCGCGCGTGCTGGCCACGACGACCATCGGCCTCGAGCCGCGCATCATGGGTTTCGGCCCGGCCATCGCGACGCGCCGCGTGCTCGACCTCGCGGGACTCAAGCTCAAGCAGATGGACGTCATCGAACTCAACGAGGCGTTTGCGGCGCAGGGCCTTGCGGTGACGCGCGACCTGGGCCTGGCCGACGACGCGGAGCACGTGAACCCGAACGGCGGCGCCATCGCCATCGGCCATCCGCTCGGCGCTTCGGGTGCTCGACTGGTGATCACCGCGATCAACCAGCTCGAGCGCACGCAGGGCCGCTACGCGCTGTGCACGATGTGCATCGGCGTGGGGCAGGGCATTGCGATGGTGATCGAGCGCGTCTGATCCAGCGCGCGGAGACGATCCGCGGAGTGTTGCCGCCGTAGATCGGCTTCTGGCAGATGCAGAGGAGGCCGGCGTCGCTGCACGGCAGAACAAGCGGAATGCACACAGCGCGATGCCCGAGCGACGCGCTGCGGCCTACCGTCGCGCACCGCGCGGCGATGGGGCTGCGTGCTCGCATCCGAATCGTCGTGAAGTCGTACTCATATTCGGTCGTCAATCCTTGCCGGGGAATGCGCGCAATGCGCCGAGTGCCTTGTCTGTGGCTGCTGTGCGCAGCGACTGTCCTGCTGTCGTCCTGCATGGGCGCAGCGAAACCGTCGCCGTTCACCGGCTGGTACAAGAACTACGCGGATTGCCGCCAGCAGTACGAGGACATGGATGCGCGCGTCGATGCCGCAGGCGTGCGCGAGGCCTCGTCCTGGCGCGTACCGGGCTTTCCGTACCTGCGCACCGACCGCATGCTCGCGTCGTTTCGCAGCCAGGTGAAGGGCCTCAACGATGTCAGCGAGTTCACGCGGCGCATGCGCGAACTCGACCAGGAGGCGCGGGACTTCGAGTACGTCAATCTCGGCATGACCGACTTCGAGCACGCGACGCAGCGCGACCGCTTCCTCAACTGCGGCCGCATCCTCGCGGCCATCGAACTCGAGGATCCGGCCATCTGGGCGCGGATGGTCGACGCTGCGGTCCCTGAGGATGCGTACTCGACATCGGCGCGCGTGCTGGGCATCTACCCCTTGGCGGCGATCTCGATGAAGGCCAGGGCGCAGGCCGCCCGCGAGGATGCGATGACGGAGTATCGGAACCCACCGGCTGACCGTATCGCTGCGGAGCAGACACGGCTGTGGACGGTCAAGCCGGTCGAGGACCTGTCGCTGATCGCCAACGCCGCGAAGGACGTACAGATCAACGCGCTCGGGTTTCCTGGTTTCTACGGATCGCAGTGGCGCGCACTCGCGGAACGCCATGCGCCACAGCTCTGGATCGAGACGCGGGACGAGAATGATCTGCCTGCGGCGCCGGCGTTCGGGAATCGCGGACTGACGGCGAACGTCGCCCTCAACCGCGTCAACTACCTGATCACGTACGGGCGCTTCGGATCGGACCTGCTGGTGCAGATCAGCTACTTCCTGTGGTTCAAGTCCGCGGACGGCGCGAATACGGGGCCGATCGACGGACTGATCTGGCGCGTGACACTCGATAACCAGTACCGGCCGATGACCTACGAGAGCGTGCACGCCTCGGGCCGTGACCATCGCTGGTATCCCGTGCAGCCACTCAAGGAGCGCCACGACGAAGCGCACTCGCAGGAGCCCGATTTCATCGCGCCCGAGCTTGCGCCGGCGGAAGCCCCGACGCTGCGCATGCAGGCCGGGACGCATGCCTTGCGCCGCGTGGTGGCGTGGGACCAGGCAGTGGGCGCGTCACGCCACGTCTACGAGCTGCGTCCCTACGAGGAGCTGTTCACCTTGCGCCGTCCGCAGGGCGGAACGCGCAGCCTGTTCGGGCCGGATGGCCTCGTGCCCGGTGCGTACGGCGTGGACCCGGTGGGTGGCTTCGCGAGCGGTATCCGCCATCCGGGCGTGCTGCGCCAGTACGGGCACCATGCGATCGCCCACGTCGGGCGGCGTCACTTCGACGACCCCTACCTGCTGGAAAGCACATTCGAAGCGGCGCCGCGGCTGTCGCCCCAGGAGGCGCGTCCCTCGGACGCGCTGGTGATGAGGTCGGGAGTGCATCCGTCGCCCTGAACCCGCCGGCGGACGGCGGTCCCAGCGCGAGGGCCGCGCGGATGCTGGTGTTGGCCGGCGTGTGCACGCTCGCCTTCGCGGTGCAGGCACGCGACACGCTGCCGGCGCTGCCGCCCGAGGCGCGCATCCTCGCGTTCGGCGACAGTCTCACCGACGGCGTGGGCGGCTCTGGAGAGAACTATCCCGAACGCCTCGCGCGGCGCATCGGCCGGGAGGTCGTCAACGCGGGCTACAACGGCGAGACGACGGCGCAAGGCCGCGCGCGCCTGCCGGGCGTGCTGCGCTCGGTGCGCCCCGCGCTGGTGATCCTGTGTCTGGGCATCAACGATCTGTCACGCGAGTTACCGCACGACGCGATCCGGGACAACCTCGTGGCGATGCTGGAGTCGGCCCGTGAAGCCGGCGTGCCGGTGCTGCTGCTGGGATTGCCCGGGCGCGGAAGCGCGATGGTCGATCCGCTGTTCGCCGATGCGGCGCAGGCTGGAGACGCGCTGCTCGACGCGCATTCCATGGTGGACGTCCTGGCGAACCCGGCGATGAAGGCCGACCTCGTCCACCTCAACTCGGACGGCTATCGTCAGCTCTCGGAACGGCTTGCGGATGTCCTGCGAGAACGCGGCGCCCTGGATCCGGTGGAGCGGCGATAAGAAAACCGCGGACGACCCGAAGGCCGTCCGCGGTTCATCACGACGTCAAGCGACTGCGTCGACTCCTACGCTCGTCCGAGGGACTGGATTCCCTGAGCGGTGCAGTAGGTGTTGAACAGCCATTCCGGATCGGCATCGAAGCGGGCTTCGACCCCTGCGGCACCCTTGGAGTGGTTGCACAGCGACATGCGCTTGTTCTGGAAGTCGTAGATGTGGACGTAGATCCAGGACCACGCCGGGCTCACACCGTCGGCTGCCTTGATGAAACGCTTGCCGTCCTTGCCA
>Ga0187844_10001333_pt1 | contig 18884 bp, 11 predicted proteins | sample SpaLakP09_SKY_50_FD_134517 | JGI IMG/M metagenome (GOLD analysis project Ga0187844, IMG submission 134517) | Oligotrophic lake water microbial communities from Sparkling Lake, Wisconsin, USA - SP09_SKY_50 | ecosystem: Environmental > Aquatic > Freshwater > Lake | place: USA: Sparkling Lake...
CGCCGGCATCACCGGCCGAGCCACGGCGCGCAAGCGCGTCCACGACGCCCTGCTCGCCGGCCTGAGTCCGGAGCAGCTGGCGGCCTTGGATGACCTGTTGAGCCTCGATCCAGAGACGGGCTTCACACGCCTGAAGTCGCTGAGGACAATTCCGACCAGCCCCAAGCCTGACCATGTCCGCGAGATCCTCGACAAACTCAGCGCCGTTCGATCCCTCGATATCGCCCGCAACGCCGGGGACCGCATCCATCCAGATCGGCTGCGCCGTCTGGTGCGCGAGGGCCGCCTGTCTCCGACGTATCTCATTGACCGCTACACTCTCGCCCGCCGGCGCGCGACCGTGGTCGCGCTGTTGATCGATCTCGAAGCGCGCCTCACCGACGCGGCGATTGAAATGGCCGATCGACTGATCGGTGCGGCCTTCACCCGGGGGAAGAACGCCCAGGAGCGGCAGTACAACTCTACCGCCAAAGACGTCGCCCGGCTGATGCGTCTGTTCCTTGGCACGATCGATGCGCTGGCCACGGCGGCCGAAACCGACGCTGATCCGATGACAGCCCTCGATGAGGCCGTAGGTTGGAGCAAGCTGCTTCGGGTCCGGGATCAGGTGGCCCAGATCGCCGATACTGCGGACGTCGATCCACTCGTCCGCGCCGCCGATCGATATGCCAGCCTGCGAAAGTTCGCGCCTGCTTTGCTCAATGCGCTGGAGTTCAAGGCCGCGCGCGGGAGCGAGAAGACGCTCGCCGCGATCGAGGTGCTTCGGCAGTTGCATAGGTCCGGGCGGCGCGCGGCGCCGTCCGACGCCCCCATGCCGTTCAAGAAGGAATGGCGTGCCCTCGTTGTCGATGGCCAGGGGCGTGTAGACCGGCGCTTGTACGAGACCGCGACCCTGGCCCACCTGCGCAACAAACTCCGCTCAGGGGACGTCTGGGTCGAGCGGTCGACGGCCTATCGCCAGTTCGACAGCTACATGCTGCCCCCGGCCGAAGCCCAACCGATCACGTCTGAGCTTGGACTGCCGGCGACCGCTGAGGCCTGGCTCGACGGCCGTAGCCAGGAGTTGGATTGGCGGCTCAAGCGCTTCGCGCATCGCCTCCAACGTGGGCGCCTGGAAGGCGTGGAGATGCGGGACGGTCGGCTGCACATCAGTCCGGTACGGCTCGCGACGCCGCCTGAAGCCGACGTTCTCGCGGACCGGATCGACGCCATGCTGCCGAAAATCCGGGTGACAGAGCTGTTGCATGAGGTCGCCCGGGATACCGGCTTCCTCAAGGCCTTCACCAATCTGCGCACCGGCGAGCCCTGTTCAAACGAGAATGCGCTCCTGGCGGCCATTCTCGCCGACGCCACCAATCTGGGCCTGGCGCGCATGGCCCAGGCTAGCCAGGGCGTGACCCGAGACCAACTGGTCTGGACGGCGGACGCCTTCATTCGAGATGACACCTATAAAGCGGCGCTGGCGCGGATCATCGACGCCCATCACGCCTTGCCGATCTCAGCCGTCTGGGGCGACGGCGTGACGTCCAGCTCCGACGGGCAGTTCTTCCGGTCGGGAAAGCGCGGGGGCGGCGCCGGCGAGGTAAACGCCCGCTATGGCGTCGATCCGGGCTTCAGCTTCTACACCCACGTCTCCGACCAGCACGCGCCCTACCATGCACGCGTCATCTCGGCGGCCACGCACGAAGCGCCCTATGTTTTGGATGGACTTCTCCACCACGGCACGAGCCTACAGATCGCGGAACACTACACCGACACCGGCGGCGCGACTGACCATGTCTTCGCGCTCTGCACGCTGCTGGGCTTTCGGTTCTGCCCGCGGCTGCGCGATTTTCAAGATCGGCGGCTAGTCTCGATCGGCCCGCCATCGGCCTATACCGGCTTGACCCCAATCATGGGCAGGAAGGTGCGGGCCGATGTCGTCAAGGAGCACTGGGGCGAGATCATGCGCTTGGTCGCCTCGCTCAAGGCTGGCCACGCCTCCCCCTCGGCCATGCTGCGCAAACTCGCCGCCTATGAGCGGCAAAATCAGCTTGCCGTCGCCCTCCAGGAGGTCGGGAAGATCGAGCGGACCTTGTTCATGCTCGACTGGCTCGAGAACCCGGCGCTTCGGCGACGTTGCCAGGCGGGTCTCAACAAAGGCGAGCAGCGCCATGCGCTGACGCAGGCCATCTGCACATTCCGACAGGGCCGCATCTCCGAGCGGAGCCGTGACGCTCAGCAGTATCGCGCTTCTGGCCTGAACCTGGTGATCGCCGCCATCGTCTGGTGGAACTCGACCTACATGGCGGATGCAATCGATCACTTGCGGGCTGCTGGCGAGCCTGCCCCCGACGATCTACTCGCCCACACCTCGCCGGTCGGATGGGAGCACATCGCGTTTTCGGGTGACTTCCTCTGGGACCAGGCCGCGGCGCTGACAACGGGGCGCAGACACCTGACCCTGGGTCGCCGAAAGCGCGGTGCGGCCTGAACTTGACGCGTTCGGCTTCCGTTCGCCCTTAGCGTTGCTGAGCTAACAAATGTCGCGCTCCCCTCTGTTGGGGGTGATTGAGGCACGAGAGATGACTTGCAGGGGCGGCGGCTTCGCCCCCTGCAAGGAGGTCACGGGGCAGAATTTGTGGGCGTTGTCGGTGTTGATGGATTTCACCAGCCGCGATGGCCAGTACATTCTTTTTGATGCCGATCATCTGGCCAAGTTCGTGGTTTTGCGGCTCTACGCGCAAACAACAGGGAGGGACGGCGAGCCTCCCGTTCTGCTCGACGAGCGAATGATCTTCCTGTCGTCAAATTCAGCCAATCACGACGGTCTTGAGCGGTCCAGGTTTCGTGCCTTTCTCGGTTCTGCGGCGCATTGGCGCGGTCAGCGTCCGATGAGGCCCCGAGAGTGGCGCGGGCGTTTGATCGGTCCCTCAGGCACTAGAGTAGGATTTGAAGGCTAAGAGGAGCCCACTATGGGGGCCGTTCTAGTGATGGGGAACCATAGCTGTCTTCCACGGTTACGGCCCGTTCCGAACGCGGTGCGGGCTGATGCCCAGTTCATCAGGGCCAGGTACTCTACTTCCCTGCCTTGAAGGGCGTAACGATCACAATCGCGGATGGGACTGCCGTTAGTTCACGACGGCTATGTCATGGCAGTTGACGCTGGGGGCGCGGTCAAGGACGACTACATCGACTTCTCAGGGCCCAAGACCCAATGATCAGCTGATCCTCGGCCCGTCGACACCTCTTGGCGCCCCTGTGATCAACGATCCGGGGGCCGTGAGTTACCTCGGCGTTCTGCATCGCCGCCCCCCCCCAAAAAAAGTAGTCGCGCAAATCCGAAATCCCCGACCAACCCTTCCGAGCCCGATCAGGGCTTTTGGGTGAGCCAGCGATCCACATAGGTTAGCTCGTTGCGCCCCCAGAACGCTACGCCCCGGACCTTCGGATCGTTCTCAGCGAAACCCGCCGCCCCCTTCGCCGCCGGAATGAACTTCTCCAGGGTTGTGTCGACGCGAACTGCTGGCCACAAGGCCTTGACCGAGTAAATGTTCTCAAGCTTGTCCAGACTCGCGCGCATCGTATCGACCGACATCTCGTAGAGCTGCGGTGAAACCCAGTCAGCGCCCTGTACGATCACCTTGTGGGATTCGTAGTATCGCGGCTGGATAGAAACGCCGATCTGAACACCGGGGGCTGTCGCCCTGGAGACCTCAAGCATGCGCCTCTCGAGTTCGGGCAGATTGGGCGGCTGACCTAAGGGGCCACAGTTCTGTGGCCCGAAGTGCGTAGTCCAGTTTCCTTCAAGATCGAACTCAACGTCGGCGCCCGTGCGTTTGGCCAGAGCTAGGGGGCCACTCAAAGAAGCGATGTAAGATTCGGTTGGGGCTGAAGGGCTCAGCGTCAGCACAACGCCAAGTCCGGCCGCCTTGAGACGACTGGCGAACGCTTCAAGCGTCGCCTCGGACCATCCGACATACTGGAAGGTGTCAGTGCAGATCATGCTGCTGGTCGGCTGGTCGTTAAGCCATAGATGAACCCGATCGATGTGGCGCGCGGTCAGCTCGGCGATTGCCGCATCCATCGCCGCCGCCGACATCGCGCCATAGGGGGGGGTATTCCAGTAAAGCGCGCGAGCAAGGTGCTCACGCGTCTGAACCTCTCCGACGCAGAGCGTCGTGCCCAGCAGGATCAGCGCGGCAACGCTGCGCCCCCTCATTGCAGGCGCACCGGTCGAGCCACAACTGGCGGCGCCGCTGGCTGAGGGGTGGAGGTCTTAGGAGCCGGCGAAAGGACGGTCTCGACCTGCTGGCCGGCCGCTACGGCCTTCTTCTCCGCGGCGGCCGCCGTGTCGTATTCTCTACCCACCTGTTCGATCAGCCCCTTGAACGCTGCGTTCGAGTCGCTCAGCTGGGCGAGGATCGGTCCGGCCTTGGCCGCTGCATCCTTGGCCTTGGCGTCAGTTGTCGGATCGGCTGGCTTTCCGGCAGGCGCGAGTTGCGCCTGCACACTAGCCGGCAACTCCTTTAGCAGCGAAACAGCTGCGCCTGCGGACTTGTAGGCGTCCGGCTTGACGTTCACGTAGTAGCCCACGATGGCCAGCTGACGGTCAGTCAGACGCTTGTCGGTGGCCCCAAGCAGGTAAGAGATGCTTATCGCCGCGGCGTCCTCAAGGCTGCTGAGGGTTGTCGGCGTGGCTGACGGGGTTTTGCTCGGATCCGAAGGCGCTCGGGTCAAGGCAAGCTTGGCGTACCGAGTGATCCCCGAATAGGTGCAGATCTCGGCGTAGCGTTCCACAACCAGGGCCGCCTCGGCTCTGCTCTGGACTGCGCTCGCCGGATTGTCCCGCCGAAAGGCATAGAGCGCTTCGACGATCAACGTCTTGGTCTCCGACGCATAGGGCGTCATCAGGGCGCGGTTGTCGAAGGCGCTGATCACCGAGCTGGTCAAGGCCGTGCCTGCAGCGATGCGCGCCAGCTGCCGGGCGGCGACCGCCGTGTTCTTGCGCAGCGCCTCAGTGGCGGACGCTGCCGTACCGGCCGCCGTCACTGAGTCTCCGGTGAAGCGGGTTTGGTTTTGGATCAGGGTCAGGTTGTCGAAATAGGCGTCGCAGGCCTTGTCGACCGTGTAGTAGCCCGCCTGCACGTAATCGACAGCTCCCCCCGCAGCCGTGACCTTTGCGGCAATCTCCATGGCTTGTTTTTGGACCTCATCAATCGTCGGCGTAACTGGTGCCCTCGGCCCGAAGAAGCCGTAGGACAAGGACGCGCTGGTCGTGCACCCACTAAGGCCCAGCGTTAGGGTCACCGCTCCGGAAATGAACGCGCCGGCTTTCAACCATCTAACGACGCGGCTACCGCGCCCCTGTGGGAACAAGCTACGATTGGTCATAAGGCCCCCCGGACTTAGATCGCGAGCGCGCGAACACCATTTGATAACGCCGATACTCGAAACGCCACTAAAAGTCGATTGAAATTTGAAAAGCAACCAAGAGCACTTTCCCCAGTGGGCCCCTCCGAGGTCGGGCACCTGGCCGGGACGTGCCAATTGCGGACGTTGGTATCGCTCCAGAAACCCGACCTTCGCGAACCCTGCGGCTTTGTCGCTGGGGGTGAACCAGCGACTTAAAAGATAGATCTGCTCGAACGTCTCAAGGGCGTCGGCGACTACATGGTCAAGCGCAATCGGAGAACCGGACGCTGCTGGAAAAACCTGCTCAAGATGGGCGGCCAGAAGACGTGACCGCCAAAGCCACTGCGAGCAAACAACCAATTGTACAGCCTAGCTTCATTTCACGTTAGGGGCGATCCTGCACCTAGATCGCGATTCATCGCGCGTCGATGGCGGCGATAAACCAGGCCGGGGCAAAAATGCACGAGTCCATGACCACGGCCGAAATCGGCGGCGCCTTCGAGAGCAAGGTTGCCACCTGCTACGAGGCGCTCGGCTACAAGATTGATCGCAACGCCGTCGTCGCCAATCACCAGATCGACATGCTGGTCAGCCGCTACACGCCCGGGGCCAACATCTCCACCTACGCCGTCGAGGCCAAGTTCCGAGAAAAGGGCGCGGTCGGCGTCAACGAGGTTCAGCCGTTCATCAACACCGCCCAGGGCCTGATCACCAAGGGGCTGATCAACGGCGCGGTCATGGTGTGCAACACCCACTATTCGGGTCTCGCCAAGGGCATGGTCGTCGACAGCAAGACCATTAGGCTCCTGACCCTGGCTGACCTGGAGAGCGAGATCTTCTCGACTTCCGAAGCCCTGTACCGGTGCTGCGCCGACTACGAGGGCAAAGCGATCTCGCAGGAGTACATCGCCCTGCCTGGCCAGGCGAACCAGGACCGGTCCGAAACCATCGGCGACGCGGCGACCTATCTGAAAGACTGGGCCAGCGACAATTCAGGCTTGATGACCCTGGTGGGCGACTTCGGCTCGGGCAAGACCACGGTGGTGGACCGATTGTTCTACGACTTCGCCAAGGCCCGGATCGACACCGGCAGGGGCAAGTATCCGATCAAGCTTCCGCTCCGCAGCCTGCTGAGCCACGGATCGCAATGGTCGTTCATCAACGCCTCGCTGAGAGACCTGCAGTACATCACGACCACCCAGTCGGTGTTCAAGTCCATGCTGGAATCGGGCGGCTTCGTCGTGCTGCTGGATGGCTTCGACGAGATCCATACCGGCGCCACGGCCCGGGAACGCGGCGGCTACCTCAAGCACCTGCTCTCTCTGCTGGCCAGCCCCTCGCCCTGCATCCTCTCCACCCGCCCCACCTACTTCAACTCGTTCCGGGAAATGAACGAGGCCTTCAACCACCTGCTGGACCCCAAGGCGACGTTCGAGCGGCTCGACAAGTCGCCGATCGATCCCAACCACCTGCTCAAACGCCTGGACATCTCCGGTCGCAAGACGCTGTCGACTTCTAGCCTGCGCACGACGCTTCAGCTCCTTCCCCTCACCCGGGACCGCGTCTTGGCCTACCTAAAGAATTTCGAAGCCGAGCTGGTCGCCAAAACCGGGACGGACATCGAGAGCACGCTGACGTTTCTGGAGCAGATCTACGACATCCGCGATCTGATGAGCCGGCCGCTGCTGCTCAACATGATCGTGGTGACCATCGTCGAGGGCACGTTGAATCCCGCCGACAAGACGGCCTCGATCGGGCCCTCGACGCTCTACGATCTCTACACCCAGATTTGCGCGGCCCGTGACGGATCCAAGCGCGGCGGCCGGCAAGGCGGTCAATACCTCAAGCCCGAGCTTCGGCTGGCTGCCTGCCGCGAACTGGCGATGAGCATGTTGCGCAAGGGCTCGATCGAACTGACCGCGACCGAGGTTGATGAGGCGCTGGATCGCGTCCCGATCCCAGTCAAGAAATCCCAGGGGGAGATCGACAAACGCGAGCTGCGGGAACGCAGCGTCACCGACATCCGGCTGTGTTCGTTCTTGTCGTTCTCGGACGACGGCTCGGTCCGGTTTGGTCACAAGTCGTTCTTCGAGTTCTTCGTGGCACAGTATTTCCTGGTCGAGGTGGCGACGCGGTTCACCGCGATCACCGAGCTCGCCCGCCACAGCATCACCCGAGAAATGATCGGCTTCCTGGGCAGCTACGCGCGCGACGACAAGACTTTCGCGGTCAATGTCGCAAGCGCCTTCCACAATCGAGGCGGCGACAAGGACACCACCGACGCGCTCTTCCACCGTGTCATGTTCGCGTCCGGGGAGCTGCTGAGCGGTACGACGCTCAAAAAGGCCAACATCCATGGCGCTGACCTCAAGCGCGCGGAGGTCGACGGGGTCACGTTCGACCAATGCCGCCTGATGCGGCTGGAGGTCGATCACGTCACGGCCACGAACTGGGCCATCACCCAATCGACGATGGCCGATTGCGCCCTGCGCGGCTCGACCTTCAGGGACTCGACCCTGACGCTGCGCGGCGTGTCCAACAAGCTGCTGGGTCTGTCGCTGACCGGGTGCGCCTTGGCCTGGCATGGCGAACAATGGGACGCCGAAGACGTCGCCATCGACGGCGGCACGGTGAACATGGATGCCGTGGGCCACATCCGGAACCTGTCACTCGCCAATCTGAAATTGACGATCGGACCGGCCGCCGGCCTCAAGATCGCCAGCACCGCCACCATCGACAACTGCACGATCATCCAGGTTTCGGTCAGCAGTTGGTGCGAGCAATCCTCGAAGGCGACGATCACCAACTCGACCCTGCTGGGCCTGTTCGTCCCCTCCCAGGACATCTCCGGCGCCAGCGCCAGCGGCTTCACGCTGAGCGACTGCCATGGCGTCGTGCTGACCCGCTCCAGCGGCGGCGCCCTGCAGGATGTCGGCTACACGCCAAGGTCGCCGTGGGGTCCCAACATTTGTCTCGTCGATGTCCAGTTTCTCGAGGACGCGCTCCGCTACAGGAACACACCGCAACCGCCGCTGACGCCCAACGATTCCGAGGCGACGATCAAGCGCCATCGCGAAGAGGCCGCCCGCCGGATCAAGGCCGGCGCCCTTCTGGATTTCCTGACCTCGCTCGCCGTTCTTCGGGACAACCTCCCGCATCTGACGGGCCTGCTTCACTACGCGTTCCATCCCAAGGAGGCGGAGGGCGGTTTCTTTGGCGCGCCCAAGCTCCGCAAGGCCCCCCGCGCCCCGGCCCGAACTCGCTCCAGCTAACACGCAATGGTCAGGGCCCGCACAGATCACGCCGCTAGTCGCGCGTCGCGTCCACCGGGTCTGATCTTCGATCTCACCCGTATCAGACGTATTTCCGCGATCTAAGCATTTAGCTCAAGCTTTCCGCGCTGCACGGCTCAGCTCAAGAGGCCGAAAGGTTTATTAGCTGTGCGCTCGGCCACTCCGGCAGCCTGGTCCAAAGTTTGACGGCAAGCTGAACCGATCACGCCAGGCCCTCCTCTGTGCTGAGCCGCAGGAATTGGGTCGGATCGGCGCGATGCATCGCCCGCGCCAATTCGCGCAACTGCCCGATATCACCGACGATGACGGCCTCGATGACTTTGGCGTCAAGGCCCACGAAGTAGGCTCGGATTTTCAGACGCTGTAAGGCCAAAACAAGATCGGGTGTCCATCCGCGATCTCCGGTCGGTCCGCCGGGCGTTACGACGCCGCCGATCATGTCTGGGCCAACTGCGTCTTCCCCCCCGCCAAGGTTGGCGCCACGCACCGCGTCCAAGGCTTGGATGGCGGCGGCTTCGTGGTCGGCCTGCCAGGCCTTGGTGGTCCGCAGCGTCAGATCGCGCAGCGCCATGGCCAACTCACCATAGCCCAGGCCGCGCATGAGATTGGCGCAATGCAGCCGAGCGATCCCGATCGCCAGCTCGTCGAGATTCTCCTGTCGCTTCTCGACGCCCTCCACGTCCGGATCCTTTACCCAGAGCATGGGCGTCTGGGGATGGCCCGGCGTCGAAAAGCCCCAGCGGGTGGCGATGGCGTAGCGTTTGAACGGCGCCGGATCCACGCCGCTGAAGATCCAGCCCCGCTGGACCTGGTCCCAGGCCCGGTTGAGGGCCGCCTGCGGGCCTGCGCCGTCATGACAGCCCTTGGCCTCGATGATCGCCATGTCGCCGGCGTCGTTCCACACGGCCCAATCTGGGCGATCGCCAGTTCCAAATTTGCGCACCACGCCGCCGGTGGGGGTCAACGACATTTCGTCGGCGTCGATATGGGCGAAGAAGGCAAAACCGAGATAGCGCTTGGCGTAGGCGCGAGCCACGAAGCGGCCAAACAGTCCCGAAAGCGCCGTCTTAACCTCGCGTGCGCGACCCAACGGCTCGCGAAAGGAGAAGAGACCTGAGCTATCGTCGACCAGATCGGTCAGAAGCGACCAGGATCCAAGACCCGCGCCAGGCGTCTGCACGATTTCTTCGACGCCGGCCTGTTCCACTTCCTCTACGGTCAACTCGACCCAACCACCTGTGATCTCCGGCGGCGAGGCTTCGGGCGGTTCGAACCGGTGACGGAAGTGCGGCATCTTCGCGAGCCTTTTCGGGCCGGCGGCTCCAGCCGCCAAGCTTTGGTATTGGAACAGCGAGTCGCGCTCCGCGACACTCAAGTTCGCGGGCAAACCTCGCGCGCCTACGCCCGACACGGACATCACTAGTTGCCGCGGTCAAAGGGCGGCACACTCCGCCGATGGTCACGGTTGATCCAGAATGGTGGGAACATCTGACGCCGCCGGCGATGCATGCACGCCGCAGTGAAATGGACGCTGTGCTGCGGCGGTTTGTACAGACCTCCTATGGGGCGTTCTGGCTGAAGTCTGCACTCGCGCCACACGGGGTGATCCGCGTCTCGCCCGGCCAAGCCATACCGACCTTGCACGCGCTCGCCTTGCCGAACCGACCCGCCTTCGTGCTGCCGCAGCTGAAGGTGCGGCCAGGTCACCGCTTCGTGGGCTCAAATCAGATGCGCTCGGGTGATCCGTTGGTGCCTGGCGAGTTGGCGCTCGGGCCCGAGATTCGGTTCGAGGTCATGGATGATCCGGCGATGTTACAGGCCTTGGCGAGCATGGATGTCTTTCGTCCAACGCAAGGGATCACCCGACCGGCGCAGATCTTCTCTATTCCGGCGAGTTATCTTCTCCGGCCGGAACACCGTCCGGCAGGCGCCTATGTTCTCTACCAGCACATTTTCGGGCACGCCGGTGCCTATCCTAACGACGGTTATTTCTACGTGGGGATCACAACGCGACGTTGGCAGACGCGATGGGCTGAACATCGCCGAGCGATTGCGGCCGGCAGCCTCCTGAAGTTTCATCGCGTGTTTCGCGATGAGACCGAGGCGCACCGGATCACCTATGTCCACCACAAGATCATGGCAGTTACCGATGATGTCGAGGCGCTCTACAGGGCTGAGGAATGGCTTGTCCGACAGCACTGGGAGGACGAACGCCGGCTGAACATGATCCCCGGTGGCAGGGCGGGATGGCGGGGACGTCGACAGCCGGATTCAGCAACGACTGCGGTCCGCTCGAAGGCCGATGCCGTATGTGCCCGTGGCGATCGCCTTTCCGTGGATCAGGTGCGTTCCATCCGATGCTTGCGGGGCGACGTCTCGGCCTCCGAAATCGCTACTCGCGTGAGCGCCCGCAACGTGCGCCAAGTTCGAGGCGTTCTGGCGAACCGCACTTATCAATGCGTCAGCGACGAAGGCCCCGAGGCGTCATGAGCCAAGGCGAGCAGACTGGCGCAATTGATCCGTTCTTCCATCTCGACCGCGCATTCGCCGAGCCGATGGCGCGCACCGACGTCCAAGCTCTCTGAGGAGCCCGTATGTGGCTGGCCAAATGATACTGACCGAAGACGAAATCGCCACCGCCTATGACGAGGGGCGCCTCTTCGACATGGTGTTCGACGGGTTTCGCGGGGCCGACGATGAGGTCGTCGCCCGGATCGCCGAAGGCGCTGCCAGCCTTCACAATTGTGGGCGCATCGACTTGGAGGCCATGCTCGACGAGCAAGCCCTGGCGGGTCTCGAGGCAGGACGGTTCTTCTCCGCTCATGGCGTCTTCGACGTCCTGATCCCACAGCTCGAACTTGCCCCCGCAGTCATGGCGGCGCTGGTCGACAGGCTGGTGGAGAAAGGCGGCGCCGACATGGCTGCCGGATGGCCTAAGCAAGGCTTCCAGCGCTGGTGCGCGGCTGACCCAGCGCGGGCGGCCTGGGTGTTGCGAGCCGCCCGCGAGGGCGACGTCGTCGCCACGCGCATGCTCGATGCGGCCTTGGTCGCCGACGGCCGGATCGACAGCGCCCTCGCTTTCCTGCGGGATGGACCGCCGGGCGCGCGGCCGATAGCGATCAACGCCCTGGGTCGACTGAAGGTGGACGAGAAGCACGCGCTGCGGATTCTGGAGGCGCTCGATCAGGATTTCATGCCGGAGCCGGACGATGTCTTCGACGCCCAGCGTATCCAGGTCGCGGTCGGGCTGGCGAAGACCCATGGCTCAGAAACCCACGACCGCTTGGCCTCGATCCTGACTCGAGGTCTTGCGAACCCAGGTCCGCTGACCCTGAACGCAGCCGCCCAGGCCCTCTGGCTGGATCTTCAGGCCCTGCCCCCCAAGAACATTGAGACCTTACTCAACGCTTTGCGCCATCTGGACCCGTCCTATGGGGCTGTGCTGCACAATCTCGACCACGCGCTCGCCACCTTGCTGAAGGGATCCCACGCCGATCGCGCGGTGAACTTCGTCAGCCACTACGTCGCCGAACACGGTCTGGATGTGAAGTGGTTCGACGGAGTGATGCACGACCTGCTCACCGGACCCCGGGCGCGGTTGGACCGCGTATTCGTCGCCTGGATGATCGGCGAGACCCCTGCCCTCGCCCAGGGCCTGATCGAGGCCCTGCGAACCTCGGACATGGCAGGAGCGCCGTTCGGCCTTGCCCTCATGCCGCTAGCGCTCAGCCCCGCCGAGGCCGAACGGCTTGCCAAGCGCGCGGTTGGATTTTTCTTTCTCAAGCCGGTGACGGCCGCCTCCGTCCTGGTCAGCGTGCTGCGCGACGGCCCACCCGAGGCCGCTGCCACCGCGTCAGGCCTCCTGTTCGATCCGCTGCTGATCAACTATGGCGGCAAGACCCGGGACTATCTGCTCGCCCTCAAGGCCAACGACCCGGCACAAGCGGCCGTGTCGGCCGCCCTGACCCAGGCCGACCGCTATCTGGAAATCCTACGCTCGGTCGGCGATATCAAAGAGTTGGATCCCACCGAGACCCAAATCCTCATAAAGAACCGGCTCGATCAGGAGGAGATGCGCCAGGCGCATAAAGCCGCCGAGGCCCAGTCGGTGTTCAAGGACATCTTCACACGATCGGTCGTACTGCACGGGCGGCAGGTGCGCACCTACATGACCGACTTTAATGGCCAGCGGCAGTTCACCGACATCACCCTGCAGAGCCACGGATTCAGCGTCGAGCTGCCGCGTACGGAGATTGTCGATCCCGTAGAACTCGAATACCGCCTGCGCCAATTGCGCATCGCTGAGGACGCTGCATGAAGCTACTGCTGCGTGAATATCTGTCCTCACTGCGCGAGCGTGACGAGCTGGACGCCCTGATGCCGGCGTTGCTCAGTGAGCTGGGCTCCACCGTGCTAACGCGGCCGAGGCGCGGCACCCGCCAGTTCGGGGTCGACTTCGCCGCCGTCGGGCCGGACGAGACCGGCGAGCGCAAGGTCTACCTGTTCTCCATCAAGGCCGGCGATCTGGGGCGTGGCCACTGGGCCGATGGCGAGCAAGCCCTGCGTCCCTCCCTCGACGAGATCCAGGACGTGTACGTCCCGCGCCGGATCCCCCTCAAGCACCGCAGCCTGAAGGTGGTCATCTGCATCTGCTTCGGCGGTGAGATGCTGGAAAATGTTCAGGACCAGGTCGAAGGCTATACCGAACGTCAAAGCACCGAGCGCCTGAGCTTCGAGATCTGGAACGGCGACCGCATCGCCGGACTTCTGCTCGATGGGGTCCTCCGCGAGGATGTCCTGCCGGCGGACTTGCGGACGGCCTTTCGCAAGGCCGTCGCCATGGTCGACGAGCCCGATGTAGCACTGCGGCATTTCCAACGATTGGTCGGGGCGCTGCGCCAACGGGCGACGACCGATGCCAAGTCGGCGGTCACCGCCGCGCGCCAGGCCTATATCGCGCTGTGGACTCTCTACGTCTGGGGGCGCGAGGCCAACAACATCGAGGCGCCCTATCAGGCTAGCGAACTCTGCGTCCTGCTGGCCTGGGAGTTCATGAAGCCGTACATCGGCAAGAAGACCAAGGACGCCAAGGCCATGACCCTGGCGTTCAACAGCATCGTCCATCTTCATCTGACGATCGCGACGTCGTTCATCAGCGAGAAGATCCTGCCGCATGCCGACAAGCAGCACGGCCTGTCCCTGGCGATCGGCACCCGCAGCGCGCTCGACGTGAACCTGCGTTTGTTCGAGGTCCTGGGCCGCCTGGCGATGGTGGGCCTGTGGCGGTTGTGGATGATCGAGCGGGCCGGCAAGCCGGTCACCGACGAGGATCGGGCCGTTCTGCAGGAGCTCGTCGTCGGCGGCCTCAAGCTGATCAACAACAATCCGGCCCTCTGCCTTCCGATTCGCGACGATCAGGCGGTGGACATCGCGCTCTTTCTGCTTTTGTGGTGGGGAGGCTATCGCGACCCGGCTGGCGTCGACTGGATCGGCCAGATCATCGGACGCCTGGGGTTCACCCTCGCCACGCACGGCCGCTACACCTGCAACCTGACCAGCTATGCGGATCTGGCGACGCACCCGAGCGAGCGCTCGGAGAGCTATCGCAAAGAAGCAACCGGCGGCAGCACGCTTATCCCACTGCTTGCGACCTGGTGCGTGAAGACCGGCGCAGGCGAGGCCTTGGGCGAGTTGGCCGCCATCACCGAGGCTTTCCTGCCCCACTGCTCGCTCCAGACCTGGATCCCGGACGAGACGAGCGAGGCGGCACTCTACGTCGGTGGGCCGCTGCACGGGATGGCAATTTCCGGTCTGCCCCTGAACAACGGCGGAACGGACTTGGTCGAAATCCTCACCGAGTCCGTCGAGGGCTGCCAAGCTTGGCCCAAGCTGTCGGCGGTGGCGACCGGCTATTGGCCGATCGTCATGATGGCTTGCCGGCGACACCGCCTGCCGGTTCCGCCGCAATTCTGGATCGCCGGCGCGCGACGGGCCATCGCCCCGGCCCCCGGGCTTCCCGCGGCCGAGCCGCCTCAGCCCTAGAGGCGGACTCGATTCTCCCGCGCTCGCTACGACGATTTACGCCTCGACTCGCAAGGCGGCCTTAGCGTGCCGCTCTAGGCGAGGCTGGTGAAGCTAGTCAGCACCTTCTGGACGAAATTGTCGCGCCCGCTTGATCGACAGGGTTGGCAGGTTGTTCAACGGTCATCAGCGGCCTGGGGGGCGTCACGCGCAGCGGGTGGCGCGACGGCTTTCACGCGGCGGACAACAACGCTGTCTCTTCCTTAAAGGCGAACCGCCGCGATACGCATAGGGTGTCGCGGCGTGACCCACGCGACAGTTCCAATGTCAGCAAGCTGTCTTCTGGGAACGCCGGGCTCAGTTCAAGCTTGAGATACTCGAAGAGTTGCCGATCGTGCACGGCGATCATCACCTGCCGCCCATGCTCCTTAGACAGCGTGCGCAACAGCGCCGCGAAGTGGGCGATGTGGACGTCATCCATCGACTGGACGGGGTCGTCCAAGATCAGCCAGGGCAGTTCCTTGGGGACGGACAGGTGCAGCGCGATGAACAGAGTGAGCGCGGCTGTGTTGAGGTTGCCCGCGCTAAGCATCGCCCCTGGCGTTCCCCCAGCGTCGCCGCCATCCCGGTGCTCAGTGATTAGCTTGGGCTGTAAGCGTTGGGTTTCTGCCACTGGGATACGGAAGGCGGGTACGAATGGTTCGCCCGGCGCCAGACGTACGAACAGGTCGCGCCAGAGAAGATTGAGGCGATTGTTGAACTCGCGCCGGATAATACTCGACCGCACCGTATCGACCGCCGCGCGGATGGCATTGCTCTGGTCACGTAACACCTGAGCGCCTTGCAACCCAGCGTCGGCACGGCCCCAAGCGGCCTGGTCCGCCTTGAGCCGCTCATTGACTTCTTGGCGCCGCGTCACAGCCGCCCTAACGGCGGAGACAAGATCAACGCCTTTGCGACGCAAGGTGAGCCGGCCTTCCAGACGGCTTGCTTCTCCGGCGAGTTGCTGGCCCAGCCGCGAAACGGCCGCCTCGAAGGACTCGCCTTGTGCCAACGGCGGCGCACCGATCGAGAGGGCGAAAGTGTTCAAAGTCTCGCCTGCGGCGGCCAGGGAGACGTGACGCGATTGGGATTCGGTGACGATGCGGCGCGCGGCCACATCCGCGGTGCGCAATAGCGTCCCCTCGGCCAGGGCGGCGGCCAGCCCATCCAGCTCCGAAACCACAGTCGAGACGGCGCCAGCACGGCGCTCAGTCTCCGCGATGACCTCGGCAGTGAGACTGCGGGCCGCCAGTGTCTCCAGTTCGCGATCGAGGCGCTCGGCGGTGACCTGCGCCTCACTTCGGCTGCGGCCAAGCGTCAGCAGTCTTTCGGCCGAGGCCGACAGTGTTCGGACTTTGTTGTGCACATGGTCGCTGAGCGAGCCGGCATTCATAACGCTGAAATCTCGGTCGCAGACCGGACAAATGTCGTCGGTAATGAACGATGTCAGCTCAGCGATAGCGGATCCAAGGCTCCCGGCTGAGGTCGATAGCAGGGCGACTTCGCCGTCGATCGTGTCCCGCTGCTTGAGGGCGACGTCGCGCTCGTTCTGGGCAGCCGCATGCCGCTCGATGTCGGCGCGCGCACGCACGGACTGTTCGGCCAATTGCGTCTGTTCGGTTCTCAGCCGAGCAAGCGCCGCGGTGGAAAAGGCCTCGGGATCGCTGGGCAGAGACGCGTCAGGCAACAGCACATCGATGCGTTGTCGAAGCGCGGACAACCGCCCGCCATATTCAGCCTCCCAATGGGCGTAGCGATCGGCGGCGCCTTGGGCGTCACCATGCGAGGCCAACCCATCGGTAGGCAAGGCGCTCTGCGCAGCCGTGATCTCGCGCTGAATCGCGCCGAGCTGACGCTGCTGGTCTGCCAGTTCCGAATGCTCCCCGGCGTCGGTCGCATCCTCCAGAGCTCGCGCGACCTCATCCAGGCTCGCCTCGGCGATCTCAGTCGGCAAGCCAAGGTCCTTACAAAGCACGGCAAGTTCCGCCAAGGCGGTCTTGGCGGCCTCATCAGCGGTAGAATGAATCTTCCGCTGATCGACGAGAAGGCGGTCCAGCCGCGCCTTCTCGTTTTCGGCCTCCAACCACCCATCCACGTTCTTGCGAACATTGCGAACGTCGCCGAACGGTTTAAGTCCCGCCTCCAACGTGTCCAGACGGTCCAGACCGAGCAGCTTGCCCACGAAGCGCGCCAGCGGCGAATCCGCATCATTTCCGGACTCTTGGTAGATCTGCAGCAACTGACCCAGGAGCGACTGTGGAAGGAAAGTCCGCTCACGGAAGAACCCGGCCAATGGTTCGCCTAACGCCGAAGCGGCGCCCAGGCCGCTAGCGGTAAGCGTGACCCCAAATTCTCTGGCATTTCCTCCGTCCAAGCACTTGAGTTGGACGCTTCCTTCTTCGGCTGATCGATGAAGCAGCTGCTTAGCGTAAGCTGGGTCAGCCCTGAGAAGTGACTGAACACCGCCAGTGAGGGCCAGCTCGATCGCCGAAAGCAGGCTCGTCTTGCCGGCACCGTTCTCGCCATGGACCAGGACGACCTTTGCATCGAGCGGCGCATGGATGTGACCGCGAATGCTGCGGAAGTTGGTGATGTCCAACCCTTGGAGGTTCAGTTCGCTCATGGAGCAATCTCTCCTGGGACGACCGTAAACGCGCCGCTGATGACCAAGGCAGCCGCATCGGTGACTGCTTGCTCGCCTTTTTCCGATCCGGCGATTAGCGCTTCGACTAAGGCCGGGTTCGTCGTGGTGGGCAGGACTCGTGTCAACTGTTCGATCGCAGAGGCGCTGCCATCCTGTGCCGGCGTCACGGCCTCGGGGAGGGTGAGCGGCAGCAGCACCCTGATGCGATCGTCGAGCTGGCGCGCAGTGACTGCGTCAACCGGTTCGCCCTCGGCGTTCAGCGCGATACCATCAACCTGCAGGACGCGGCAGGTCTCCGACAATGTTTCGATGCCTTCGGCTAGCACCGCCCCTGCCAGGATCGCAGTGACCACGTAACGCGATCCGGTCACGTCAAGGGCGCGGCTCAGTGCCTCGATCCGTTGACGGACTCGCGCCGGATCTCGATCGCCAAAATCTCCAGTCGTCGTATCGATGAGCAGAATCAGATCTAACGCCCGGCCATCGCGTCCACGCATGGCGCCAGTGAATGCAAACTCCACGCCCGCAATCCGGAACGGCGTGGGAAGTACGCTATAGCCAGCCAGAGCCAATCGAGCCTGTATCGCCTGGATCAACGGTGAGGCGCTCACAGGATCATGTCCGAGATGAAATCCTGTTGAAGGGTCGCCGCATCGTCGGCACGGCTAATCAGATGACCTAGACTGACATGAGTCTCACCAGCAAATCCCGTACGTCCTGGACCCGCGCGCACTCGCCGCGGACTTCCCGAGCCGCCGGTGAACTGACGCCAAGTGTCATCAGCGTGGATGACGATGGCGTTGTCGTTGGCCAGGGCCCCAATGCTCTTCAGCGCGATGGCTTCCGTCGCCGACCGGACGATGAACACTGGACGGTCCACACCGTCTGGCCTTGCGCCTCGCGCCGTCATCGCGCCGGCGGTCACGTCGTTTAACGCGGGCGCCTTGAGCTCCCAGAGTCCGGCCGAACGGCCTTGCTCGAGCAGAGCCAACGCGACGCCTAGGCGATCGAGCGCCATCGCCTGAGCGTTTTGATCCGCGCCAATGAGGTTAGGCGTGAAACTGCTCAAGACCTCGTAGGCGTCCGTGTTCGGCGCCAAGGCTCCTCGGCGAAACAATGACAGCATGCGTGACCACAGCGCTATGCCCCGGCTCACCGCCTCGGTTCGATTGCCCACGGCCAGATCAGCGGCCGCGTCACGCAACCCGATCAACGATTGCGACAGTCCGTTGGCGAGATCGGCCTTGCCGAGGTTGCCCAAACCCATCGTCATCAAGCGGTTCAGCTTGTCTGTCAGGAGCTTCAGGACGAGCGCGATCAGAACTTGCTCGCCCCAGGCGCGCAGGTGCGTGCCAGTGTGGACGGCGGCTGGATCGTTGTTGTAGGCCTCTCCATAGGTCAGGCGCAGGACGTCACGCTGGCCCTGGCGAATGCTTTCTTCGCAGAAGACATGTCCCGGTGCATTTGGCGTGCATGGCCATGGCCATGCA
>Ga0187844_10001335_pt1 | contig 18868 bp, 18 predicted proteins | sample SpaLakP09_SKY_50_FD_134517 | JGI IMG/M metagenome (GOLD analysis project Ga0187844, IMG submission 134517) | Oligotrophic lake water microbial communities from Sparkling Lake, Wisconsin, USA - SP09_SKY_50 | ecosystem: Environmental > Aquatic > Freshwater > Lake | place: USA: Sparkling Lake...
CATTTTTAATATTGAATGTTCAAATCAACACATTGAACATTTATGGTTAAAGAGAACTTCTTTTTGCGAGAATATTTTAGTATGTAAAAATTTTAAAATAGAGAAAACGCAACGAGGAGGTCTTGACGAATTTTTTGAAACAATATAACGCAATTATGTAATAACGCGACAATGCTATTACAATAACAAAGAAACTTTTATTTTATTATTTTTATTATTTTTCTGCTTTTTTTGCCATACATCTTTTTTCTTCTTGAATATTTTCCCATATTTTTTAAATACTTATTTGTAATACTAAAAATAGTCCATGGCATTTGTGGTCTATTGTGTAAATAAGGTCTCAAAAACGCCCATTGCCTATTCTGGTCGCAGAAATCGTTCTTTAAAAACGGGGTACCGCACGAATTTCCATATCGCAATTCAAAAGACATATTCTTTGCCATTGTTGCATCTATCACGCAACCATCTAGAGCGCCCCTTGGCGCATATGGTTTTGGTCTACTAGGGTCAGACATATATTCGCGCGCGTCCAAATCATAGTGCGAACAACAAGTTCTCGAACAAGGATTTGTCTTATTCAAATATACATCATAGTGGTCTGAGATTATTTCTTTGGCAATATAAATATTGATTTTACCCTTGTGTTCTTGCATTAAATCATCCAAACGCACACGGCGGGCACCTTGATGTCGGCGTATGTCATCGAAACCTGTGTCCGCGCTTTCCAAGTTGCGTATGCGTGGATCATACGGTGCATTGAACCCGATAAAATAACCGTTTTTAGTGCGCTTTACATTATGATATTTAAGACCAAGTTCCAAAAGCATAATCTCGTTAGTATTAATGTCGCCGAACATCCACGAGTTTGCGTAATCACCCGAGTTGCCTTTCAACAAGATTTCGACATAGTCATCCAAGGTATTGCCGTATTGCATTGCTTGACGAATTCTGCAAGAAATAGGCAGGTTGTTTTCAAAGGGGAGAAATCCACCCATTGTTGTTTCTGTGCCAATGATACCCTTGCTCGTTACAAAAAAATCCGTGCCGGACCAAATGAATCCTGCAAATGCTTGATATAAAATGCGGTTTCCTTTGTCGCAGCGAATATCAATAACACAATTGGCATATTGTCCATCTACAAAATTGGAAAAGTTATTATGAGCGCAAACAATTTTTCCGTCTTCAGTGAAATCTTTTCCTGTAACCATAAATGCGCTACATCTTTCTTGTTGACCTTTTTTTCTTGTGCTACCACCACCTTCACCATGATGACCTCTATTGTTATTTCCATTTGTCTCACGATTCGAATACCAGTTTTCAGTCAAAGCAAAATAATTATTCCACGCAATAATTTCATCGAGAGAAGTCTTCGTACCCCCGGCGTTTATGCCCGCGGCAATGCCCTCCATTTCTAGGTAGAATTCGTGAAATTCCTCTTTTAATTTGTCATTATATAAACTCTTAGCCGCCTCAATAAAAAAGTCCCATGTTTCGCCGAAATCTTCGTAAATGATAAAATTTAACATTTTCTGTATTTCTTTAAATTCCTTTGCAACAAAATAACCGTGGGCGTATCCGCGTTCTTTCGGCGAACCGCGAATGGAAATATATTTCCAACCATTTAAATCATAACATATTCCGTTTTTCAATTTCATAATAGAAGACATAATTCTTATATTATAAAAATATTATTTTTATTAATTTGCGAGTTTACGAGTTTTCTGTAAACTTGACCTTTTTATTCTTCTTTTTGTCTTTATTTTCCTTAGCTTTGGCTTTGGTATTGAATTTCTTGTATCCAGTGTATTTCTTAACTTTTTTACTAGCCTTTGTTTCTTCTCTAGTATGTTCTTCCGGAATAGGAATATTAAATGCTTTCGACACTAAATGAAAAAAACTGATAAAATAACCTACAAGAAGTATTCCAAAAGCTAGTATGTCACTTCGATAAACTTTCTGTTTTAAATAAAATTGGTTGATTAACAATACGAGAGAAAATTGCAAAATAATCAAAAGGAAAGTATCTTGCGTTGGAGTGACCAATTTATATCTATGACCGATGTCAATTGCGAAAGTCATAAAAAACCAGTCTGCCCAAGCAAAAGGAATAGCCATAGAAAACGCTTGCCAATAAGTCAAATTTTTAAAGGGAAGTGTAACATATTGTCCCCACATTGATAAACTTTGACCTGTAATAAATAAGAGCAAATATACAAGGTATTGTATTGGTTTAGAGGTATTAAAATCAAGATTCATTTGGTTTATTAATATTACTAGATATTATATATTATAATCGCACATTAATATAGCAAACAAATGAAAATGAATTTTACAACAAAAGTGCTATTTTGGATTTTTCTAAATATATTAATTGTTGCATGCATGGATTTAGCATTATTTATGCAAACAACTTTTAAAGCTGACGAAGCAACAATTTATAATAAATTGCTAACGAGTGAATTTTGGGCGACTATGGAATGGCTCGTTTTAGTCCCCGCGCAAAGAATCGGTAATACATTTTTGAATCCAGCGCAACTCAATTTATCATCGTTTGTATTCGATTTCTTAGGACAAATCGTCACAAATAATTTTTGGTTGAAAATAGGAACAACTATTGATGATTATGTGGGAATGGCAATCATTTTGTTGGGAATGTATTGCTCAAAAATGCAAGTGTTTGGATAATATCAGGGCATAAACTTGTGCTTAGATTCTCCAAATTGCAAAAATTTTTGATTATTTCGTAAAAAAATATAATTAATATATAATGGAAAGGTTTATAAAATCCGCGAATGATAGTTATGCTATTACTCCCAAAAAACCGTTAGTTAGTCAATCAGCAAACGGAAAGTTTTCTACTTATGCTGCTAAAAAAGATACTGACAAAGTTGCTGACGAAGTTAGTGATGAATATACTAAATATTTTCCTGAAGACAACACGCAAATTCCTCCAGGTTTAGATGAAGTATTGGACTTAGACAGTAAAACTGAAAGCATTACAGCATTGAATAAATATAAAAAAGAGAATGGAATACCCTATGGCGGAAAAAAATCAAAATCAAAATCAAAAAAATCAAAAAAGAGAAAATTTAGATCAACTAAAAAGCAAAATAAAAAGAAAAATAAAAGGAGGTCACAAAAAAGATCTAGTTGCACTTAATTTTTTGTAAAAAATTGGCTAAGTTTTCAACAATTCTTTATTACATAGTTGCTAAAATGTCGACAATTGTGATGATATAAATTGAATGATTCGTCCCATTTTTTTATCATTTTATTTAATTTGTAATAACCCATTGGAAATGCAGCACTGTGTTTATTTGCGCTCAAATTTTTTATCCATTCTTTAATTAAAACTTCTTTATTATTATTTTTATTGTTGATATAAACTATTCTCGTTTTGCCTGGAACATTTTTACCTAAAAACAAATTTAAACATGTTGAAATATTAAGTTCGCTCATCGGAGAATAATCTAATAAGTATTTATGATTTTTTCTTTTAAATACAACTATATGATGCAAATTAATTTGAGGCAAAAAGGGAGATACTAAAGTCCCTATTATTTCTTTTTCAAATTTACAAGAGAAATATTTACTCATTGCGCTGAAAAAAATAAAAAATAAAAAGATAAAATTCATAATATAATTTTATCTTTTGTAAATCTTTATATAGTTTGCAAAATTCAATCTAATTGTTCATCATAACCATTCCCATAATCACAAACATAAGAATAAAAGGAATAAGAATGAGGAACCAAGCAATTCCGGTGTGACCATCCTTGCAGATTAAATTCAAAATCCATGTCCAGAAAAGAATGTAAATGAATTTGACAATGAAAATCATTGTTGTGTTAGGAACACGCGCGGAAAAAGATCCTAAATTATAGGTATTCTTGTTTCCCAAGTTCTGGAAAACAACCGCAATGAGTCCAACCATGGAAAGGACGAAATACAAAAAAGCGGGGGTGCACAATTCTCTTAGCTTTTTAGGAAATGCCATTATGATATAAGTTTAGATAAAAAATCCACCTTTTCCACCTTTTCCACCTTTTCCAAAGGTGGAAAAGGTGGAGCCAAAAAGTCCTCAAATCAAGAGCAAAAAGTCCTCAAATCAAGAGCAAAAAGTCCTCAAATCAAGAGCAAAAAGTCCTCAAATCAAGAGCAAAAAGTCCTCAAATCAAGAGCAAAAAGTCCTCAAATCAAGAGCAAAAAGTCGTCAAACCAAGAGCAAAAAGTCCTCAAATCAATAGCAAAAAATAAGATTATTTTGGCTCCACCTTTTCCAAAGGTGGAAAAGGTGGATTTAAAGGTGGTTTAACTGATCCTTATAAGGCAGAGGATTTACAGGTTGCGCGTAACCATTTATTGAATTATACGCGCTTCCCAATCCATAAGTAAATGTTCGGCCAAAGTTTACTAAATCTTGCGGTATAAACCCTCCTCCTCGCCTTTTGCTCATTTTGTTCATTTTTTTTGATTTATTTGATTTCTTTTTTCTACCTCCGGTATACTCGCCTAAAAATAATGAACCAGCTCTTTCCTGCATTACATCTGCCACTGGGTCATATGGGACATATTTGTTCAATGAAAAATGGTTTGTAACTCCGTCTTGTCCTGCAACTCCGGGCCAATTGCTTATATCTGCTTTCCACGGCGCCCCAACAAATGCAGGTTGTGGCGGATAAGGAGATAAAGTAGAACCGCCTTTTAAGCACATGGCGCAACCAGCATTCCCTCCTTTCATCGCCGAACCTTTACCTCCAAAAGGCATTCCGCAACCACAACTACCGCCTCTTCTACTTCTTTTGCCCATTGTTTTTGTTGAGCTGCAACCCTTTTGCTTGTACAAACGCTGAGTTTTTGTGCTTCGCGTTTTCATTGTTTTCCTAGATTTTTGAGTTTTACGCGTTTTTTTAATGTGTCTTCGACTTGTCATATATATTATCTAAAGAAATTTATTCAATATCAACATGTGTCAATAAATGTCGTCTGCAGCACATTTTCTTTAACCCCAACTCGTCCATAACTTCACCTTCCGCCGTCTTGTCGTGAAAATCTTTAGTTAGATACAATACCTTTTCCACGTCAACACCCTTGGCCAATTTCTTCTTCCTCACCTCTTCTACATAGTGCCTGTATTTGTTGGCTACCACCATTCCGCATGTAAAACACTTTATTGGTATGATCATTCTATTATTATGTGTTAATATATTTATATTCTTTATTTTCAAATCAATTTTTTATCTATATTGTAAATTTTATATTATAAAAATAATAAATTTATATAATCAATTCCGTGCAAATAAAAAAAATCAAAATCACTATTATAAAACTTGCGCACAGTATCTTTTAACTTTTTGCTATAAAAATATTTAATATTAACATTGTAATAATAATATTTCATCATATATAAATTGTCTACGCCTTCATTAAAATCTTCATTATAATTTTTTCTTTCATGACCTTCTTTTTTATATAATACATTCTCTGGAATTTTTACATTGCACAATTCTTCAATATATTTATAATCAATATTTTCGACATCATAAAATTTAATGCATTTAGAATTCAAAATTTTTTTATCAAACCCACCCGATGTTTGTGGTTCAAAATGGTGTTTTTCTATCACGTTCCAATTTTGTTTTTCTAATTCGTTTACAAACATTGAAAAAGTTATAAATTTCCATTTCCACAATTTTCTATACTCACCATTAATATTATATTTATCTAAAAATCCCGATACAAGTCTTTTATATGGATTTCTACTAATTATTATAGTTGTGTAATTTTCAATATCATAGGGCAAAACAGTGGACGCATTAACATTTCCATGAATATTATCGATCAAATTACTATTATTATGTTCTATAAAATAAAATATTCTTTTTATATGACTGCAACCACATTTTGGCGACCAACCAAATATTATTTTATTTTTATTATTAACTAAAAAATGCATAATATAATATAAGTATTTATTAAAATCTAATTCTTATCTTCACAATTGCCATAACACTTATTCATGTAGTAATAACTATCAACATCTAATTTATTACTTTCGTTGTCCGTCTTAAATATTGGTCCATTTTTATCACCTGCATAACATTTGCTTGTTTCGCCTTTTTGCCCCCAAACGCAACACTTGGAGTTCACACAATTCCCCTTGGTTAATTTGCCGCAACTTTCATTTAGATTTTTTGCGCTCGCATCAGAGTCGTAGAACCTGCAAAAACTATCTTCTAAACTTGTAGTTGCGGTGTCGGGATTGTTTTTATTTCTTAGAGCTTCTTTTAAATATGGTCTTGTTTTAAATACAAAAACTATTAAACTAATAGAAATAATAGAAATGATAATACTTGTAATCAAGCAGGACAAATGCAATTTCATATTGTATTAATATATATTATTAATAAATATTATTAATAATATTTTGTAAAAACAATATAGATTTTAAAAATATAGTATAATTATTAGAAAAATGGAAAATGAAAAAGACTATTATAAACTAATGGAAAATCCGTTTTTATTGGATATTGAAGACAAAATGGAATATACAAATGAAGAATTGGATCATATTCAAAGTTTGTTGCAAAAAAAATATCTTGATTATATTATTGAAGATGGTTACAATGACGACTTTAAATGGCCGTTTCATCATGTTAGAGATAGATGCACCAAAGGCCTGTGTTATAAACAAAGAATTATTGATTTACCTAATAATATTTTGCCAATGAAAAACTTGTATAAAGTTGGGGACGGCGGAAATGGAAAAAATTGTTTTGTTTGCTATAGCCACTTAAATACTGATCGTTGCGACTTTTCAAAAACCATGTTGCAATCCTTGGAAGAAGTAGGTTTTAATGGGTATTTTTATTTGTTTAATGGTGGATTTCCTAATCCAACGGGAACTGAAATGAAGTACGCAGGTGTGCCTTATTCTTTTAAAGTTTTTGCAATATTAGAAGCGCGCAAGAAAGGATTCGAAAAGGTAATATGGATCGATGCCGCTTGTTATGCTGTTAACAATCCACAAAGATTATTTGACATGTTAAATGAAAATAATGTTATTTTTAGGTGGTTTTATCCGAATCAATTTGAAACGGAACCTGGTAAAATTAGTTACGATAGAGAAGTGCTTCCAAAAACACTAGAATTATTAAATAAACTTACAGAGAGAGATGTTAGAAATGATTTTAATGTAAATACTATTGTTTTTGGTTTAAATTTAAATCTAGACATAATTAACGATTTTATTGCGGAATATTATGAGATGGTAAAATTAGGTCTACCATTTTTATCAACTTATCCCGAAGAAACAGTTTTTGCCGCAATCCTGAATAAACCAAAATATAAACATGTATTTAATTATCATAATCATGAAATTAGTAAATTATACATTAATGAACATTATCAAAATAAGAATCAAGCAAAATCAAGCGGTTACTTCTTTTTGCAAAGAAGATACTATAATTAATTGTGGTATAATTGGTAGACCCACTATTTTTATTTTTTTTAGCAATGTAATGTATATATGCCGCGTAAGACTTATCGTAGACATCGTCGCGCTTCCCGAAAGATGCGCGTTCCTGGATTAAATTCCACTATGCGTACAGCAAAGAACATTGGCAAGAAATCCGTGTCAGGAGTAAAACAAGGATTTTCCGGTATTTTTGGATTCTTGAAAAGCGGATTTGGTTTAGCATTCGATGCGGCCAAGGAAGGAGTGAAACAAGGTTCTAAACTTGTTTCTTCCAGAAAGAGCCGCAAACACCGTCGCAAACATTGAATATATTAAATTTTATTGAATTCTAATATATTTATTTTCTTTTTGAATGTCTAGCTTTTCTAGTTTTTTTTATAGTGTTTCTCTTTTTATCTTTCTTTGTCTTCTTTGTCTTATTTGGTTTCTTTGTCTTATTTGGTTTCTTTATTTTTTTAGTTTTAGTTTTATTGTTTCTTTTATTTTTTCTTTTATAACCACCCATTGGCACAGGATAAAGATATTTTTCCTCGGGAACACCAGTTTCAAGTATTCTGTATTCTTGAATTGCATCAGCTAATTCAGAATCATCCGCCTTTTTTGGAATTAGATTAGGTAGTTTGTTTTGTCCAAATACTAATTTATATGTTCCGGGCAATGTCTCCAAAAATGCAAAAACCTTACTACTATCTTTTGTATCTTCACTTAATTTTCCCACCTTTTCTCTTAAATTAACCAAATCCTCGAAACTTACTTTGTATGTACCTTCCGCCCCATTTCCCGTCATTGTATCTATTCTCAATTCTGTGTCTCCAGCCTTGACGCCTTCTTCAATATTAGTTTCGGGAACTCGTCCAATTTCACTAGTTTCAAAAGTTAATGCAGAGCCTATAAATAAATGAGCAACATCCGCCGCTTTTGCAAAACTTACATATAAATAAGTCATATGATCTGCAATATTGGGAGCGGCGTTTGCTAATTTTGTTAATGTGCTGGGTTCTTTGTCTGTGCAGTTAATCGATTTGGTGTATTCAGATTTTGGTAAAGGTCTCATTGTTGTTGAACTTTTGCAGTCTCTAGAAACTAACTTTCTGTTTCCGGCTTTTTTATCAGCAACGCTGGAGCAAGGGTGATAAAATCCAAAACCTGGTGGAGGCAAAGAAGTTACCGGATCGCCGTCATTTGAAAAGCGTTGAAATATTATTTGACTGTCCACAACATACTTACACAATTCTTCACTTGATTTTTCACCAAGAGCGCGCGGCGAACCAAAAGAAATGCAAATGCATTTTTTATTCAAAATTGTTTCCCTTTCTTTTATTGTTTTGCAATACTCGTAACACATCATTGTTCCCATAGCACCTCCCAATGAATGACCCGTAAATACAGGTATACTTTGTCCTTGCAAGAAATTTTTTGATAGGTAGTCCATTGCATCAATAATTGTATGCGAAATTTCAAATACTATTTTTCCAATACCTAATAATAACTTTCGACCAACATCATCAATGGTAACGGGAACTATCGAATCGGGTCTAGCGTAACTAGCCGCAGTTTTTATGCTATAGGTTCCTCTAAAACTACAAAATATTAAATTTGGCAAAGTTTTAATCCCAATAACCAGAACATCTCCATAATTTGAGTCAGCTATACTAATTATTTGAACATTTTGATCCGTTGTTTGAGTATAATCAGGACTATTTGTCGTGTCTTCAATTAAAACATTTATTCTTTTTACATAATCCATAAAATCTATTGCTTTTCTTTTGTTTCCAGCACTGTCTGTGTATTCTCTTAATTTGAGTCCATTTGGGTTTGCATTTAAATTAAATAGCCGGTCGTCTTCAATCTTAAAATTTGCGTCTGTGATTGTTGCAAGACCTGCAATAATTTCTGGTGGTATTATTCGTAAAACGCCTGATATTAAAAATAATGGCATTGGATCTTCCGTATAAGCTATTCTGGAAAATGCTGCGCATAAAAAATCAAAAAAGCTTGCAATACCAACTGTACCGTCGGTGTTACTGCTATTACTACTAAAAAGTCCCATTTTTTCTTATATTATCTAAATACTATTTTTTAAAAAATATTCAAAGTAACCCCCACGCTCGTTTTTACCTTCTTATTTGCTTTTTTTCCTCCTCCGGTTTCAGGTTTGTGTATTTTATCGTGACATTTTTCGCACAATGCCATCAAATTGGCGGGATGATTCTTATGAAATGATGAACCATCTTCTGCAAAAATAAATCCGTCCTCATTTGCATCCTTTTGGTGCTGCAAATGATGTACTTCCTTTCCTGTTTCCGAATTACACATTTCGCACATTGAAATCAGTTTTTTACTATTGAAATGCGATGTCTTTAATGAAAGCACGGGTTTTGATTCTTGTTGGTACTTTATTCGAATATTGTGCGCTGCCTCTAAAAACTCAGCAGGCAAACTCAGGGCTTTGCAAACTTCGAGTCCATACATGTTGTCCCCCGGACCATCCTTCAACTTTCTATCGTAAACCAGTAAATCCCGCTCTTTGTCATATATTACTTCCATGTGTTTGAGAGAAAGAGTTGGTAGATCAGTTATCTCATCATAGGTCGTTATCTCATGCAAGTGCGTGGCAAATATAAAACTCGATTGTTTCGTCGCTAACATCTGGACCCCTGCAACAAAAATGCTTTTTGCTGAAATGCTCTCAGTTCCAGAGCACAATTCATCTCCCAGAATCAAACTATTTTTGTCCGCCAATCGCAATATAGTTCGCAATTCCGACATTTCAACAGCAAATGTGGATAATCCCTTGTGTATATCGTCATTGCCCAAAATGCGCGTAAAAATGTATTTATATGGAGAAAATTCAAAAAATGTGGAAGGGACATATAGTCCGGCTTGAGCCATTACCACTGCAATTCCAAGAGCCCGAATAAAACTCGTCTTTCCAACAGCATTTGTGCCGTAAAGCAATACACCGTCGATGTCGCCAGATTCGGTTTTACCTTCGGTTTTACCTTCGGTTTTACCCAATTGAATGTCATTGGCAACATACAACTCGTTTTGCTGTATGTGTTCAATTAAACAATGTCGAAGACCCTTGACATTTACAAATGATTTATCCGTTTCTACAATTGTCGGTTTGCAATAATTGAATTTCCTAGCAATCGACGCCTTGGCATAAATGAAATCCAGCATTGTAACAAACTCAATAATACATTCGAATTGCGCTTGACACTCTTCCAGCTTTGCAACAATAGATTTCAAATATACTTGCGTTAATAAATCCTTCATTTGCACCTTAATGGATGACACATTCTTGCACAACTCTTTAATAATTGGCATATTAATAGTGTCATTGCTAGCCGTTTGATTGTGAAACTCCAAAATATCGCGACCCACTTTGAAATCAAAAGTGCAGTCTTCATCATTGAAAGAAGATTTATAACTCAATGGAACAATAGTTTCTAAAGAAGGTAGCGACTGTTTTAGTAAAGTACACCGTCTTTTGGTCGAGAGAAGACTAAAATGGTTTTTTTCAGTTTCGTGGATTTTCACATAATCAGAAGACCGCGTCTTTACACTCTTCTTCTCATACTTTTCAATCGTCTTATTAAAATACTCGCGAATCGCCTCCAATTTATCCATTGATTCGACTAATAATTTGGCCTTTTCATCCAAGCCAGAGTCAACATTCTTCTTGAAGAAGTTGATTTCAAATTGCGCACAATTTTCGATGCCTTCACACAATGACATATCCATTGTGGAGTCAAAAAATGAAATCAAATCTCTACAATAGAGAGAAACCGTATTATCGGGCTTGTTATTGTTAGGAGTTTTATTACTTGTCAGGTAGGTTAGCAACGCGTTATCTTTGGAAACAAGGCCGTAAATCTCATCAATTGAAAAAAGATTCTTGTAAAACTGAAACAACGCTTTGGGAGCTATCTTCTTCATAATAATTTGTCGATTCAACTTGGCAATGTCCTTTATTTGGCCTAGTTTTCCGGGTAAGCCTTCGTAACTCGCGCAACTCTTCATCATATGCTCAATCATATTATATTCACCGCGCAAATAAGTTACATCAGTCGTAGGATTCAAGAAATGATACGAGAACCGGCGCTTTCCCATTGAAGTAATGCAAATATTCAGCATCTTCTCTACCGAAGATAGCTTGCCTCTTCTTTCATTGCCATGTTCATCTATAATATTGAGCTGTTTGAGAGAATGATTTGCCAATATTAATCGATCACAGCAATTCTCAAACTTGGGTTCGCTTATTTTATTAACTAGATTGGGATTGTGTTGATAAATAAAATCCAACAAAAAACAAAAGGCTTGGGTTGCAATTGCGTTTGCGTAAAAATTTTGCGAAAAGGTATCATAATCACCTATTTTATAAAATCGAGAGAAGAGCTCCTTTTGATAAATCTGCTTCTCACTATTGAGCGCGCGTTTCATTATTCCTGTTTTAACCACATCGGTGTCCTTCAAGAGAGAAATTTTATGAACCGAGTTGCATTCAATATTTGCGTAATTCAAGATTTCGTCCATTTCTGTGTCACTTATATTTCCAATCATTATAACCTCGCTCGGTTTATAAATTGAAACAAAACGCTCCAATTCATCAAAAGTTGTCGGCGTCTTCAAATAAATCTCTTTAAATTCAAAAATTGATGTTTTTCCCGTATAAATATCAATATTGGCCATTCCCACTTGAACCATTCGACCCGCATTAGTCTCTTTGGATGCCATCTTTTTCAAAATTGCAGAGGATGACACATCGACAACATTTACCCAAATCGCCATTGTATTATTAGTTATATGCGTTGACTCGTTTGAGAAATAAGTGCCGGGCGAAAATATTCCCACCAGGTTTCGCGTCTTCACATCGTCCGCGTCTTGCGCGTACACTACAACGGTGTATCCGTTTTCTTGTAGTCGTTTCATATATTTATCAATCATATAGTGGCCAAATCCGGCCATCACAATGCCATGTATGCCCATAGTCACCTTTTTATCGGCAATATTCAAGTCGCACACGCGGCTAAAATCGCTGATTTCGCTACCGCTTAGCTCACCACTAGTTTTATCTTGAAGGCCGTAAACTTCAAAAAACGCGCCAACTTGCATAAGAACGACTGTGTTTTTGCCATATTCGGCTTGATATTTTTTTGTTAGCTCAAAGTATTCTTTTACTAGCGCCATATATGAATATATATAAATACGCGGGTTGCTTTTATATATATTTTTATCAAGTTATTTTGGGTCGATCACTACAAAATCGTCATCGGGTAAACCTATTCCAAGTGTTAGCAGCTTTTTCTTTAAGTATTGAAATAATTTTTTATCGATAAAATGAAGATGATAATAAAGTATTTTCAATAAAACAAGCATCCATGATATGTAAAATGGCAATGTTGTTTTTTTATTGTGCTCATTTAAAATGTCATCTTTAATTTTTTCATTATAAATAGAAAACTCGGCGCTAAACCCCCTTTCAGAATTTTTATACATTATTTTATAACCATAAATCATCTTATTATTGCTGTTCAATCTCCACACAAACTTTTTAAAATCGCGGCGCTTAACATGCAAAAAATGTTGCATCTTGACCATTACCGATGATTCATTAGGTGTAAAAATGTCAACATCAATATCGCTTTGCCCAGGAAAATAATCGTTTCTTTGAATGCTGCCGTAGAAATATAATGGGGTTTCCAAGTAACTGCTCAATTCTTGAAAGAATTGTTCCGCATTTTCTGTTAATTTATTTTTTGTGGTTTCCATACCTAATATAAATCGAGAAAAATATTCTTATATTTGTGAATAAAATGCATTTTTGCGTTTTATCTCAAGTAGATTAATGATTTTATTACTTCATTTCGTGTTAAACCCCTATAATTATGTTCTAATAAATTATATATACAACCGTTTAAATTGCAAATATCTCCAGTAGATAGCCATGTTTCGTAATAAAATCTACCTTGCGGCCACGCCTCTATTTTATCATTTGTTAGTGTTTTGTTATATATTATAGGTTTTTCGCAAGTTTTTAAATATTTCCCAGAAGCCCAAAAAAAGTTATACCAACAATATCCATCCAAGCTAGGAAATAACGATGCTTTATTTAATTCGTTGTCATCTTCATGAAATTTTATTAATGTGTTTTTCCAATTATTAAGCGTGTATTTAGTTAAAACTTTATTTTCGCGGCTTGCATCATTAATTACATCACTAAAAAACATTCCTTTGCTGTGAATGTAAATAAAAATTTTATCGGGGTTAGTGCAAGCTTCATTATACAACTTGTTTATTCCCTGATATTCGTAATAATTTTCCGTTAAAATTGACAAAAAATAAATACAGTTGTTTTTTTCATTAAAATAATTTCTAATAAGCTCTTCAACCAATTTTATATTTTCTTCTTGCTCGGAACACACTTCAATGTGTAAAACCGCTTCTTCTAATATACCCGAATTATACATTTCCATTAACTGTGATAGAATGACCTTGTCCCATTTTTTATCAGGATTTATACACGCGTAATAAACTATGTGGATTTGTCGTTCGTCCAATTTCATAATATAGTTATAAACAAGATATTTTTTAAATATTTAACTAAATACTTTATTTATCAATAATAACTTTATTGCATACATTTCGTATTATTTTATTGATCCCCGAATCGTCATCCGGGGTTATAGTGGTAGTTATTTGATTGGCAATTTTCATATATAAATCATTCTTTTTAGTAGTAACATCCGACGCGCTCGGGTTCGCCTCTTTCCAGACAGGAATATATTTTAAATTTTTGTGGGCTATTAACGCAATGGCGTTTCTTATTTTCTGTTTGTTATCGTCCTTAATCCAATTGTCGTCCTCTTTAATGTACAAGGTTTCGCGCTTGATGTCATTGCAATGAAGTGGGCGACGCGTTTCATCGAGGTCTTTTAACCCTTTTATAAATATATTAGATATGCCTTGAACATAACCGAGTTTGCCGATATTTTCGAAATCTTCATCGAGGATTTCTAGAGTACTGATAAAGTCGCTCATATTCATAGCGTCTTTGCATTTCTCGTTTAAAAAGACTTGTAAATTGAATTGTTTGTTATTGTTATTACAATTATTATTAGCATTTATAATATTGGAAGGCTTGGACGCCAATTCAAACATCTTATTGCTCTGGTCCACGAGCAATTCTTTGAATTCTTTATTTTCAAATATGAGTGCCTGATTCTGTTTTATTAATTCTAAAACTAATTGCTTATCAATAATGGTTTCGCTGGGAAATTCGGGGAATTGTGACGCATTTTGGCATTTTTTCTTATGCTTTTGAAGACCCTGTCGATATTTATATTTCTTACCACATTCGCAGTGAAAAGTTAATGTATCTTGTATCTCTAGGACCAATTCCAAAGATGCATCATTTGTAATCCATTTCTCCTTTTTTTGGTGTTTAGGTGTCGCAATGTGTTTGTTGTAATCTTTTTTGTTACTGGTTTTGATGTTACAATATTCGCAAAAATAGTGGGGATTTTTGGGGGCAGTTTGTAATCCTAAAGCATCCATATATAGAGTGCACACTTTTTCCCTAAATAGTTTTTCAAAAAAAATGAAAAAATAATATGCTCACAGTTTTTTAAAAGGAAAAATGCGATTTACAGCTTTATGCTCACAAGCGAAAATCGGCAAATCTTTTTACCCAAAAGTAAATCCCCTTTTCAAAAATGGACAAAAAAAATGTCCAAAAACGAAAACCCAAAATACTTTTCAGCAAAAATGCGCGCCTTTCTTAGATCCCTCTACCGCGATTTTTTTGACATCAAATGTAAAATACTAAACCATAAATGCAGTCAGAGCAAAAATAATAACGCGCAACCCTTACCATAAGATTCACGATTTATATATATTATTTTCAAAGAGACTTAAAGAACCAACAGAGTTTATAAACGCGCAGCTTTTACATGGAGGTTTCACTCAAAAAGTTGTGCAACAATATATCCTTGCTGTTATTTGTAACATCGCCGGTCAACATTGACGACTCGTATATTTTGCGCAATACATCGTTTGGAGCATTGCTGCCGACCTTGATTAGCCCGTGATCCCGCAAATAGTTCTTTACATCGTTCAATGGCTTCTTTTTCAACTCTTTGTGGGCATTCATAACATTCTTTCGAGTATTGCGGTCTTTTATTAAAATGCCAACGCGTTTTTTAATGGCTGATTTGCCGAGCGTGTATTTTCTTTTGATAGTCTTTTTAATCATTCTTTTTGGTTCGTGAACATAATCGTCTACTAATTCTTGTAATTCGTTTCTTGGTTCTCCAGTTGTTGGCTCTCCACTAGCGGGTTCATTCTGGGCTCGATGTGCCTGTATTAATGCATTGTTTGACATTAGTTTCTTTTCCTCTTGCAACAATTCTTGTTGCCTTTTCATTTTCTCTTGCAACATTTTTAGTCTTTTCTCTCGCTCAGTCAATTCTATTTGTGTGGGTTTATTTGCGGGTATCTCTGTTCGAGGTCCCTCTCCCCAAGGTCCCGGTGAAAAGGTTGCCCTAGGAATATAAACTGGGGCCGGCGTAGGAGTTCCTATTAAACCATCATAATTTTTACGCGTCTGCCATTCCCGATAAGTTGGTTTTGCACCACCCTTTAAACAACCGTACGGCATATCTTGTTGAGCCGAAACGCGAGGAAAGTTGAGTTTAATTTCTGGTGTAGCAACCGAAATAGGCGGTGGCACAATATTATTTACACGCACCAATGAATTTTCCCTTAGTTCCTCTGGCAATTCCAATTGAACATAAGGCATCTGGTTTCCAATTGTACTATTTGCACTATTTGGACTATTATAACCATTATAACCATTATAACCATTATTGTTGCTATATGATGCCGGATTCTTGACGGTTTTCCTTAAAAAATTCTCTCTCTTTTCTTTTATTGCCCTTTCATAACTCTCCTTTGAATCCAGCTCTTTTCGCTCTTTTGATAACGAAGACAAATAATTCATGGAATCCATAAATTCATCCGTAAATGAACCAATATCTTCTTGTTTTTTACTCTTATCTAGTGCAGAAGTTGACGACTTATGAGCAGCGCTTTCATTATTTTTATGTTCTTTTATTCTGCTTAGCAACTGTTTTTTAATGGCATTTGGGTTTACTAATTGTGCCTTAACTTGCTTTTGTTTTCTTTCTCGATTTTTTTGAGTTTTTGCACCACTTGAAAAATTAAACAACTCTGGATTAATCTTGATTGTTTTTTTTGACGACATCACTATAATTGTATTATTATAGTTATGAAAAACATTTTCGGTAAAACAACTTAAAAGCGTTATTTTTTTACTCTAAAAGCTCCATTCCCGATAATTCATTCAAATATCGTTTACTGCATGTTTCCACTAAAAGACCATTTGCATATACTCCGTAATTCATATAATAATCGTTATTTTCCAAAGCAAAGTGGTAAATGGTATATTCCCCAGCTTCACTGTAAACCAAAGAACGATCATCGACGCAAGATGGAACGCGGTAATGTCCCTCCGTTACATAAATATCCCCATTCACTTCTAAAGTTTTTTGTTTCTGTCCGTCGTCTTTGAAATTGGGAACAAGAATAGAATGGCATCCAGTAATAACTAGGTCTTCAAATAGTTCTGGGTAATTCTCCTTGGTACACAAGTAAAGTTGATCTTTAATTCTTTCAGCACACGCTGGGTGGCGTATATTTCTTTTGCCGATTGAATGAATCGGTTTATAACCATTTGAAACAGTTTTTACTAGATGACCGGGTCTTAATTCTTGTATTTTTATATAACCATTTTCGGTTAGAATGAGCGCGTCGTGCTTGAAACACACATAATTTAATGTAGAATACCATGCACCATTTTCACTTCCGGCAATAGCATCTGAACCATTTATAAATACACTTGTAATATTTTTGTTATTTATACTGCCACTGGATTGACTCCAGGTTACACCGATGTCATTAGAGTACCAAACGCCGGTGTCGAGAGTACCAGCAATTGCATTCGACCCATTCATAGATAACGACTTGATGTATTGGTTGCTTATATCACTTACAGATTGGCTCCAGGTTACACCCATGTCAATAGAGTACCAAACGCCAGCATCGCGACTACCTGCAAGCGCGTTCGAACCATTCATAAATAACGCGTTGATCTTTTGGTTGCTTATATCGCTTACAGATTGACTCCAGGTTACGCCGCTGTTATTAGAGTACCAAGCGCCAACAAATTGATTAGTACCAGCAAGTGCATTTGAACCATTTATAAATACACAAGTTATGGTGTTTGCGCTTATATCGCTTATAGATTGTTCCCATGTTTCACCACTATCAGTGGAATACCAAACGCCACCGACCTCTGAACCAGCACCACCGATGCACCCAGCAAGTGCATACGAATTATTCATAGATAGACAAAGTATTAAATTTTGACTTATATCACTTATAGATTGTTCCCATGTTTCACCATTATCATTGGAATACCAAACACCACTTGCACCTTTGCCGCCAACGGTTACATCAGAGGAAGTTCCGGCAAGTGCTTTTGAACCGTTCATAGATAGACAACTAATTAAGTTGTTACTTAGATCGCTTGTAGATTGATTCCATGTTGCACCATTATCATTAGAATACCAAACGCCACTTGCATCCGCGCTGTTATTATTACATCCAGCAAGCGCATTCGAACCGTTCATATACACCGGAAGAATAGATTTATTACTTATATCACCTAGACTTTGGGACCAGTTTTTTCCAGCGTCACTAGAATACCATACGCCACTAGCGTCCACGCCAATTCCAGATAGAGATCCGGCAATTGCGTTTGAACCATTCAAAAATACAGAAGGGACAATTTTGCTACTTATGTCGCCAGAAGATTGTGTCCAATTTGAAAAAGACATTTATATATATATATATATAAATGTTTTTTAGTTTTATATAACTCAAAATTATTTTTTAATATTTTTCCTCTATCTATTATACATACATTGTTCTTTGCAAATATCCCTCTCTAAATGCTGTTTCTTTCCTATTTTTAACTTCATCGTTTTTCAAATATATTTGCAGACCTTTTTCTAAATCCTTAAAAGTTATTTTAGTCTTCTCTGCAACACCTTTGCAAAAGACTCGTCTACTATGCGCAATCTTTATTTTTGATAATAGCGTTTCTATATCTCTACCAAAAAACTTGAAGTAGTCGACATTCTTTTCAAACCATTTAACTCCCAATTTATCGTCAGTATCATCTATTGACCAATTTATATCTTTTACCTTTTTCAAAAATATTTTATACAAGTCTTCCGCTTTGTAATCCTCTGTTTTAAAACGCCATGTAAACCTCGAATCGAGTCCCTGGTTATAGGAAAAAAA